>Ga0315536_1000131_pt1 | contig 35013 bp, 27 predicted proteins | sample SalMarSW160230MG_FD_203093 | JGI IMG/M metagenome (GOLD analysis project Ga0315536, IMG submission 203093) | Salt marsh sediment microbial communities from the Plum Island Ecosystem LTER, Massachusetts, United States - Salt Marsh Sediment SW1602-30 ...
CAAAAGAATTGCTTTCTGTGGATCTCCTTTTATAATTGCATGTTTTAATTTTTCTAACGACTCTTCTTCTGTCATGATTAATACAATATTAGTTCAATCCTTTACTTTAAAAAGATTATGTTATCTATAATAGAACTATCATAATTTTGTTGGATACGAATAAGCACATCTTATGAAAATACTTTTTCTTAATAATTGTTTTAAATCAAGGCAATATATCTCTACATTTAAATAAGTGATTCGATTATTATAATATGAAACCAAAGATAATGAAACAATTGTAAAATCTTGAAGAGTTTTAATAATAAAATTGTTATACCAATTATTTTAATATCCATCCTATTAGGTATTATTAATACTACGCTTATTAGTTCATTTTCAGTTAGAGGAGAGCAACTTTCTCTAAATTATCATACTCATATTCGATATGGTGAGTATAAAGCCTCTTTTAATGTTGTCTACACATATAACATCATAGAGTGGAGTTTTACAACAAATAATCAAGCAGAAATAATCGTGTTGAAAATGGATCACATGAATTATCTAAAGTTTGACATCAATGACACTAATGCAGAATTTCAGGTCTTATCCGAAAATCGAAAGGAAGATAATGGTTTTTTTATTGTTCCTTATGATAATGAATGGGTTATATTGTTTTTTAATGCAAATTCATCACTTTCTAGAACAGATATAGATATTGAGGTTGATGTGTTATATAATCCGATATTTTACTTTTTTTTACCTTTAGCTTTAGTTTTGTCAGTAATTTCTTTATTTACGATAATTTCAATTTACTATAAAAGGATGAATAAAGAAAATAAAGTGGGTCCTTGTTTTTGCGGGTATCTCATGTTTCTATTTGTCTATTTATATGCTTGCTGGGGTATTTTTCCATTAATTCAATATTTGCGATAAAAATGAGAGAGCTAAATAAATTATCCGAGAAAATTATTTTCATATGTTTTGTTTCTTTTACCCTTTTCACTTCAGGATTTTTAATTAGTTTACTAGTTGTCCCCTTTTTGCATCCAGAAGTGAAAACCCCCCATCTTCAGATCTTTATTACAAAGGATGCAGATTTTGATAAATATAATTTTCCTGGCTCTGGAACCCCAACAGATCCTTTTCTCATCGAAAACTTTACTTATCAAGAAGATGGTTTGTTTGAAATATATATTTTTGGAGTTAGTAAACATTTTGTGATTAGAAACAATGTAATAAAGCCAGATATAATTGATGAAGCGATCCGTATTGGTAATATTCCAAATAATGTTTCGATAATTAATAATGTAGTTTATGGTTCTGCTCATTTGTATGATTGGCATATAGGAATATCAGTCTATAACGTGAATGAATGCAATATCATCAATAATAGCATATTTTTTGAAGAAAAAGGAATTCATATATCAGGCTCCTCAAATTGTTCAATTATAAATAATAAATTAATCAAAAATGTCCGAAATATTGAAATTATTGATTCGCCCAATGTTCTCATTGAAAATAACTCCTTAATGTTTGATGAGATACAAACAGGTTATACCACTAAAGATATGATATATGTGCAAAATTCAGATAATGTTTCAATCATAAATAATCAGTTGGATAAAAGCGGGATATTTTTTAATGACGGTTCAATTAAAACAGCAATTATTGAAAATAATTTTATCGACGGGTTGAAGATAGGCTTTTTCAAAAATGAGACTAATATTCTGATTAATTCCACTACCGAATTTGGTCAAATTTTATTAGCAGACTGCAAAAACTGTTCGTTATATAATCTTAACATGTCAAAAAGTAATGTTGGTATTGGAGTTTACAATTCAAATCTTATTAACTGCAGTTATTGTAATCTTAACTCCAATCTTTATGCTGGATTATATATCTACGAATCATCAAACCTAACAATTTCTGAATCCATCTTTCTTAGCAATGATATTGGAACGCGCGTGCAATATTCTGATAATATCCGATTCCTAAATAATGATTTTCAAGAAAACTCGTTTGGAATTTATCTTAGCCATTCAAATTGCATTTTCATCAATAACACGTTCAATAATAACAGTATTGATATTCATACTTACGATTATTGATTTCGATAGCCTGCGAAAAATTTTAATGAAATAAAGAGAGAATTAGAGGAAATGTATAACAATAATAATAAATAAAAAAGAAAAAAAAATTTAACCCATTTGAACGTCCATTTTCTTTCTGTCTTCGAGGAGAGAGTCCACGACTGATGGATCTGCTAACGTCGTGACATTACCAACGTCAGTTCCCGCAGCAATTGCTTTCAAGATTCGACGCATGATTTTTCCACTGCGAGTCTTTGGCAACGCATCAGCAAATTGGATCACGTCTGGTTGAAACACGGGCCCGATTTCATTGCGTACGTGCATCTTGATTTCTTTCTTGAGCTCTTCGGATTTTTCCACTCCCGCCATTAAAGTAATATATGCCCAGATGGCTTGCCCCTTGATTTCATGGGGGAAGGGCGCAACAGCAGCTTCAGCAACCTTAGGATGGCTGACTAGCGCGGATTCGACCTCCATCGTACCGATGCGGTGACCTGAGACCTTGATGACATCGTCTAAGCGTCCTAAGATCCAATAGTACCCATCCTCATCTATTCTTGCGCCATCTCCGGTATACTCATCCCAATATCGATTTGATTATTGGTGTAATAACCCGGATAGCGATTTAGATAAGTTTCTTTGAATCTTTCAGTATCTCCCCAAACATCCCGTAGCATTCCTGGCCATGGATACACTAAATCTTCAAATTGAAAACTCATTTGTGCCATTGCAAAATATCCTCCCTCGTCTACTTCTGTAATTTTATCTCCTTCGAGGTCGAATATTATTGGTTTTATGCCTAGGAATGGTAAACAACAGGATCCTGGTTTCGTTGGAGTTGCGGTCGCAATTGGAGTCATGATAAAGCCACCCGTTTCTGTTAGCCAAATTACACTAATTGGGTAATTTTTTTGCCAATATGTGTCGACAATAGGGGCTTTGCCCTTTCCAACTACTCTATGATACCACGTCCAGGCTTTCGGGTTTTTCTCGAATATAGGTAAATTGCCTATATTTATCGGTTCCCCGACAGTGCCTAGGATTCTAATTGAACTCAAATCATGTTTGTTTACTGGATCATCTCCATACCTCATGAGTGCGCGAATTGCTGTAGGAGCCGTATAAATTCCCATTTTAGGATGAATTATACTAAAATATTGAGTCACCTTATGACGTTCTACGATGTCCCAAAAGCGGTCTACTTTTCCCCCACTTGGAAGAAATTTCCAAATCAAAAGATTTATGTCTGGGTATGTAGGCACGCCTTCGTACATTAAGGTGGTGGCTCCGTTAGCGAGCGGTCCGTAGATGATGTAGGAATGTCCGGTAATCCAGCCTATATTTCAGCTGGTATTGGTGAAATACCAATTCCATCTGCTGTGCAATACCAAACATCGCCGTCCTTGTAATTGAAAACGACTTTATGAGTGTATGAGGTATAAAGGATGTATCCTGCAGTGGTATGTTTGACCCCTTTTGGTTTTCCTGTTGTTCCACTTGTATAGAGAATGAATAACGTATCTTCGGAATCCATCTGTTCAGGTTCGCAAATTTCGCTCATTCCGTTAATGAAATCGTTATACCAGATATCTTTATCAGTGTGTGGCACATCGTTTCCCGTATGTTTGACCACGATCACGTGTTCAATGGTCGGCACTTTATCAATAATTTGAACGACGTCTGCCATTTTTGGATAAAACTTTCCAGCACGTGCGGTTTCATCGCTAGTGAATAAGAGACGAGAATTGGAGTCTTCGATTCTGTCCTTGACAGCTTCTTTTGAGAATCCGCCGAATACAATGGAGTGAATAACACCAATTCGAGCGCATGCGAGCATGATGATGGCAAGTTCGGGGATCATTGGTAGCCAAATAGTTACTCTATCACCCTTTTTCAAGCCAAATTTTCTCATGCTATTTGCTACCTTGGAGACTTCAGCGAGAAGTTCCTTGTAAGTATAAGTTCTTGCGTTCCCCGGTTCATCTGCTTCCCATATGAGTGCTACATGGTCTCCTTTTCCATTTTTCACGTGTCTATCCAAGCAATTGTATGCCACGTTTATTTTTCCGCCAGTAAACCATTTTCCGGGAAAGAGGTCGGTTTTTTCCCAGACCTTGTCGTATGGTTTGAACCAATCGAGAGATTGCGCTTGTTCGCCCCAAAAGCCTTCCATGTCTTCAATCGATCGCTTGTAGAGTTTTTGATATTCTTCAAAAGACATTCCAGTCTTGGCGTAATCGGGATTAAGATCGCGTGGGTCGAAGACACGCGTTTCGGTAAGGATGCTTTCCATATTTTTTTCTTCTTCTGACATAATTCTTCACAAATTTATATTTTTCATTTAATTGATACATTGAAATATCTTGATTGAATAAATTCATCAAATATTTTAAAGCTTGTTTCCCTATCTCATCCCATTTAAAATTGGTGTTTTTTATTGGATGAGAATTGTGCATGAGAAGAGTATTTGGTATCGCATTTAAACATTTTATCTATAATTCATGTATTTTGGAGTGTAGGGGGAGCATTTTGATAATATGAAGATGAATAAAATTCATAGAAAATAAATATGAAATTATTGCTATTCTATTTTCGAAGAATTAGTAATTAAAACACCTATTTGGGGATCTATTACATCTAAAATTCATTTTATGATACATTTATGAATAAAAAATTGCATGACACATAAATCATCATCAGTAATGATTTTAGATAAAAATGTAAAATATTAAATGGATAAGAAACCCAATTTTATTAAAAGCTGTTAAATCAAGATGGTAAAGATAGACGAAATTGAGCTTTTAGAAAGAGCAACACATAAAGAAAATATTTATAACTGGAAAGATGCAGCAAATTTATATGAGCAAATTGCCCAATCTTATTTAAATAAGGGTGATAAGAAAACTTCGGCAGAAATGTATTATAAATCTGGGTGGTCTTCTTTTGAAGCCGCTTATACATCAGATAATGCTGAGGAATTCGCAGAAAATGCTAAAAATTTGATTAGGACCTTAAAAGAATCTGAAAACTTAAATAGAGAAAATAAAAATGGATCTGAGGAATTAGAATGTAAAGGATTTTTACTACTGATAGAAGCAGTATACTTTACAAATTCAAAACAAGAATTTCCAAATTTAGTAAGGAAATCTCTTGAGATTCTTATTAAATCATACGATCTTTATGATAAAAATAAACTTAGTGAGAAATTCCTTAGAAGAGTATATCTTTGCGGATTAGGTTCACTTGTTTTAGCATATTGTAGTAATGACCCCAAGGAAATTTATGCGATCTTACAAAAAGGATTAGATTTTGCTCATGAAGCTTGGAAATTTTCAAATGAGGTAAAAAATTTTAAAATTCTTACTGATGCACTGGAATTAGAAGCCACATTCTGGAAATTTCTCACTTATATTAAAAATTTCAAAGAAGATAAACATTGGAAAAAATATTTAAGAAATCTCCTTTTAAGATGTGAAGAATGTTTAAAATTTATAGAAGAATCCAAAAATTCCCAATTTCTTAGTAAGATTAACTGGGTAACGGGTCTAGCTTATGTTAACTTTGGATTTCATTATTTAGAAGAAGAAATAGAACAGAGAAAATACTTTGATAAAGGGACAGAACTAATCGAAAAAGCTATAGCTTATGCAAGAGTAGCTGGAAATAATTATATTCTTATCCAGATGTTATTCGATCTCGATTTTTATCTCTTTGTTATGGGTAGAATGGAGTATCTTCAAAAGAGAATTATTCATGATATAGATGAGATTACCAAGAAAGGAAAAATATTTGAAAATAGCAATTTTGCAGCCTCCTTTTTAGCATATTATATGCCTGCATTTTATTATTCAAATAGTGCACAAATGAGTTTTTTTCCCACATCCCAAAGAATATCTTATGCAAAGAAGGGTATTGAGTGTGCTAGAAAGGCTTTAGTAAAAAGTTTATGTGAATTTCTGGATATTACGGCATATCAAGCTTTAATCTGGTCTTATTCTCAATTAGTTATCTTAACACCTTTAAAAGAAGAACGTGTAAAATGTAAATGGAAAATGCTTAAATATGCGAATAAAGCTAAAGAAATTGGGGAAAAATTTGAAGGGGGATTTACTCGAGCTTTTGGTTATTCTTCTATGTACAGAGCTTATAAAACCTTAGCAGGTATTAGTAATAAAAAACAAGAAAAAATTAAGAAGTTGAACATTGCTGTTGAAGCCAGTAAAAATTATGTAAACCATGCTTTGGAATCACGAACTGGTAATATAACGGCTAAATTGAGATTGGGCCTTTTATATGAAGAAATAGGCATCTTAACGTTGAATAACAATACTCTCCTCATCGCTAAAGAATTATTTAATAACATAAGTAGCGAATGTATTGAAAAAAAATATTACTCATACGCTGCTGCAGCTTATGAATACATAGCCCGGATCGAAGATAGATTGGGCGATCATCATGTTTCTGCGAGTTATTATGAAAAAGCTGAAAATGCATATTTAAATTCAGTGAATAAGGTGAATTATAAACTTCTTAAAAATCGGATTATCGAAAAAATGCATTATGCGGAGGCATGGAACTTCATTGAAAATGCGAAAGCAAACCATAAAAAAGAAGATCATCTGAAAGCTAAAGAAAATTATGAAAGAGCTTTCGATATTTTGAAAGATCTTCATAATTTTAATTATGAATCTATTTATTATTCTGCATGGTCAATACAAGAAGAAGCCGAACAGCTTAGCAAACTTGAAATGCATAGAGAGGCTATGGAAAAATATGAACTTACTAATCAAATCTTCCAAAATTCTATACTAACTATGGAAAAAAAGTCTGAAATGATTAAAGATAAATTCATTAAACAAAGAATCAATAAGCTTAAAAAGATAGCTCAGTTAAGAATAAAATATTGTTCAGCAAGGTCAAATATAGAAAAAGCAAGAATTCTTGGAAAACAAGGCGAGTATTACTCAGCAGCAGATTTATTTGCTTCCGCAGCGTCTGAATTTAGAGATGTATGTAATCTCTTTAAAATTGAATCAGAACGAGTTGAACTTGAAGCTGTTTACTTTTTATGTCGAGCATGGGAAAGCATGGAGCTCGCTGAGAAATATGCCGATCCAGAAAGATTTTCAGAAGCAGGAAAGCTCTTCATTAAAGCAAGTAAACTTTTTAGGGATAGTAAATTAAGATTGCTCGCATCTGGTAATTCAGCCTTTTGCCAAGCTTTAGAGTTAGGTTGCGAATTTGATGGAACTTATGAATACAATATAAAAGCAGAATTATACCCAAAAATTAGATCTATATTAAGAAAAGCTGCTTCTTCTTATGAAAAAGGTCGGTTTGAAAAAGGAAGTGACTGGGCTTTAGCAACAATAACTTATTTTGATGCAGCGTGGTCTCTAATACAAGCAGATGAAAAATTGGAGTTTGAGGAAAGGAAAAAACTCTTAAGTATTGGATCAGAATATTTAAAGTCAGCAGCAGCACTTTTTAGTAAAGCGGGTTATAAAGATAAGGAAAGAGAAGTCTTAAAACACTTAAATATCGTCGCAAAAGAAGAAAAAATTATTTTTTCAGCATTAAATTCAATTAAAAAGCCAAATATCTCTGGTAGTACTATTGGAATTATTGCTCCTGCTTGTTCGATAGAAACCAGTCAATCTCCTAGATTGGGTGAGGTAGCTCAATTTAGTCAAGAAGAAAGAAGAGTTATGGGAGAAAGTTTAGCTAAAAAGAAATATAAAATTATCTATAGAGATTTGTTTAAACAATATCCAAGAGTTCAAAAAAGAGAATTTAGGGTGGGTATTGCTCAAATAGGTTTATCTAACTCTAATGACATTATGGGAGAATTCTATAATATGACATCTTCAGGTCTCTTAGGACTCAAAAGTGATAAAGTTGAAGAAGTAAGAAATAAAGTTAAAAATATGATCGAAGATGCTCAGAAAGAGGGTATAAATGTTTTAGTTTTTCCAGAAATGACAATTGATCTCAATTACAGCGAACTCTTAGAGGAGATCTCTAACCTTGCGAAATTATATGAAATATATATAATTCCAGGCTCATTTCATAATGAGGAGACAAAAAGAAACGTTGCAATAGTTTTTGGACCTGATGGAATCCTATGGGAACAAGAAAAACACATTCCAGCTACTATAAGATATAAAGGAATTGAATTTAAAGAGGGAATAGAGGTTGGAGATCTTCCCCACAATATAATTGTCTGTAATACGGCATTTGGAAGAATTTCAGTTATCATATGTCGAGATTTTTTAGATATGGATCTAAGAGTTGAACTTAAAAATTTTGAACCTTCTATAGATATCATAATAAATCCTGCTTTTACACCAGTAACTGCAGATTTTAAAGCAGCACATTTCGATGCTCGGAGATCAATTTATGCGTACTGCTTTTTTGCTAATGTAGCTGAATTTGGAGGATCTCTAATCTACACGCCAGAAAAGGATCGTACTGAACGTATAATTAAAGAAAAAGAAGAGGGTATAATATATAAGGACATCGATATTTTCAAATTACGGTCAGAGCGTAAAAAATGGGACAAAGAGAAAGATAAAGATACAAAATTTATCCAAAGCACTCGTTGATTAAGGAGATTCAAAGAGGGATAATTAATATAATAAATTTCCTCGAATTATGAATTTTTGAAGAATTTAATTGAAAAAATGGGAAAAAAATTGTTAATCTGGAGAGATTTGATAGTACAAATTAAAAAATTAACTTGAATGTTATTTAATTTCAGTTTATATCACTCGATAACTGAAATATTAACAGAAACCTCTCCAGAAATTAATCTGATGCGAAATTAAGTCTATCGAAAATAAATAATGAAGAGTTTTCTAATTATAATAATGTAGCGGAGAAGAAATTTATATAGAGATAAACGGAGAAGAGAGAAAGTAAAAGGTATGTTTTCTGAAAGACAGCTGTATAAAGGTACTTTTTAATGTACCCAATCGCATATAACAGCGCGAAAAACCATTGTAATATCGGGATAAAGAAATATTTATGGAGAGAGTCGTTGAATAATAGGGATATAAACACTAAAATGTTTATAGAAAGAGGGATTAAAAAGAGAATTAAAGAAGAAAGGAGGTGAAATTTCCTATGCACGTCAATTGGAATGAGCACCACCATGATTGCAACTATGGTACCGCAATACCCTAAGAATCCAGCGGCGAAGAGAATGGGTAAGTGAGAATAATGCGTTATCATTAATTCCCCAAATAAGAACGCTAATATACTGGTAGATAGCCCCCATCCTATCCAAAGTATCACTGATTTCGTATTATCGATTCCGTGATAGGATTTAAGCCTACCCATATGGCATACAGCTCTTCTTAAGGGATCGTATTCCGCCGCGATAAATGTAGAGCCTAGGAAGTTGGCATTTACTGCCACTATCGTTATAAGAGATGTGAACATGTAGTTCTCAAGTGGAATTTTAACGATCCACGCAAGCCAGAACTCAGAAATTACAAGCGAAGTCCCAAATATTATCCAGAAGCAATACCATTTTTTTATATCGTGATTTTTCCTGTAAGCTAAGTTCGATGCAATATTTCTTTCTTTTTGGTTGAATCTATCCTTAACTTTATTATTTTTTACGTTCAATCTGATTTATTCATTATTGTTCTTTTTTTTTTAATCATCAAAATCTGAAATCTCTCTTAATAATAAGGATTTATGGATAATAAATAAAATAAGGAAGAAATGATGAGCGTTATATAAAGAGTAGTATTGTTGCCACTGCCCAATTGGTGAGGTAATGGCATATAACTGAGGCCCATAAGTTCCTTGTTTTCATGTAAATTAATCCGTAAATGGTTCCATGCAGAAAAACAAGAAAAAAACTCGAAAGATATAATAACAAATTACCATCAATTGAAAATTGAATCGTTTTTGCAGGAATATGAACCAATGTGAAGATCACACCTTGATAAATTAATGCTTTTTTTTGACCAAATGCGCGTTCTAATTTCGATTGGATAAAGCCCCTGTAAAAAAATTCTTCGAGAAAAGCGTTTGAGTATAATACGAGTAAAAGAGCAAACCAATACATTTCAATATGTGGTGAACGAAAAAAAGAATAAACTCCAAGAATTAAGTAAGCTGAAATGCCAAAAACTAACACCTTCCATGATTCCACTTTAGTGATTGTAAAGCCGATTTCGCTTAATCTCCAATTATTCTTTCGAATCACGTAAATCAAAGGAATGATGAAGAGAATGAGAGAATCAATAGCAACCAAAAAATAATATGAAAGATCCGAACCAATGAGAGTAACAAAGATTGATTTTAGAAAAAAAATGACTACTGAAAGCCAAGTAAAATGAACCAACCAAAATAATATCGTTTCTCTTAGATCTTTTCTCGGTGTTCCTGATTGAGGGAGTGGTTTTGGATATGGTCCTACATATTTTGCCAACAAAATTAAAATTATTATCAAAAATATGCCAATTATAATTATACTAAATTCCCCAAAGAAAAGTTCAGAGAGATCCATTTCAGTTTCAGTAAATATAGCATTAATAGTGATAAATTTTTGAATCGAAGTAAATTTATAAAGATGTTGTCTTTAATAAAGAAATACTGAATATCCAAACAATTACATTTTTTTAAAACACCTTATTTTTAAAGCAGATTTACGGAATCATTCTTTCTGTAAAGAATAGAATTACTCTGTTATTCCTCGGGTGGAATATATTGAATGAATAAACAGCACTCATCTCCTTTCATAAGAGTTTTTGGTTGTTCAAAACGGACATTTGGGTTCCAAGCGGGGCGATCCCACCATGCAATATCTGCATAACAATGGATTTGATATCCAAATTCTGGTAATTTATGATCTTTCCAAAATTCGGCATATTTGCACTTTGTGATTTTCATTACAAAACGATTTGGGTTGCTTTCGACAAATTCGATTTCCTGTAATCCAAAAGATTCACTTGTTTCCCAATTCTCTTCTCTTGTCAAATATTCCCATTTAGCAATATCTTTCAAATTCTCTGGATTGAGTTCATATTTCTCAAATGATGTTAGATCTTCTTTTCTCCTTTCTTCTCTAGATTGTTCAGCCATTTTGAGAACCGCTGTGAAATATACATCCCACATCTCATTACCATATTTTTGATATAATTTTGGAAGAACACGTGCTAAACCTTCAACTTTTCCTTTTAAATGATATTCATTTTGTTTGATTTTGAGTTTTCGTTCATATGTTTTGATATATTCACCAACATGATTCCAATTACCTTCAAATTCTTTTAGAATTATGCTTAGACATCCCAATATTAGATGAAGCTCATTATCATCATACCTGTCTCCGATACCTGCTATGAAATCATACTTATTTTTCAGATCATTAATTATTCGAATTCGCTCATCTTGAGTTTCTGCTACATATACGTCACCTTTAGGAAAGCCTTCTTTATTCAACCATTCTTTAGTCGCTTGAATAGTGAAATTGGGTCTTGCTCCTAGATAAATGATGTTATATCGTTTTGCTAATTCATTAATAGTTTTTACACTATTAGGAACAGCTTTATCCTTGAGAATTTCCTCTTTTTTATTGAATTCATTAGGGGAATTAATAAGAGAGTGCCTATGCCGCGTATCACAAATCGTACCATCAATAAAAATTAGAATTGATTTCATATTGTCCCACAATTTTCAAATATTGAATTTAAAAGAAAGTGTTTTTTAAATGATAATTCTTGAGTTATTAATTTTTAAATTGATTCGCAAACCTTAAAAATGTAAGGTGTAAATATTATAAAATAAGGTACTAACTAGTAATAATAGTGATTTATATGGAAGATTGGAGAGAGAAGTGGAAGGAAAAAGAGATAACAGCAAAGGAAGCCATAAGCAAAATCATACCAGGAAACCGCGTGTTCATCCATTCGGCTTGTTCTGAACCCCAGGCATTAACTACAGAATTAATTCATGCTTCTGAGCAATTATATGACACTGAGATCATCCATTTTCTTACAATCTTCCCAGAAAAGTATTTTACAGATAAAGCAGAAGATTTATTTCGACACAATGCTTTCTTTATCGGTAAAACATTACGAGAAGAGATAAATAAGGGTCAAGCAGACTACACGCCGATCTTGGCAAGCGAAATCCCTTCTCTTTTTTTATCTGGAAGAAAAAATTGCGATGTAGCTCTTATCCAAGTTACTCCTCCTGATAAATACGGTTTCTGTTCTTTTGGAATAAACGTGGATATGGCAAAACCGATTGCTCAATCTGCTTATTTGACCATCGCAGAAATTAACCCGCAAATGCCTCGCACTTTAGGAAATAGTTTTATCCACATGAAAGAGATAAAATATTTTGTGTATAATGATGTTCCGTTACTGGAATTCAATTTTAAGGATAAAGTTGATAATGTGGAACAAATAGGAAAGAAAGTAGCGAATCTAATTGAGAACAAATCCACTATCCACATCGGAAACGGATATTTACCAAATGCCTGTCTGAAATATTTAATGAATAAAAAGGATCTGGGAATACATAGCCATTATATTACAGATAATATCATTCCTCTTATAGAAGGAGGGGTTCTAACCTGTAGGAAGAAAAATTTTCATCCGGAAAAGATATTAACAAGCATGGCATTAGGTACAAAGAAACTTTATGAGTTTGTAAATAATAATCCTTTCATTGAATTTTATCCAACTGATTACGTATGTAATCCTAAATATATTGGCATGAATAAAAAAATGGTTTCTATCAATCAAGCTTTGCAAATTGATCTCACGGGACAAGTAAATACATCCTCAAAAGGGTATAATTTTTATTCTGGTATAGGAGATACCGTGGATTTCATGCGAGGAGCAGCTTTTTCGAAAGGAGGGAAGCCAATTATTGTTTTACCTTCGACGAGAAAAAGCGATACAATATCTACCATTGTCCCTCATTTGGATGAAGGTGCAGGAGTTATTTTATCAAGAGCAGACATTCATTATGTAGTGACAGAATGGGGCGTTGCTTATTTACACGGAAAAACAATTAGAGAACGAGTTTTAGAGCTCATTTGCATTGCTCATCCTAAATTTAGACAATCATTATTAGATGAAGCCAAAAAACTTAACTATATTTTTTCTGATCAAATGCTTGCTTGTGATGAAGATGGACGTATTTGTTTGTATCCCTCTAAATATGAAACGTATTATTCTGTTTTAGGAGGAGAAAAACTAAATATACGTCCCGTAAAAACTACCGATGAACCACTTCTAAAAGAGCTCTATTATTCTTTAAATGAAAAGGATAGATATTTGCGATTTTTCGAAGTGAGAAAAGAATTTACCCATTCTAAGACCCAAAATGAGGTTAATATAGATTACTTTAACATTTTTTCTATTGGAGCTTTTAAGGGTGAAATTGGACGGGAAGAGATGGTTGGGAATGCCACGTATTACTTGAATCCAGCTAATAATATGGCGGAATATAGTTTCTTAGTAAGAGAGGATTATCGAGGAAAAGGGTTAGGATCCTTTCTATACCATCATCTAATAATCATCGCCAAAGAAAATGGAATAAAAGGATTTTATGGAAATATCCACATCCAAAACAAGAATACTGTTCAGATTATCCGTAAAGGAGGATATACTAAAATAACTCCTCCAGAAGCAGGAGAAAAAGAGCTTTTTTATGAAGTATTTTTTGATAAAGATAATTCAATTGATTGACCATTCGAAATTTTTATCTTAATTCATTAATTATAAATCAAGTTCACAAATGAAATTTAAGTATACGGATTATCACGTTCATACAAATTGGAGCTTGGATATTGTAGAGAACGGCCCTAAGTTTGAGGATTATATCGCAGTTGCAGAAGAAAATCGAATTAATGTTTGCTTTTTAGATCATTATGAGTTATATTATTTAGAGAAAGACAAAAAGACTCCCTTTTATGATGAAAACATATATAATTATCTAGAAGAGATTGATACCTTAAAAGAAACATATAATTGTATATTATCGGGTTTAGAAGTTGATTATTATCCCGAAAAGGAAACTCAATTACGTGAATTCATGGATGATAATGCACGAGAGATTGATTTCATAGCAGGAACAATACATGAATGGATCCCTAATTATCCAATCACTTTGAGGGACAAGATAATTGAATTATTAGAAAAACTTCCCATGAAACAAATTATAGATGAGTATTTTGATGTAAGTGAGAGTTTAATTAAATCAAAAATATTCAAAAATATTTGCCACATCGATACAGTATTCCGGTACATCAATGAAAATGATATCGTTCCAGAGGATGATTGTGATGTATCAGATGATCGAGTTTTAGAACTAGGGCGATTATGTATAGAAAATGACATTAAAATAGAATACAATTTATCAGGTCGTACATATCCAATTAAACGGCCTTTTCCATCGAGAGAGGTTATTTCTACATTAAGAGAAGAAGGTGGAAAAGTGTTTGTTGGCTCGGATTCCCATTCTATAAATTCGTTTGAAAAATCTATTCCTGAACTAAAGAAAGCTTATGAATTCCTTTCTATCATTAAATAATTTAAAAAGAATGTACCTGATATGAAATTTAAAGAACTCTTGATGCGTATCAACGAATGGGATCAAAGAATTATTTTGAAATACAACGGTGTTGGTGGTAAATTTTTTACATACTTCTTACGATTCCTTTCCTTTCTTGGAAGGGAGACTATATGGATGTGCCTTATCACTTTTTATTTTTTCATCTGGTATGATCCACGCATTTTTTCTTATATATCAACGACTTTTCTTATTGGAGTTTTATCAATCGCTCCTATCAAAAAAAGAATGGCAAGAGCAAGACCTTTTGAAGTTATGAGTGATGTAAAAATTCTGGAACCCAAACCCACTTCAAGGAGTTTCCCTTCTTGGCACGCTTATAATGTGATCTCTCAAGGTTTGCTATTCTCATATTTATTTCACTCGCTCTATCTCACCATTATTTTTATAGCGATATCCTTGCTTGTCTCATTTTCTAGGGTACAATTAGGTGCTCATTATCCAAGTGATGTTATTGTTGGTTTTTGTATGGGTATAATTGGTTTTTATATAGCAGCATTAGTATTTACTCCAATTATGGTAAACTTCATTTTATTTTTTGAACAGTTTGCCATTCTCGAGATACATTATCAAACAATTAGTCCTCATTTATTAGATAACCTTTTGTACAGTCTTTCAGTTTTTGCGATATTCTTAATAATATTCCTAATTGCATTCCATAAAAGAATTAAAGATATGTTTACCATTAAAGGAAAATCAAAAAAAAATTAAAGGTTCAGAAATTGAACTTCTTCTTCTTTTGAAAAAGTTCTTTTAGTTCATCTAATACTTGTAACCTTGAATTCCCAGGACTAGGATTTTGAATTGATATCGGAGTCCCACTTTGGGCGATTTGAAAGGCACCACTCTCAATTGCTCTTAATCGACTATCAAGGTTATTTAATTGTTTTGAAATGCTTTCAGATAAGCGGATTACGGCATTCATCGTTTCTTCGAGTGTTTTTCCAAGACCTTCAACTTTCTTGAGGGTGGGATTTGTGAGAGATTCAGTTGATCTCATGACATCTTTTATATATCTTGAAAATTGAGGTTCATTTGTGATTAGAGAGAATACAGATGTTAAATAAGCCTCATAATCAAATCCATACTGAGTTAGTAAGAGGTTTAAATTATCTTTTAATAATTCTATATTAAGTAAAATTTCTTGGTCTCCTTTAATGTCTGGATCATACTTATGGATATAGACCATCACAAAGGGATTCTCTTCTAAAATATTGAATATTTCTAAAACTTCCTCAAAATATTCAAAGGATTCAGTATATCGTTCAGTATCTTGAACGTCTATAACATAAATGAGTAAATCAGTTTCTAGGAAATAACTTTCAGGATTTTTTAAATACTTGCTTCGATACTGATATTGACCTCCTAAATCCCAAATGAAAAGATCAACGTCAGAATCTTCCAGTTCAATGTGTTTTCTGTCTACTCCTTTAGTAGGAGGTAAAGCGGTTAATTCTCCAATTCCTAAGCGTCCCCCAAATTGAGATAGGATTGCTGTTTTTCCAGCATTATCCAATCCGATCACTACTACCTTTTGGGACTCACCTTTAAGATTATCTTGACTCTCTCTGAATGAACTAATTATTGAACTAACTGTAATAGCTTTTTTAAGATCTTTTTCGATATCAGGATATTTTTCTATAAGTTCTTCAAGTTTTTCATCTAATTGTTCCTGTAATTCTGCAGCTTTTATCGGATCAGTTGTACTTTCAGCCTTTTTTAACATATCAAATGGATAATCCCTATCTAATTTGGAAGCACTTTCAATATCATTGATATCCAATAATTCCTTTAAGACCTTCGCTGTATTTTTATCCAAAAACTTGTAGGAGTATATAGGTAACTTTAAAACATCCTCAATTGTCTTTAATTTTGAAATTTTGATAGTATTTTGATCCAAGAATTTACTAATAGTACTAATTATCCGTGTTATATCGACTTCCATGATAATAATGTTAATGATTCAATTTTTATTATATTTTTTAGATACTAGTTAAATAGATTAAGATATAAATTTTCACTACCTTTGGAAATTTTGATTAAGATTTAAATAGTATATTTATTTTAAATACAATAATAAAGGTGAAAAACCCCAATAAGATTTTCTTTTCAGTTTTTAGCGTATGCCATCAAATTTAGACGACCATGACTTCTTTGAGGATGATGAGGAAGCGTCTTGTTGTGATAATCCAAAAATGAGTGAGGAGGATGGATTTTACGTATGCTTGAATTGTGGTTTTGTCTATAGTAGGATATTAGATGATTCCCCTCGAAGAGCTTTTACGCAAGAGGAAATTCAGAAGCGTAAAAGTAATGAGAGGGTTTATAGTCCAATAGGTCCTCGTACGATTATCCGAGGAAGTCGAGATGCACGTGGGACATTACTCAGTCCAAAATATAAATCAAAATTTAATAGACTCGCTAAAATTCACAGATCATTAACAACCAGCTATGAGCGGAACTTGTGGATTGCATTACCTAATTTACAAAGATTACAGAAAAGACTCGGTATTCCTGATACAGTAGCCGAAGACGCACTTCGAATATATACTCAAACAGTAAAGAAAAAGTTAACGATGGGTAGGAGTATTGATACTCTATTAGCAGCTTCCATATTTTGTGCTTTAAGAGTTCATGGTATACCCAGAACCGTTGAAGAGATTACTAAGGTCGCTCAAATTCCAAAAAAGAAAGTCACTAAAAGTTATCGTTTGATCTTGATGGAGGTTCTTCCCAACCTTAATTTAAAGGTACAACATTTCACAGCGGATAGATACGTAGATAAATTCTATGATGAGTTGAAGTTATCAATGAAATGCAGAAATATCTCAGTGAAATTAATAGAAATAGCGAATCAACAAGGATTTAACTCAGCAGGAAAAGACCCAAAGGGAATTGCTGCTGCTTCTATATACATTGGTTCAAAATTATGTAATGAAAATCGTACTCAAAAAGAGATAAGTTATCTCGCACGAGTTACAGAGGTAACTTTGAGAATGCGTGTAAAAGATCTCATGAAATATGTTGATATGATTGAACAATAAATTAATTATCAAATTCAATCAGAATTTTCTCTTCTTCAAGAAGGGGAAGATATTCTAACATTTCTTTGATTTTAGGGAAATATTTCTTTTCCATATTGTTTGATTTCACTTTAATGATAAATTGTAAACATCTTATATGAAAGGTGTCCTCTACTAATTTTCTATTCAATCCTAATAATTTTAAAAAATCATCCAAATTTTTTTGAATGTTAATTAACGATTCTTTAGCTTTCATTAGCGCTAAACCGTGCAATAAAATCATAAGAGATGCGGTACCAAAATCACTTTTATTAGTAAATGCGTCAGAAAGTTCAAAATATTTTTGTCCAGCAGCTTTTAAGTACCCTTCCTTCAAATAGGATAGAATTGGATTATAATATATTCTTTTCATAGCTTTGCGCTTATTTAATTGGCTAGGTTTATCATTTCGAATATCACTAACCTTCTGTTGAAGAATTGCATAATCTTGATTAAATGTGATAACTAAAATATTTTGATCTCCAATTTCGCTTCTAGATCTTGATAATGATTCGTTTTTAGTTTGATCGATAATTTCTTCTGGTAAGATGGATTCAAGAAGATTTCTCTCAGGTTCAAATAAGATTAATTTATCAATTAGGAGATTTAATGTAAATTGGGTTAATTCTGAAGATTTCTTATCAAATACTTGAAAAATGAAAGGGATTAATTTAATTTCTGGAAGTTCCTGAACATTCTTATCATATTTCATCAATTTTTTAAGATTGTCTTGAAATTTGCTTTTTGCTAGTAGAGGATCTTTAATTTTTAAATTGATAAAAGTACCAATGATTAGGCTTAGAGCCGCCTCTTTGATATATTTCTTCTCAGCAAGTTTCGGTATTGCATCAAAATATATTATGGAAGCATTATTATATTTCTTGTTAGTAAGGTCTTCTAAAGCTAATCTCCAATATTGATTTTTTATTAACCTTCTATTGGCTTCATCTTTTGATTCTTTTTTAATCGTAGTAGTATATAACCTAATGATTTCTTTGATTTCTTCCACATTTTCAGTCATCTTTTCAAAATCAAGATTTGGATATAAGAACTTTAAAGCTTGTATTTCTTCATCAAATAATGGTAAATTATTTATGATTTGGATTGATTTTTCAAAGCTTTCTTGGTCCTGGTATATTTTAACATCAACAAGATATTCTGCTAATGCGATAGAAAATGGTTCTATGTTATCAAATCCAGCCAATTTTTTTTTTGTATTTTCTAATAATTTTTGACTTTCCTGAATTTTATCTTGATATAATAAAAGAATTATAGCTAGCACCAAAGAAATTCCAGCAAAATTATATTCCTTGTAATTTATTAATCTATCAATTGTAAGCATGTAACTTTGGATTGAGCTATTCCATTCTTTTTTTGATAAATTGTCAAGGGTATTAGTATATATACGTTTACGCCCTATTCTTTGTGTTAATTCACTTTTTTTGCCATGTGATGCATCCCGAGCCATTTTTTGGATGATGAAGGCTTGTTCCTTTAATTCTTTAATTTTATCTTCTTCAACTATTTTTTTCAGATCAACTGCTCTCACAGAGGATTCTGCTATTTCAATCTCCTTGTTTAATTCTGATTTTAGCATCTTGTTAAAAATAAGATCATTTAAAGCATGTGCTGAAGAGAAATCTTTAGATTGTATGTAAAAGTGCACATTTTTCTCATAGATTTCATCAAAATTAATTTTTTCTTCTTCGAGATAAGCTGAGGAAATAATTTTTGCTTTTTTCACTAAAAGTAACGCTTTTTGGATTCCTTTATGGTCTTCTTGGGTAGTTACAATCCGAAGAGCTTCTTTTTTAATAATTTTTATGAAAAGTCTACTGATTTCTTTAGCTTGTTCATAGAGCATTTGATCCCTGTAAAGCGCTAAAAAATTTTCAAAATTAGTCTCATCTTGATTATAATTTGCCTCACTACTTTTTTCATCTAATTTGTTTTTGATGGATGGTTCATTTTTAATGAGATATTCATTCTTTGCACTCTTAGATATCATTTCGAAAAAGTCAAAAAATTGTTGAAATTCCTTGCCTTCAAGCAATATATCAAGAGCTCTCATCAAAATATCATCTCTTGCTTCATCCTTCCCTATTTGTCTATAAAACATCGCTTGTTCATATAATTTATTTGCCGAATTAGAAAATTGACCCATCTGAACATATTTCTCGGCATTTATTAGTATTTTCTCATTTAACTTAATTATTATCTTTTTTTCTTCGATAACAAATTCATAGACCATATCAAGTCCTTTTTGTATTAATTCTACAGATTCTTTCTTTTTTAGCTCCTTATTCTGATCTTCCACCTTAGAACTTAACTCAGTCATTTTTTTTTTCAATGAACGCGAGTTTAGTTTGTTCGTTAGTAACATTGATGTTCCAAAATCTCCATCATCTAAAAATAGTGAAATTAAATCCACCATTTCATTATCAATATCTGTCTTCTCCACATCATAAGATTCCCAGAGATTTTCAATTTCATCATAGCTTTGTTTCCCAGCATACTTATCTTTTTCTTTATTCTGAATTTTTAACATGGATATTATTACAAACTCAAGTTTTTTAGTAATTTTTTTAAGAATTTCAAATAAATCTTCTCTTTGGTAAATAGCAATGGTTTTATACAATTGATCTCGTGCTGCGTAATAATTTTTATTTCTCACTAAGAAATCTACCATGGATTCAATTTTACCATCAATCTCATTTAAGATTTGTATTGCTACTTTATGATCTAGGTTATAAAGAATCTTAAAAGCATTTTCTACTTTACAAGCAGATATCCAGGAATATATAGCTAATTTGAATGCTTCATTTTTAAGTTCTTCATCTTTTAATTCATTTGCAACCCATTGCGCTGTTGCTTCATACTTTTTTGCTGCCTGATCGTATTCGCGCTGGTTAAATGAGCGTTTTGCTGAAGTTATTTCATTTTGAGCATGTAATCTCTTGAAATTGATTGCTTTCTCTTTATCTATGTCCTTTAATATTTCTGCGGCATCTAAATATTGATTTGCTTTGGCAAAAAAAAATGCCGCTTGTTCACTGATAATAAATTTTTCTGAATTATTGACAATGTCCGCTATCATTGCTGCTTTTCTTATTGCATGTGCAGCAAGGATAAATTGGTCATTCTTGAAAAAAATATTTGCTAGTTGGATGAATATGGGATATCTCATCCACGCATTCTCGATATTTAGAGGAGTGTCTCCTGAGATCATGGCTAAACATAGACACTCAAGAGGTTGATGAAAATCTCTTGCAGAAAGGTTAGCAAATGCTTCTAATTCATAATGATCAATCCATAATCTTTCTAACAAATCATTAACAGCGAGTGGAATTATTCCTTCAGGGTCTTCATAAATGATAACAGTGGGAATATTGCGATTTACAGAGTATATTATTGGTATCACGGTTTCAAAAAAATCCGTTTCTTCCTCATTCATCGGATTAATGAAATATATAATACCATCAACCTTGGGTATTAATTCATCGTAATCCACTCCAATGAGATCATTTATCACATCTACTTCTAAATCACAAATATTTTCAAACACGGTGATTTCTTTATACCACTCCAAAAATGACTCTTTTTCTTCACCATCTTCCCCAAAAGCGTTTGTGATATATATGGGAATCATGTCGGGATTTCCCAACACCAAGACTTTAAAAATAAAATGCATGTATGGCTCTTTCCATTAATTTAATTAATTTGAAATATTTCACAAGTTTTATTCTAATTACCTTATCAAATTTTGAACACTATGATTATTATTAAACATTTTAAATTTTAAGTTTAAGCATATCTAATATTAAACTAATTGTAAAATCTTGTCTTTCAAGAATAATTTATCATTAAATAATAAAAAACGAGAGAAAAAATTGGATCATATCGAGAGAAATTATAAAATCATACGAGAAAAGATGATCGAGCAAATGGAAGATTCGATAAGACTCGGTCGGACATTAATTGACACTGAATTAGATGCAGGGATTCTTAATTTCGTGGTGAGACCTCTTATTAAAAACTTTTATGATTATTGGGCAAAACATGATGCTCGTTCTGGAACGCTTAAGCAGATCCAAATTACATTAGAATCAGCTAAAAAAATCATTAGAGCTGGTGTAACTGAAGATTCCATTAATTTAATCTTGGAAGAGACATTTCCTATATATTTACAAGGTGATCAGACATTTCGTCAAAGTAATAAGCGCCATAAAAATTACAAAAGATTAAAAGAAATTGCAAAGAAAACATATTTGAGCTATTTAAAACAAGTCATCTTGTTATTAAATGTAAAAGATAACGTGCAAGATTATGCAGATTTATGCTTGCACGCATTCAACTCTAAAGAAGAAACCGTAAAAATTTTATCCACACAATTAGAATATACCGATGAGAGTATAAGAATTGTTGAAGAAGATTTGACAATATTGAATGTTACTATAGGTCGAAAGATTATCATCAAAGCGTTGAGGAAAGGTTTTGAATTAAAGAAAAAAGAGTTTTTTTATGGAATCGATACCGTTTATTGATATTAACACGAATTAATAAACGATAACCAAACTATTAATTTTATTGATAATTCTAATTATAATTATAGATAATTCTATTTTTAATAATCATTTAATTGGTATTTAGTAATGGAACACGTAGAAAGAAATTATATTCTTGTTCGAGAAAGAATGATCCACCAAATGAATGTATCACTTGGTTATGGAAAAGATATTCTGGATTCTGAATTAGATGCAGGAGTATTTAATTTTGTTGTGAAACCCCTAGTGACATCTTTTTATAAATATTGGACTGATAAAGATGCTAAAGTGGGCACAGCTGAACAGATTCGATTAAGTCTAGATTCTGCAAAAAGTTTGATTCTAGATGGAGGATACTCCGAAGAAAAATTTAAAGAAATCATAAATAAAAATTTCAAAGCTTATCTCGAGAATGATCAAACTACAAGACAATGTAAAAAAAACCACAAGAATTATCAAAGACTGGAAGATGTTTCAAAAAAATTATTTACTTCACAAGTAGAAGAATCTTTAATTATGTTAGATGTAAAAGAAGAAGTTAAGACTTATAATGAATTATCACGAGTTGCTTATAAAACTAAAGAGAAAGCTTATCAAGCTTTAAAAAGACAGTTAGATTATAACGAAAATGGAATACATATTGTTGAGGAAGATGATAGCATTCTAAAAGTTGCTATGGGTAAAAATATTATAATAAGTACACTACGCAAAGGATTTGAACTCACGAAACAAAAGTTAATAGATGAGCTTGATGAAATTTTCGATTAGCTTTATTTGATTTGTATTATACAGCATTTTTGTTTAGTGATATTATATGACAGATAAAAAGATTTTGAGGCCTATTTTTTTGAATCTTTTTACTGTTGTTTTTATAATCATGAGCTATTTCTATGTCTCTGAGGGTTTTGGATCAATTTCCTCCAATTATATTAATAATAGCGGATATGCGATACAATTTAGCATTTCTTTATTATTATTTACTTTTTTAGCAGTTTTAGCTGGACCTATTATTGGATTTGTTTCGGGATTCATGGGAGAGATGCTTTATCAATTGGCATTCTATAAGGTCATCTATTTTGATTGGTGCTTTTTGATAGCGTTACTTGGACTATTTTGCGGAATTTACAAGTATAAACCTCTAAAATATCATGAAGGGATGAAAGTTTATTATACTTTTTTGATTTTAGTAATAACCTCTCTTATTGTGATGATTTTAACTGTTCTCATTCAATTCTTATTCTATCCATCATCGGATATTGAAGAGATATTCATTAATTACGGATTCATGTTCTTTACTCAAGCCTTAATATCCATGATTCTACCAATTCCGCTTTTGCTAATCGCGTACGATAAGTTATTTTCAAGTCGGGAACGCTATGTATATAATCTATTTCTTACTCATCACCCGATTTCTGCGAGTGATCATACCTTTTTTTTCCAATTTGGACGTACGAAATTCTACTTTTGTTCAAGATGTTCTGGAGTCATAATTGGCGCATTAATCTCAATATTTAGCATTCATGTAATTGAATTAATATCAGGAGCAAGTCTCAGCCCTGAAATTGCTGTTTTATTGTGTATATTACTTCCAATCATTGGAATGATTGATTGGGGAACTCAAAAATTAAAATATAGAAAAAGCACAACTGAATCACGGTTGATAACTGGTTTTTTAATTGGAGTAGCTTTAAATCTACTAAATTTCACTCGAGAATATTATTTCTTCATGCTTATAATAATTACGATCTATTTTGGAATCTTATTTCTGTTAATGTACTTTGGATATAAAAGAGAGATGAAAAAATTAACTGGGGAAATGGATCGGTTATCTGATAATGAAGACATTATTTAATAAAATCGATATGAGATAATACTATGAGGAATATTATCTTTATTCATGGATTAGAATCGACTGGAAAGGGATTTAAAGGACAATTTCTTAAAAATCTTTTTCCAGAAATTCTTACTCCAGATTTTGAACCTTATCTTTCCAATTCTATTTCAATCAAAGTATTATTGGAAAAAAGAATGCTCCAATTAAATACAGTTTTAAAAGATAAAAAAAATTGGATCATTATCGGATCTAGTTTTGGAGGTTTAATGGGCGCATTATATACTCTCAAACACCCTGAAAAAGTTAAAATGTTAATTCTTTTAGCCCCTTTTTTCGGGGCTAATTTGATAAACCCTTCAAAATTCGAACCAATTAACGTGCCAGTAGTTGTATTTCATGGAAAGAATGATTTAACAGCATCAATAAAGAAATCAAAATCGATATCAAATATGCTATTTTCAAACTTAGAATATCATATAGTCGATGATGATCATTTTCTCCATGTAACTGTTGAAAAAATCAACTGGATTCAGCGAATTGGAAAATTTGAGTAAGTTGTTCAAGGAAATAAAAATTGGACTCCATTTATGTTTAATAAAATATGATACATCTATACTCTAGAATAAATATTTAAATAGAATTTTAAGAATTTCATCATAACCAATTTGTTATTTATTTGTAAATCTCATTGAACTAGCAAAAATAAAAAAAATAAAATAAAATCATAAATATTACAATGTGAGATATATGGTAAAAACGCTGTATGTTTGCCGTGAGTGTGGGTTCGTTTTTCCCTCTGAATTAAAACAACTTATAGAAGATAGGGTCCAAGTTTTCTGTGAAATGTGTGGCATGCCATTTACTTTAGAAGGTGTAGAATTCAAGCAACCACCAGTGAGACGGCAGATACCAACTGTTAAATCTTACTCTAGAGAGGCAATAAGAGAGAGATCTAGACAGAAACTTAGTAAAACAATTAAAAAGATTGATTCTTTTTCTTACATTCCAATTCTAATCTTATCATGCGTCTTATTAACAACTAGTTGGATTTTTGCAGATCCCGCTAATTGGATTAATGGGATAATTTATACAACGCTAACTTCAGTTGCTGGTTTATTTATAGCTTATTATGATATAAAACAAATTACTCCCAAAATCAAAGAAGAAAAATATGATGATTTATTACTGGATTCATTTTGTTATGGTATTTTAGGGTGTATTATTTATGGATCTGGTGTTATAATTTTAGTTAAAGGTATATTGATATTCATTTATGTTATAAGATATAATAACGATAAGGAACACAACCTATACAAATTTGGTTTAAAACTTAAGAATTCACTCAATTCTTTTTCTGCTAGTGCTGGATTCATTATTTTATTACTGGTAATAGCTAATTTATTTATTTTAAGAATAAATGGGAACGTAGTATCAATTTTAGATGGTATAAAATTTCTTATTGCTCTGATTGGGCCAATGAATGATATATTAAATATTATCATTATTTTCGCAATCATTGTTGGGTTCTTATTAATTCCTATAATAATTTTATTCATTGATCATAGAAAAAGAGAAGAAATCCAGCAAAAAAGTGAATTCACTACATCAGATGCGTTTAAAGTATTTATTTTAGGATTATTTGGTATTGTAATTTATTCAATAGGAATATTCATACTCCTTAAAGGAATTTTATTATTTTTATTGGTTGCAGGAAAACCTTTCAATTGGGGAAAGGAGCTTCCTGTAGTTGTAATTGAAGAAAAAAAAGATACAGTCATCAAAAGAGATCTTTTAGAAAATGAAGAACTACCAGAAGAAAAGGAGAAATCACAACTAACTCTAACTAAAACAGAAATACCACAAGAAGAATTCAGCAGAATTGAAAGAAAACAAGAAGTAATTGAAATTAAAGAGGAAACTACTACCGATCCATCAAAAGTTACACCTCCAACACCAGCAACAATTATTTTAAAAGATGAGAAGAAGAAAAGAGAATTAAAACAAGAAGATGATCAATTAAGGCTTCATGAATCGCTACTGCCAGTAAAGGATGATAAGGATAAATTAATGGTAAGACAATATTTCACAAAAATTTTTACGGTATTGTCCGAAGATACCAGGAGAAAATTATTGGAGTTAGATATCCCTCAGGAAGATAAAATGGCTTTATTAAAGGAGTTGGCATATTTAGCAAAGGAAGAACAATTAAAATATATTGAATCCATTAAACAGTTGTATAAAGAGATACCTTTAAAACTAATTAAAAGGATAAAGAACTTGCCTAATGTAAAACCAGAACATTATGATAAAATCATAGAACAACTGAGTTTTATGGATGTCGATGAAAGATCTGAATTTATAACCTTTTTGGAACAAAATGCGTAATAAGAAGTGAACTTTCTAATGTCGCTTGAAAAGAAAAGAGAACCCAGAGGAAATAAAAAAGAAGCAGATTTAGAAGATAGTTCATTTCGACAGTTAGATTTTACTCCATTAATTATTAAAAAAGCAGAAGAATCTTCAAAACCAACAGAACAATTAGAAATTATCGAAGATTTAACTGAAATAGAAAAGGATGTATTGACAATTGCAGAGGATATCTTAAAATTAAAACGTTATGATGCTGATTTTGATCTTGAAGTAGATTCTGAGACAGAACTACAGAAATTCCCCATCATTGAAAAATTATATGCAAAATGCATCGCAAAGCTAGCTTATAAAAAAGGATATAGTAAAGAAGATATCTTTCTTGCCATTCGTAGTTTAGAAGAAAAAAGTTGGATAGTGAGTGATGAACGTAGAACAAAACTGGAAATATTAACAAACGATAAACTTGTATCAATACTAAATTTTATAAAAGATAACCCCGGAATACACGCAAGAGATGAAAAAATAGAAAAAGAATTGAATATTACACGCACGCCATTTTTAAAGCACGTAATGACCTTAGAGCGATTTAAATTAATACGATCAAAGAAATTGGGCAAATCTCTGCATTATTTTCTGGCAGAGGTTCCTGAAAATTTCGACAAATATCGAGTTATCTTCACGAATCCTTTAATACCTAAAATTGTGGAATCAATTTTTAAAGAGGAAACAATTAGCATTTCTAAAATTGGAGAATCTCTTGATATTTATGCGGGCACCATACAGTACCATATCAAAAAACTCAAAGAATTAGATTTAGTTAAAACTGTGACAAACCAAAAAGATGATAAAATCCACTTAGTCAATATTGAACTGCTAAAGAAATACAATGAATTTTTCAAAGAACCAGATTTTTCACAGCTTTTAGAGGGGTTATAAAGATAAAAAAATATAATAAGATTGTATTTTAGTTAAGCAACTAAAGATTTGATATTAGGTAATGACTCAATAACTATTTTAATAGCTTCATCAATCCCTTTTTCCATGTTAGGATGGAGTTCATTTGAATTCAGGAGATCATACTTGGGATGACCAGGAAGATCCGTTACCGCAAGCATTGACGCCGTTTTTATATTAAAAAGCGTGCCTAATAAAAATAAAGCTGATGATTCCATATCAATTCCTTTTACATTAATGGATTGTAAGGATCTTACAAATTCCGCGGTCTCGCAGAATAAAGCGTCTGTTGTCCAAAAATCTACTTCTTTTATCCTTGGATTAATAGCCCTACCTGTCTTCATAAGAACATCCGTTAAGATTTCATTAGGTTTTGAAAAATAAACAATTTGATTACCTGTATCCATATTTAGAATCATTTTTAAAGGATTATTTATAGATCCTAAAAGAGATTGCAGTGATGCATTTGAACGAATATATTGGGGGCTCGTACCATCATCACAATAAGCTAATTTTGGAACTAAAACATCACCAACGGTAATTTCATCATCACTTTCTTGTATTCCCCCGCACAAATCTACTCGCAAGACAACTTTTGTTTTGCAGCGTTTTAAACATTCCATTATCATTGCGATATTTGGACAACCAATCTGAGACAAAATGATGCTCACTCGAATTCCATTTAATAATCCGTTATACACGCGACCATGGACAACCTTATTCTGTAATTTTTTAACTAGTTTTTTCATAACTGTTTTAACGGCAGGGAGAATAACAATTTCATTTACATTTGAGGAAGAGGTTTCCAATAACATCCTCACAATTTTATCGTCTACAGAGATGAATTTTAATCCGAAATTCATAATTTGACTTTTAATATTATTTAGCATAAATATCTAATCCAAGTTTTATTGGTTATTTAATTATAATTTATAAGTATCTTCCTAATTACTTCAAGACTTATAATTTTAAATAATAATTTTTAATTATTATTACATCTGATTTTATTCTGATAAAATACTTTTATCTATAATTATTTAATAGTTTGCTGATTCACTCTGGAGAAAATACATAGAAATGAATAATCAATACATAATAAACAACAAGATTACAAACAAGTTTGTCGAAAAGTACACTAAAACATTGTACCGCATAGTAGGAGTAAATAAACACTCTGCTATTAAACCTTGTCATTGGTTAGAACAAAGATTAATGACAGGTAGAGACAATCGTAATTGTTATAAAGGTGTTTTTGGAATTCAAAGCCATAGATGCCTTCAGAATACCCCTTCAATGCCATTTTGTAATCACCAATGTGTTTTTTGTTGGAGAGATATAGAATTAGGAACACTTGGAAGCGAATTCATTGTAGATCCTGATGAACCAAAAGAACTTATTGAAGAGATGATTCGACAGCATCAGGACATCATTAAAAATCACTTACCATTAAGAAGGTATCTGGATAATTATGAAATAATGATCGATATCATGCATTTCATGTTATTTAACCCCGGCAAACACACGGTTACATCACTATCACAAGAACTTCATATTAGTTCAAATAAAATCGAAAGAGCTGTTAATTTATTAAAAAATCAGAAATTCATTCATTCTCAGCCTTCTCTATTAAATCATTACGTATTAGATGCAGATATTTCTTGCTGCATTGATTCTAGAGAAGAGGTTGAAAAGTTAATTAATCTTGCACTTACAGATCCTGATAATATCATGACCGCTCATAGTGAAGCAATGAATCCTAATCATGCTGCTATTTCACTTGATGGCGAACCTTTATTATATCCAGAAATTAATGACTTGGTTGGTGAATTCAGAAAAAGAAAAATGACTACTTTTATTGTGACTAATAGTACGATGCCTAAAGTTATTGAGAAAATGGATACTTTACCTTCACAATATTATTTCACTCTTGCTGCTCCTGATAAAAAAACGTATCAGAAAACATGTCGACCAATGATCAAAGATGGATGGAATCGTGTTTTAGACACAATGAATCTTATCGAATCTTTAGATTGCCGAACATTGATAAGGCTTACTGCTGTTAAGGAATTGAATATAAATGAAACTCTAATTAGAGAGTATGCAAAAATAGTTGAAAAAGCAAACCCTAACTTTTTTGAGATTAAAGGTTTCACCTTGCAAGCTAAAGCATTATTAATTAAAGAACGCTTAAAAAGCGAGAACCCACCTCAAGATTATTTTCCAGATTTTAATTATTTATACGAAATAGCCCTAAAATTCGAAGAATATAGCAATTTTCCCATAATTTATGCTAGCGAAACTAGCAGAGATATCTTATTTGCTGTAAATTGGGATAAAGATGAGAGTCCGATAATAAAAGAACCATAAAACAGATATGTATTTAAGATTTTCAAGTATTTTTTGAATAATTAAAAATAAAAAGTATTTCGAATTTTCTTTTTTAATCATGCATATTGTCTGTTTAGATTTAGAGGGCGTTCTTGTTCCTGAAATATGGATAAATGTTGCTTTAAAAACAGGAATAGAGGAGCTCAAAATAACAACTAGAGATGAGCCTAATTACGATAAATTAATGACAAGAAGATTACAAATTCTGCAAGAAAATGGAATAACTTTACCCATGATTCAAAAAATAATAACTACAATTGATCCTTTAGAAGGAGCTATTAAATTTATAACATGGTTGAATAAGTATACACAAATTATTATCGTGACCGATAGTTTTAAAGAGTTTGCTATGCCGCTTTTGAAGAAATTAGGAAATCCGTTTGCATTCTGTCATAACCTTAAAGTAAATGATGAGGGGATAATTATCGATTATGTTTTGAGAATCAAAGAAATGAAAAGGGTAACATTGCAAAAATTTAATGAGATGAATTATTCTGCCATAGCAATTGGGGATTCGTATAATGATATTGAAATGTTGAAAACTGCAGAACATGGAATCCTTTTTAGACCGCCCGTAAATGTTGAGGAAGAATATCCCAATTTTCCTAGTTTAAGAGAATATGAAGATTTAAAACAATACATTAGGAATATCATTGGTTTTTAAATCTACTAGTTTTAATTCATCAACAAGAACAAACATGTAAATTTTTTAAGATTAGAGACAATGTTTTATCATCTTCTTTAATTTATCAAGGTTCTCCTTATTCAAAGCAGAAAATTCTATGAATGGTATTCTTGAATTATTTCCTTTGAAGAATTGATCAAGGTGCGTGAGTTCCAATCCGAATTCTTCAGCAGACTTCAAAAATAGGTTGATATTCTTGGTTCTATCGAAATTTGATACTTTATCAATTTTGTTTAAAATGATTAATAGAGGAATATCAAATTCTTTAAGGAATTTTATTAATTCAAGACTTAGTGGTATTGTGTGTTTATTCTCAATAAAATATTTCTGAATTTCATCTTCAATTCTTAAGATATTAAGCACGATGAAACACAAAAAATAATCCTTATGATGCTTCTCTATATGTACAACAATTTGTTTCTTTACATGTTCTGCCCTTCTATGACTTGAATGACTCATGTAACCAAATCCAGGTAAATCTATAACTTGAAATTTCATATTAAGTTGAGTTATTGGTCTAATTAATAAAGTACTTCCGGGAGATTTTCCACTTTTCCCTTTGAATTTGCGTGGGTTGGATAGAAGTAATCGTGTAATTGAACTTTTACCAACATTAGAGTTTCCGATGATCAATAATGATGGTTTTTGCGTCATAATAAAATAAAGTAAAAGAGATTCAAATATCCAAAAAATCATCTTTGAGAAAATCTTCAATCATTTGCTTCCTTTCTTCCTCCTTGATAACAGGACGAGTGTTGATTGGTTCTCCGACTTGATCCAAGATCTCTTTTAGCCCTTTCACGGCTACATTGACTTGAAACTTGCTTCCTCTTAGATATCGAACGATTTGTTTATCATTAAGTGTTAATCTTAATATATACCCTAAACCAAAGTAAAATTGGTGTTCTGGGATAGGATCGATGGGGCTCTTACTTGTTACCTCTTTTAACATTTCATACAATAGTTGTTTACTCGCAGTGTGATCCTCGGATTGATATACCATGTAATGAAGAGCATGATACCATATCTTATCTCGTTTGTTGCTTGCTTGTTCTATGAATTTTTCAGGAGTTATGATTTCCTTTCCTACTACATCTTTCCGATCCAATAATTCTTGTTCTATTCGTTTTTCCAACTCGCTTGATATTCCGGATGTTGATGGTATTGAAATATTATGTTCTAATTGTGAAGTCATATCTTCCTGTCTAACTGATTTCATTGCTTCTTCCATTTCTTTAAGCTCTTCAAATCCAATTTCATCAAGATCTGAAAAGTCTGTTAATAACGATTCCTTTCCAGCAATATATCTCTCATTTTCATTGGTTGACTTTTGAACTTCTTCAGTCGTATCCACTGAGATAGATTCAATGGGATTATCTTCATCTAATGCGTCTATTTCACGCATTTTACTTATGGCATCTTGCATATCTTTTATTTCTTCAAAATCGAGATCATCCATATCAGAGAAATCAGTTTCAAGTGATTTCATCTCTTCAAGATATGTATTCAAATCATCTTGAAGATTATCTAAATCGGGATTTTCTCTCTCTTGCTCATCTTCAGAGTGATTTTTTTCGTCTTCAGTCAATTTTTAAATGTAAAAAACGAATATTTATTTTCTATTAAGATCATAATGACAATCTAATTCTTTAAATTTTAAGGTTCTTTCAATAAATTTAATTAGTGCTTTAATCAAATTGTCATGAATGAATTAAATTTAGATGAATTTAAAGGCATCATTTTTGACTTGGATGGGGTCATTTATGATATCACCGAGGCTATAAAAAAAGCCGTTGATGATGGAATAGAAAAATATAAGATGAAAGTAAGTCTTGATGAAGTGATGGAAGAAATTGCTCATCTTATAGAAGATATTCAAAATTATCCCGTCCCCGAAATAATTCTAAATTCCTATAACTTATTAGATATCAAATTTTTAGAGAGATTAAGCTTTTTAAAGAAATTAAGAATAGGAATTTATTTATTTACGCAATTCAACAAATATAAAGATGCAGAATCTAAATTATTCAAGGAAATTGATAAATTAATTAGTAATCTATCTAAAAAAAAGTTGAAATTGGCTATATTGACTAATAATAAAAGCTCCTATGCAGAAGATGTCCTAACTAAGTTCAATTTGACTAAATTTTTCGATCCCATTATTGGTTTTAATGACGTCTCAAAAGTGAAACCCGATCCAGAAGGCATTATTAAAATTCTTGAAATATGGAAGATAAAACCCTCCCAAGCTATTTTTATAGGAGACATGACAACTGATATTGATGCAGGAAAAGCAGCAGGCGTTAGAATGATATGTGTATCGAGTGGGTTAGCTAAGAAAGAGATATTACTTCAGCATGAACCTGATATTTTAGTGAATAACACACAAGAATTAATCAAAATTTTCAATATCTAAATTAATTAATACTCTTAATAAATAGAATAGATAATAATAGAAAAGAATTACATTATTGAAACGGATTTACGATTTCTTGTATAAAAATCTCTCCCAACTTGCACTTTTTGGCATTTCTAGAGCCATTCCCTTCCGTTTTCGAATTTCCATAATCAGGTCTTCTTCGATGCTTCCAGGAACCTTTTCAAACCCTAAGAATTCGTATCCGAAAAATGCTCTCCCTTGAGTTGATCCTCTGATCTCATCAGCAATTCCTATTAATTCTGCTGCGGGAAGTTGTCCTTGAACACGCACGTATTCTCCTTCAGGTATCACGTTTAGGACTCTACCTCTGTGTTTATTGATAATTCCTAATACACCTGATTCTGTTCCTTGTGGTGTTTTAACGTCTATTTTCTGAACTGGTTCAAATAAATGTGGTTTAGCACTTAACATTGCCATAGAAAAAGCAGAGAAGCTCATACTAGCAATTTGATTGTATCCTGTATGTGCGGGATCTTCGTGAATGGTTAAATCAGTAAAAACGACTTTTATACCGGCAGCGGGTTCTTTTGCTAATATAGCGCCCTCTAGCCATTCTCTAAATGCTGCAGATAAATAAGATTTGATCCTATCAAACCTTTGGAGTCCGGTAGTACCATTAACTAACAGATTTCCATTGTACACATCAACAATTCGGCGTGCTTCTTTGGCATCCCATCCTGCTTCTTCACGTAATATTTTTGCTTTGGTTTTATCATCCATCAATTCGTTGATACCTCCTCTTTCTATTAACGTTTCTGTTGTTTCATCAAGAGGTTCCATGTACATAAGCATTCTGTTATGACTATTAGAGGATTTGGTATGAAATTCCTTGCTTTTTGTTGTAATCTTTTCCCTGTAAACGATAATAGGTTCTCCAATATCAATTTTTACTTGATTGTTAATACGCTTGGTGAGGATATCAATTTGAAGTGGATCAATGCCAGAGAGAATGTATTCCATTGATTCTTTATCAAGACGGAATTTTGCTGTTGGATCAGCTTGGAGCCATTTTCCAACTACATCTCCAAGTTTTGCTATATCATGTGGATCTTGTGCTTTAATGCTTCGTGATACTACTGCTTCACAAGCATAGCTAATTTTTTCAAATGATGGAAGCGCTGCTTGTGCTTCTTTATCTCTTGGTACATCATTAGCATTTAAAAATGTTTCACCAGAGGGACAAATAAAACCATAAATTGCGAATAAATTTCCCGCGGGAATTTTTTCAACATCTAATATATCGGTGATTTCCATCACTCCAAGTCGTTTAACTCTATTTGACGTTCTACTGCCAACTAAATAAATTGAGTCTGTATGATGAAATGTACCAGAAAATACTCTACCAATAAGGGTTGCTTGATAATTCTTCTTTGGATCAAGAAAAATTTTAGTAATCATTCCATAGAGAGGGCCATTAGGATCACTTGCTACAAGAGCTTTCCCTAAATCAGAATCCAAGTCTCCACCCCAAATGTGGGGAATTCGATATTTTGCAGCAGCTGTTGGGTTGGGTAGATGATCTACAACCATTCTCAACATTGGTTCATCTAATGGAAGATTATCACGTAACCATTGAATATTTCCTTCATTATATTTTTGAAACACATCTTGAGGTTTTAATCCTTTTTCAAGTAAGATTTCATAAGTGAAACCCCAACCGTGTTTAGCTGAACCTACAGCAACGCTATTCTTTGAAAAATCGACGCCCCAATCTGAACCTTCAGGACGAATTTTTTTAATTAAATCATTTACTTGCATTGAAATTTTATCAATTTTTTCAAATGTTGCTTGAGGAGTGAGTTTTAGTTCACTTATTAAGCGATCCACCTTGTTAATAAATAACACGGGCTTACAATACTCTTCTCCTACAGCAAGTCTAATATTTGTCTCAGTTTGTGTCATGACACCTTCAAGAGCATCAACTAAAATAATAGCACCATCAGAACCCCGAAGGGCTCGTGAAACTTCTCCCGTAAATGAGATATGTCCGGGTGTATCATTAATCTGGAAGATATAGGGCTCTTTGTCTTCAGGTGTTCGCGAGTCTTCGAATGAAAGCAAAAC
>Ga0315536_1000133_pt1 | contig 34935 bp, 30 predicted proteins | sample SalMarSW160230MG_FD_203093 | JGI IMG/M metagenome (GOLD analysis project Ga0315536, IMG submission 203093) | Salt marsh sediment microbial communities from the Plum Island Ecosystem LTER, Massachusetts, United States - Salt Marsh Sediment SW1602-30 ...
CATCAGAACCCCGAAGGGCTCGTGAAACTTCTCCCGTAAATGAGATATGTCCGGGTGTATCATTAATCTGGAAGATATAGGGCTCTTTGTCTTCAGGTGTTCGCGAGTCTTCGAATGAAAGCAAAACAACAGACGTGAAGATTGTGATTCCTCTGGCTTGCTCCTCTTCTTTCAGTAAAATAAGTAATTCTTATTCTAAATCTGAATCAGTCATTTGGAGCTGACCAGCATCTTCTTCTCTCATTAAACCAGCGCGACGCAAGAGATAATCTGAAGCTGTAGTCTTCCCATGCTCTAGTTTAGAGACTAATTGTCCTTTAAATATCTATGTGGGCGACTATAGAAAAGATTCTCTTTTTTTCAAAGTTCGTACTTGTTACCATGCGGGCGATATCTTCAGGGTTTTTTACTTTAACCATATATACTTCACTTTTTATATTATATTATATAATTCTAATGTTATGAATATAAAGAGAAGTGAATGAAATCATAAAAATTTTGTGTAAATAGGTGATAAATTGAAATGGGATTATTTTCCATTTTATTTTTATTATTAAGAAAAGGATTTTATAAGATCGTCCGCATATCATATTTTGGCATTATTTCATAAAATTCTGCTTGTTGTTTTAATGACCAAAATCTAGGGGCATATCCATATTTTAGAGCAGCTTTAATCATCATTCCTATACCGATATAGTTTCTCTTTTCAATTTCATTGCTAAAATTTGTAATATGACTTGTAATTCCCAAATTTGGATTTACCTCTTTCATTACCCATAATAAATTATCTGGATCATTATTAGTTTTATCAAAATCGATATGATGCAACTCCCAAACAGATCGCCCACTCTTGTACTTTTTATCTCTTCTATATATATTTCCTGTGAAAGCGTCAAACATATATTCCAATTGAGTTAGTGAATTTTTAGTGTTTCTACTTTTTTTTACAAAACCCTGCAGAGAAAATACTTGTTCTCCAAGGATGCCATCCCTTTTTTTAGACCAGTCGGAGGAATGTTTAGAATTTACATTACCATATAGCTCTAAAGATTTTCTTTTTAGGTAAGAATTATAATCAGGATATTGACTTTTAATTTCATTAACTCTATCAATTTTTTGATACACCCTAATATATGTTAAAATATCAGAATATGCTTTTTTATCAATTTTAGCTAATTTATCATTTAATATCCTAGAAATTTTTATGAAATCTCTGGGATAAAAAACTCTGTATAATTGATTTTCTCTATCGCTTAGTTTTGGCTCAATATCTATTCCAAAAAATTCAGTTAATTCATTAATGGTGGGATATTCACTTCTCCAGCCCTCTGATATCTTTAGTTTTCCTAATGCATTGATTAAATTATCTACTAGTTTGTGTTCTTTATATTTGATAAACGATTTCTCAACAGCAATTATAAAGATACCAGAGAATCGTGCTAATGCAATAATCATACTGTCGATAAATTTTCTATCTTCTTTATTCAAAATATTTTGATTACAATAGTTTCTAATCCGTTTAAGGGTATTTTTACTTAAATCATTCCTAAAATAATATTTTGTTACTAATCCTATTGATCCATCTCCAAGAATTTCTTGCCCAATTTCAGAGAGGCTTACAAATCGATTATATTTGTTAGAAATTACTCTCTGTAATGCTTTAAATAAAATCCAGTTGGGTTTATTTTGAACATCTTTATAAGTCAAGTAATTAATTCCTAATACATTACTAGAATAATCCTTGATTTTCATCAGAATATCTTTACGTTTATTAATATCTATTTCCATTTTATCTATTTGAAGAAAATAATCGAAAAGCATTTCAATTTTAGTTGGATGGAATGCTACTTCACTATAAGGTACACTTTTTAATTTTTGATCACTCATTCTTCGCGTAAATTCAGATCGCCCAAATTTATAGATTCCATTTTTATATGTATCAATGAATTTAGCTAATTGTGCTGCCCATGACCATTTTCCTTTATAGTTGAAGATAATAGTTTCTAATTTTTTTTCTAACTTATTTTCATATATCATATTATAAAGTTCATCCCAGGTTGAATTTACATTCTGTCTCTTCGTTATAATATGATTTTCAATTAATATTTCTCTAAGGGCGTTAGCCGGTAGAGTTTTTATTAATTGTGGAATATGAACATTAGCCATATTAATTATTAATTTTTGGTGCTCTGTATATTCATCTATTTTAAACTCCACCTTTCTTATACGATTAACAGTATTGTTACAATTCATTATAAGTTCTTCAATATCCGATTTAGTAAATTTTTTGGTTAATCCATTTGAAAAGAAATCGAAATAAGCATTAAATCGATCAAAAGCTGTAATTTTTTGAGTAGCGTTTTCTCTTTTTTTAGTCGAATATCCAAGAACACACATGCATATTCCCATATTAAGGATAGAATCGTAAAGCGTCTTAATTTTAGAGAGAGAAATTTCTTGAGTGTTTCCAAATGAAAAAATCTCTTTTTCCGCTAGTTTATATTTTTCTAACCAGTCAGAAAGTATCTTTTTTAACTTAGGAGATGGTGGGTTAAGCACTATAAGATCATTAAATACTTCGTGGTGGATTTTGAGATGTTTAAGCAATCGTGTGTACTGTTTTGTTATTTCTTGAATACCATCTTTAATAACCTGAAATTTTTTAATTTTCTCAGATTTAATATCGTTTTTTAGAAATGTTAGTTGTTTTTTAGATAATTGTTTAAGATATGAATTGGAAATTGAATCTATATACTTTGAAATGATTGGAGCACCTCTTCCAGTTGTAATACAATATACCCACTTTCTAATGAAGGATTCAGTTTCTTTAGGGATTTCTTTTTTAATAGTAGAAAGCAAATCATGAGAAGGTAAGCAAGAAATATCAAATAGACAAGAGAGAGCAGCATCTACAAAATCTACAATTCTTTCATCAACATAGACCATTGGGATTTGATGTATTTTGCATTTTGGATATTTACCAAATCCCAGAAATCCAAGTTTCAATGGTTTGACTCTAATTATTTTTTCACATCCAAAATTAGGACAGATTGCTATTCGATCCTCCTCTACAGTTTTCCGACTTGCAATAGAACACGACTTCATAATTTAACCATTTCCCCCTTTTTTCGATTATTTTTTTGTTGGATAGGATTAGGATTTAGCATTTCAATTTCATTTTCTATGGATTTATAGTCCCCACACAATTCCTCATAGAACTCAAATTGTTGTCTATTTAGGTACATTCGTGTCTTACATGCTTCTTGAGCTATCTTCATTATAACTTTAAAAAAAGCAGGTCGCAAGAGCATATTTTCTTCAGAAAAATAATGAATTAATATAAATAATTGATTAGTTAAGTTCACTAAGTCCTTTAAAAGAGAGGAGTTAACATTATTTCTAAAGTATAATAGATATTGAAATCTTTTCGCAGTAATTCCATTATCCTTGAGTTTATTTAATAACTTAATATAACTTAATGCTAAAGATTCAAACTTATATTTTTTCGCTTGAAATTTTACAATTCCCTTACTATCGTTGTTAATCTCATTAGAGCGTAATCTGTGATATATAACCGAAGCTCTATAATTTAATAAAGTCCGGATTTGTCTGGAAAGATCTTTAATCACTTGAACGCATTCGATATTATACCAATTCTGGAAATCATTATCTTCCTCATAGTCCAAATAGGATAGATCATCATACATAAAATTCAACTTTTTATATCTAATTTAGTCTGCTCATATTTAAAGAACAAATTTTTAAAACCTATTTTAAACCCATACTAAAATCCATTTTAGTTTTTATGGATCAGATAAAATTATAATTGAGCATTTTGGAAGAATTTAAAAAAGATCTCAAAAAAATAGAGGAATTATGTAATACTATTTTAAATGAGGGAGAGGATCCTTTTTGGCAAATTATGAGAACTCCAATCAGTTTTATAAAAAAAATCCAGAACGGTCGATTTAATGAAGCCTTACAAGTTGCTAAAGAAGCATTTCAGCTATATCCTGAAAATCTCATTGTATTAGATACAATGGCTGAAGCTTATGTCTTTACAGGACAAGAGGAAAAAGCTCTTCAATTATTTGAAAAAAGTTATAAGCTTGAAAAGAATTCTCATACTCTAAATTGGATTAAAAAGGTAAAATTTGAAATAAGAAAAAGAAAACTCTATAATAGTTTCTGTGATTTTCAAAATAACTATAAAAAGAATAATTATAGTCTTAACGATTTAAAGGAACATCTTAATACTTTAAATAGGATTAATTTTAACAATCCTACAATGAAAGATCACATTCAGTTTTTATCAAAATTACATCAAATAGAGTTATATAAATTTATACCATTTTCTATTCATATTTATATTAGAATACATGTCATTCTTAAAGGGATTGATAATCGACTTGTCTATGTGCAGGAGATTACTAAATTCAATGAACAAGTAAATCTTATTATATTTATAATAAAGGATATGATAAAACAAAAAGAGATAAATGCAAAATATTTTGAAAAAGCTCAAGCATTTTTTTTTACGAATAGACCAAAAAATGGAGATATAATGAAAGTAATGATAAAATATAGAGATAAGAGATAAAAATTTTATTGAAGCTTCTAGAAATTTTAGGATTTAGGAGAAACTCTTGCTCTTTCATAACAAAATGGTAAAACCATGTTTCTTAAGACGTAAATTGCTTTTTTACTTGAAATTGTAGTTGCATTTGCAGATTTTGATATATTCCTTATTTCAAAATTATCGGGGAGTTTAAGAGCAACAAAATTTTTGAGGAAATCTATAAATTCAGTATAATCTCGAGTGGTTTCAATCCAGAGGTACCCTTTTTTTTCAATATAATTAGGATTTTTCACCTTGAATTTATTCGCATGGGATTTTTCTTTTATTGGGGGTCCCTTTCGGAGGTAAGATTTTGATATTGTTGGATTTGAACAATAAATTGCTATGTTGTATTCTTCACTATCATCTTCAAAATATACTTCAAATTCAATTTTTTCAAATCTCTTTGTATGAGAAGGTTCAATTTCGCCATTTGACTTAATACTATCTCCAAGGGAATATAATTTATCTCTATTTACCGTATAATGTATTTCTTGATTTAAATTAATGAGTTCTATGATAAAGAGATTATTGTTAAGTGTATCACCATTTTTTAGTTCTTTATATTCGGGGATTTCTGCAATTTTAAAAATGTCTTCTTTAGGATTTTTTAGGAATTCTTGAATTTGGTAGTTACAATATCTATACGATCTTTCAGAAATTGCTGCTGCAACATTTCGATTTTGGTCTATTGGATCAATGATGATTAAAGCATCATCACGCATGTGAAGCTTTCTTCGTATCTCTTTAATGGATCTATTGTAGTAATCAAGAGGAGTTCGAGTTAAATTCTTAAAGTTGGTAAATAAGTTTTGTAAGTTTCCATAATGATAAATGAGTAATTCTGCACTATACCCAATAAATCCTGCTTTTCCTACTGCACTCTTATCACCATAACAGTGGCAGGATTTAAAGAATTGTTTTAATAGCCTTGCGTCATTTTTTTGAACTTCAGTAAGATTGTCTCTGACAAATCGTCCATGCCAAGGAGAGCGATCAACAGCAGTGATAGGTCCGTATTTTTTTATGTACTCCAATGTTAAATCAAAATATAAAACAAGATCTATTTTTAGGGCAATTTTATCTGAAATGTAATCAACTTTAACATATGGATGTTCTGCATATAACAAGTTAGGGTTTTTGAACTCTTCCGTGTATAATGCCTTGATTATCCATTCATTACATAAAAAGAGAAAATCCTTCTTGGATTCTTTTTTACGTTTGCTCTTGCTCAATCCTTCATATTTTGGTTTGAATTCATTGAAATTTAATCCTATAAAAAAATCTATATCAAAGTCATTCCTTAATTGAGTTTGCTTAATACCCGTTGAACCTTGAGGTTCCATGGTAGTATATTGAAAGTCTTCTTCTCGAGCTCTTTTTTCTAGCAAAATTTTTAATTTGTGGACTACGTGATTAATGGTTGAAATTTCGTTTATCGTTGGTACGATATCCTTTAATACATTCTTGTATATTTGCTCGAAATTTGACATGTGATTTAAAAATAGTGAGAATTGATTGGATGAATGTTATGTTAAATTAAAATACTGAGTCTTTGATTATAACTTTTTGGATGACTCAAACCGTTGAGATATAATTATCGAGTTACATTCCCCACCAGGGGTGATTTACCTTTCTCATGAGTATTATATATTCTTTTAGAGCACTTTTTTGGTCGGTTGTGAGTTCATTAACAAATTTTCCTAGCAATTGTCTCACGTGAGATTCTGGAATACTTACAAAAAGTGTCTCATCTTTACCTAAATCTTTTCCAATTTCTATTCCACGAATGGAAATTGCGACTTCAGAATCTTTTTCTGCAAGATCCAGAGTCTTTCCTTTATCTTGAATTTGATGGATTCGCCGTATTTTTTTTCCTTTATCAGTAACCAATGGTACTCTTGGCAGAAGCGTTCCTGCTTCCACTTTTACGCCAAATACAGCGGGATCAGAATTTCTAAAGATATAATCGGGTAACATTTTTAATTTAGCTGGTAATGTTAATTCACTTAATCCTTTCGCGGTGTCTTCAGCTTTTCTTACTTCTGCATACTCAATATAGTCTTCTAATAATCGATAAATAACGTTATTCGTAAAAATCCTAATATTATCTGTTATGGCTTGTTCTTGAGCTTCGGGTAGTATTTTAACGTTAAAACCAAGAACGGCAGCAGAATAGGGATCAAAGACTTTTACGATATTGGCATTAATCACATCTTCTTTTTTGATAGGTCCTACATCTGCTATGCTTATTTTTACACCATTTAAAGTGAAATGATTCTCCAGTGCCTCTAATGATCCAAGGGTATCAGCTTTTAAAACTACCCCGGCTTTATCGGTTTTAATTCTAATTGCTTGTACTTCATCATTAATCTCATTATATATCCTTTCTTCTTCAGAAGGTGAACTAATTACTTTAAATGGGGATCCTGCAACTACATCATCAATATTTGGAGCCAGAATTCTAATTCCCGCAGCGGCACTTACAAAATCTTCAGAGTCAAATTTCTGACGAGGATCACGAATCTCATCAAGAGGTTTTGGACGGAGTATCGCTCGGACCTTTGATTTAATAGGTTTTTCCAGCCCACCTACATAAAAATCATCGCTTTTATGTAATACTCCATCATAAATTAAGATATCCGTGGTGACTCCTTGACCTTTTTCCTTTTTTACTTCTAAAACTACGCCTTTTGCAGGACCTTCTGAAAATTGTAAGTTTGTTGTCAGATATTGTTGAACTAAACCCATTAAAATCATCAATAAGGTAGAAATTCCTTCACCAGTTTTCGCGCTTGTGGGTACAATTGCTATTTTTTTGGTAAAATCAGTTATTTTATCATAGCGATCTAAATCTTTAAATCCTTCTTCAAGGAAATTTCCAATGATTTGAAATATTTTTTCATCTAAAAAATCTCTCACGTGTTGTTTTTGCGAGTTATAAGTGTCTAAGAAATCAGCGTTTGCTTTAGATTTCCACCCAGAAATTCTGTCAATCTTATTAGCAGCAATTATAAACGGAGTTTTTCGTTCTCGTAATATTCTTACTGACTCCCAAGTGATTGGCATGGTACCAGCAGTAACATCAATAACCAAAATAGCAATATCCGCCACAGCACCCCCTCGCTTCCTCAAGTTTAAAAAAGCAGCATGTCCGGGTGTATCTATTACTAATATACCCGGCAACTTAATATCCTTATCAGCAAATTCTTGTTTTGATTTTCTTAAAAATGCTTTAATATCACTCATTGGAAAATAGGAAGCACCAATATGTTGAGTAATTCCAGCCGCCTCCCTTTGCTGGACTATAGTACCTCGAATATAATCTAGAAGTGAAGTTTTACCATGATCTATATGCCCTAATATACAAGCTATTGGAGCTCTAATGACTTTTTCTTTTGTTCCATCAGCCATAATTTTCTACAACTTCTTTATTGAATAGTTTTAATATTAATATTTTTAATTATTTATAGGCGTCTAAAAGTTAAAGAGTTTTTGTCATTCATTTAATTTAATAGATTTTTGAGTAAAGGATAAACAAGATCTAACCCATTATGATTATCTCTAAAGATAAAATGAAATTTAATTTCACAAATATGAGAAGGAATGGAAAGAGTGTATCTATTAAAGATATTTTTTGAGATATTTTGCGGTGTAGGATTTCGTATTTTTTATTAACTCTTCAGGGCTACCTTGAGCAACGATTCTACCTCCTTTTTCTCCCCCTTCTGGACCAATATCTATTATAAAATCAGCAGATTTAACGACATCCATATTATGCTCAATAATTACAACTGTATTCCCTTTTTCAACTAATTTTTGCAAAACAGCTAGTAACGAATTTATATCATAGGCATGTAATCCAACTGTGGGCTCATCTAAGATATATAGTGTATTCCCAGTACTAGTTTTTCTTAGTTCTCTCGCTATTTTAATCCTTTGTGATTCCCCTCCACTTAAGGTGGTAGATGATTGCCCTAATTCTAAATACCCTAAACCTACATCTACTACTGTCTTTATGGTTTGATTTAAACTAGGTATATTTTCAAAAAATTCTAAGGCTTGATGAAATGTCATTTTTAAAACATCGGATATCGACTTTCTATGAAATTTAATTTCAAGTGTTTCAGCGTTATATCTCTTTCCCATGCATAAATCACAGCGTATGTATATATCTGGTAAGAAGTACATCTCTTTTAAGATAAAACCCGTTCCGTTACATTTCTTGCACTGACCATGTTTTGTATTAAAACTAAATCTGCCTTTTTTATATCCTCTTTCTCTTGCCTCAGGAAGTTGTGCGAATATATCCCTTATGACATCTAAAGCTTTTGTATAAGTTGCTGGTACAGAACGAGGTGTTCTACCAATGGGAGATTGGTCAATATTGATAATTTTATCTATATTCTTGTACCCAATTATTTCATCATAATCTCCTGGTGTTAGTTTTGAACTTCTGGTGTTAATGAGATTATGTAAGCCTTTAAATAAACAATCGAGTATTAAACTTGTTTTACCTGCTCCAGAAACGCCAGTTATGCACGTAAAAACACCTAGTGGGATTTTTACATCAATATTTTTCAAATTATTTTCACGAACACCCTTAATTTCCAAAAATTGATCACTAAGGGTTCTTCTCTTTTTGGGAGTGTCAATCTTTTCCTTCCCGGACAAATATTTTCCTGTAAGAGTTCCTGATTTGAGGATATCATCTAAAGATCCTTCCGCTACGATTTCTCCACCAAGCTCTCCAGCAAGTGGCCCCAAGTCTATTATGTGATCTGCATTTTTCATTATCTCATCATCATGTTCGACAACTATGACCGTATTTCCCATATCTCTCAACTTTTTAAGCATTTTAATTAACCGAGAGATATCTCTTTGATGTAATCCGACAGAAGGTTCATCTAACACATATAGTACTCCCACGAGACTTGAACCTAACTGCGTTGCCAATCTTATCCTTTCAGCTTCCCCAACTGACAGAGTATGAGAACGACGACTTAAATTTATATAATCTAAGCCCACATTATCTAAGAATGATAATCTATCATTGATTTCTTTTAACACATCTTTTACAATAATTAGTTCGGTTTCATTTAGATTGAGATCCTTAAAAAACGATATGGAATCTTTAACGGATAGAGCAGATAAATCTGCGATATTATTATCTTTAATGGTCACGGATAAACTCTCAGGTTTCAATCTCTGACCATTACATCGCGGACATTCAATTTGATTCATAAAACCTTCATAAATATCTCTAGCCCATTCTGAAGAGGTTTCCATGTACCTTCTATGAAGCATGGGAATGATTCCTTCAAAAGTTCTTGTATATTGCCACAATCCTTGAGAAACTCCATTATTATTTTCATATTTAGAATTTTCATTATCTCTTTCAAGTTTGAATTCAATTAGCTCATCATCAGATCCATATAGCAATTTTTGTAATTTTTCCGAACCAATCTCATTGATGGGAGTCTCATCAGTATCAAATCCATAATGTTTAGCAACTTGTTCTAACATTTGCCAAGAATAAGCTGTTAGCGTTCCAAAACCGGGGATATTCCTAATTGGAGTGTCTTGAATTGGTACATTCATATCAGTTCCTATGACTAAACTTGAATTAAACTCCATAACAGTGCCTAAACCGCTACAGTATTTGCAACTTCCATGTGGTATGTTGAATGAAAACATTTTATGGTCTAATTGAGGAAAAGATATCCCGCAATCAATACAAGCAAGATGTTCCGAATAAATATTTTCCTCTCCATCTAAAATTTGAATCGAAACAATGCCTTCTGTTAATTCAAGAGCTTTTTCTATTGAATCTGCTAAACGTGTACGAATATCTTCTTTCGACATTACTAACCTATCGACGATTATACTAATAGTATGTTTTACATTTTTATCCATCGTTATATCCTCATCTAAAGTATATTGAATTCCGTCAATTTCTACCCGTAAAAACCCTTTTTTCTTAAGATCTTGAAGTAGATCTTTATATTCCCCTTTTCGATCTCTAATAACAGGTGCCTTAATGAGGAATTTTTCACTTTCGGGGATTACTTCCAATACTTGATTAATAATTTGTTGAGGCGTTTGCGGTTTAATCTGCTTCCCGCAATTAGGACAATGCGGTATCCCAATGTTAGCAAAAAGTAATCGATAATAGTCATAAATCTCTGTAACAGTCCCCACAGTACTTCTTGGATTTTTTGAAAGAGCTTTTTGTTCAATTGCTATGGCAGGCGATAATCCCTCAATTGAATCCACGTCTGGTTTATCCATTTCCCCTAAGAATTGACGAGCATAACTTGATAATGATTCGAGAAATCTTCTTTGACCTTCGGCAAAAAGAGTATCCATTGCCAAACTCGACTTCCCACTTCCACTAATACCGGTAATAACAACTAGCTTGTTTCTTGGTATAGTGACATCAATGTTTTTAAGATTATTCTGTCGAGCTCCTTTAATAATAATTGAATCTACTGGCATGTTTATTTCTACTTGTATGAATTAATATTACGAGAAAAATTTCACTATTTTATTTTATAATCTACAAAGATTGTATTTTTGCTCCAAAAGGGTAATGATTTTCTAATCATCCCTCAAAAGGATGGGTTAAATAAATCAAGAGTGAAAACAAAATTAGGTGCAAGATCAATTATTAATGGATTAATTTCATCAAATTTATTAATTTATCTCTTTGATTTCTGCTTTAATCTCCTTATCTATTATAATAATTGCGATTGACGCAGCGGGGTTATAAGAGAACTCATCAATATATCCTCTTCCCGGATTAACTAATAACGTTTTATCTGCCCACTCGACTTTCGCTTCATGTGTGTGGCCATATACTATAACATCTACACCGTGATCTCTAAATTGTTTTATAATTTTTTTTTTCAAGAAAGTTTCTAGACCACCAGATTCTGGATGAATAATGCCTATTCTTACACCTGATATCTCAATCACAATTTTGGGGGGAAGCAATTTTCGGATTGCCAAGGGATCCGAATTTCCATATACACCCTTAAAATAATTGGGTTTCAGCTGGTTAAAGCATTCGACTATATTTTTTGAAGTATAATCTCCAACATGTATTACCCAATTAGATTCTTTTACATATTGAAAAATTTTCTTCGGTAAATCCTTAATTGAAGAAATATGAGTATCTCCAATAATTAAAATTTGAGTCTTCAATTTATTCCTTTTCAACAAATTAATATAAATTCAAAATTTTAAGTGATGTCAAACATTAAATGTTTTCAAAAGAAAACACTTTATCTAATTTTTGAAAGTTTAGAAAAATAGAGAATTTTAATTGTAAATAAATGATGTTTGGATAAACTAAAAATTATGTTTTATAAGACGAAGATATAATAGTTGAAATTTTACTTTTTTCTTTATGATTGAATATGAAAACAATATTGAAGGGAATTGGCAAGGTGCTCTCACTGTTGGAACTAATAAAGTAACTCTTTCTTTCATTATAAAGAAAGCGAGTAAAGAAAATTATGCTGTAGACTTAATTAGTTCTAGTCAAGGGCGAAAAATAGAAGCTAACAGCGTAAAATTAAGGGGTGACCAACTTGAAATTGAATTTAGTAATATCGGAGGAAAATTTGACGGAGAATATCAGTCTTCTTCACAAAAAATACCAGGTAAGTGGTATCAAGGAGGACAAGCATTCGATGTTGTATTAGTAAAAACACAAAAAGATATTGAAATAAAACGCCCTCAAGAGCCTCATAAGCCTTATCCTTATGTTGAAGAGCAAGTAACTTATAAAAATGCTAAAGCAGATATTACATTGGCTGGGACTTTAACGTATCCCAAAGAGGTGATAAAATCTCCCGCTGTTATTCTCATTTCTGGTTCTGGTGCACTAGATAGGAATGAGACTGTATTTGGGCATCAGCCTTTCTTAGTTTTAGCGGATTATCTCACAAAACGCGGGATTGCAGTTTTACGTGTAGATGATAGAGGTGTTGGAGGATCTACAGGTAATTATATAAAATCGACAAATATAGATTTTGCTAACGATGTTATTTCAGGAATAAATTACCTGAAACACCATCAAGGAATTGATCAGAAAATGATTGGATTAATAGGTCATAGTGAAGGAGGGGTTATTGCCCCTATCGTTGCTTCGTTATCTTCTGATGTTGCATTTCTAGTGCTTATGGCAGGACCGGGTATCCCTTTAGAACAAATTCTCTATAAGCAAGCAGAATTAATTGGTAGGGGGGAAAAATTAAGCGAAGATCTAATAGCTCAAGAAACATCTCTACAGAGGAAGATGTTTTATATTATCAAAGAAGAGAGCGACAATGATTTAGCAAAATTTAAGTTAGAAAAGGTTATTTCTGAAGCTTTAACAAATATGAAAAGTCAAAATTTGCCAATATTCTCTCAAGGGTCAATTGATGCCCAAATAGAGTATATGTTGTCCCCTTGGTTTCGTGATTTTCTATTATATGATCCGAGAGAAGCATTAAGGAAGTTAAAGTGTCCCATACTCGCAATTAATGGCGAAAAAGATCTCCAGGTCCCATCAAAAGAAAATTTATCTACGATTGAGAAAGAACTTAAAAAAAGTAGTAATAAAAATTATGAAGTGAAAGAGTTACCGAGTTTAAATCATTTATTTCAGACTGCTCAAACGGGTGCTTTAAGTGAATACGCTAGCATTGAGGAAACTATTTCTCCGACTGTATTAAAACTGATCGGAGATTGGATTTTAGAACAAAACAGTGAAGAAAAGAAACTAAAATAGATAATATTTTTCTTGATAGTTGTGTATAAATCACAAAAATTTGAATAGACACTTTTTATTTAATTCAATTATGATGAATTATAATATAAAAACAATTATATTTGACTTAGGTGGGGTCTACTTTACTTCAGGCTCGATTTTGGCAATTGAAAAGATAAAGGAAATCTATAATATTGAGGATGAGGCATTACTGCGAGAAATTTTTACCGATAAACCAACTACAGAAGGCAATCTATTAAGAAAGGGATTAATTACTATTGATGAATTTGAAGAACAATTATTTAAAAAGTTGGGAATTAATCGAAAGGAGAGAAAGCACACACGATACATATGGTTCGGATCTTATTGCGTTCATTATGGAATAGAAGATTTGCTCCAAACATTAAAAAAAAATTATAGATTAGTGATTTTTAGTGGAAATGTTAGAGAGCGGATTGATTATCTGGACAAAAAATGCAATTTCTTGAGATATTTTGATGACACGGTGTTTAGTTTTGATTATCAAAAAAATAAAAATGATATTGAATTTTACAAGGAGTTAATTAAACATCTTGGATGCGAGCCTTCTGAATCATTATTAATTGATGATGAGAAAAAAAACATATTGATTGCACGATCACTAGGTATTAACGGAATACATTATTATTATACTGAAAAATTAATTGATGATTTAAAGAAATTTAATGTTATTTTAAATTAATTTAAAATCTATACTTGAATTTTATAATCTTGTCTTATTTCCGAGATCTTATCTCTCAAATAAGCTGCATCTTCAAATCGGAGTTCTTTAGCTGCTAAAAACATCTTATTTAAAAGAAACTGGATCACAATCTCCATGTCTCCTTCCTTTTCTAACTCTTGAATTTTTTCTTTTACTGATTTCTTTAAACGCTTAACTTCTTTTTCTTTCAATTCCACTTCTTCAGAAAGAGAATCTAAGATGTTTTTCTTTATTGTTTGTGGAGTAATGTTATTCGCTTTATTATAATCCTCTTGCTTTTTTCTCCTACGATTTGTTTCATCTATAGCAGCCTTCATGGCGGGAGACATTTTTTCAGCATATAATATAGCTCTTCCTTCAACATTTCTTGAAGCTCTCCCAATTGTTTGAATTAACGACTTTGTATCTCGTAAAAAGCCTAATTTATCAGCATCAAGAATTGCGACTAATTTTACTTCGGGCAGGTCTAATCCTTCCCTCAATAAATTTATCCCTACAATGGCATCATAAGTTCCATCCCTTAATTTTCTCAAGATATCAAATCTTTCAACAGTATCCACTTCTGAGTGAAGGTAGGCAATCTTAATGCCCAATTCAGAATAATATTCAGATATATCTTCTGACATTCGCTTTGTAAGAGTGGTTATTAAAGCTCTCCCTTGGTTGGCTATGACTTTACGAAGCTCATTCAGTAAATCATCAATTTGATTTTTGGCTGAACGTACTTCTACTTGAGGATCAACCAATCCGGTAGGACGAATAATTTGTTCTGCTGAAATACCATTACTCTTATCAAGTTCCCAATCTCCTGGTGTAGCACTCATCATTATGATGTATTTGATTTTACCTTCCCATTCTTCAAATGTAAGGGGTCGATTATCAAAAGCACTAGGAAGTCTCCAACCATATTCAACAAGGTTTTTTTTACGAGAACGATCGCCACCGATCATCCCGTGGATTTGTGGAATTGTAATATGAGATTCGTCAGCTACAATTAAAAAGTCTTCTGGAAAGTAATCTATCAAGCACATTGGGGGCGTTCCGGGTAATCTACCATCGAGATGTCGGGAATAATTTTCAATTCCTTTACAATATCCCATCTCTCTCATCATTTCAAGATCAAACTTGGTCCTTTTCTCAATCCAATGAGCTTCAGCATATTTTTTTTCCTTCAAGAATTTAGCCACTTGCATTTTCATTTCTTCTTCAATTGATTCAAGAGCCTTAATTTTATTCTCTTCTGGAATTATGAAATGAGTTGCAGGAAAGATACGAACGTTAGTCAAATTCTCTATTACCTCATTTGAGATGGGGTGAATTTCTTGAATGGATTCTATTTCATTTCCAAATAAAGAGATTCTAAATGCCGTATCAAGATACGCGGGATAAATGTCTAAAATATCACCATTCACTCTCACAACGCCTCGCTTGAATTCGACATTTTTTCTTTCATAATTCATTTTAATTAATCCCTTAAGAATATCTGATCTATCAATGTTTTGACCAACTTCTAGATTTATCGAGACCGCAACCCACTCTTCTGGGGATCCGATCCCATAAATACATGAAACCGTAGCAACAATGATCACATCATTTCTTGTTTTTATGGCATGAGTTGCTGCTAACCTAAGTTTCTCAATCTCTTCATTCACACTGAAATCTTTTTCGATGTACATCCCAGTGACTGGCATGTAAGCTTCGGGTTGATAATAATCATAATAGGATACAAAATAATGGACGCTATTATTCGGAAATAATTCTTTCAGTTCATTAAACAATTGAGCCGCCAATGTCTTGTTTGGAGCCATTATAAGAGTGGGTTTTTGGATCTCTTGAATTATGTGAGCTATAGTGAAGGTTTTCCCTGTTCCCGTTGCCCCTAATAATGTTTGGAATCTCTGACCCTTTTTAATGTTCTCAGCTAATCTTTGAATAGCTTCTGGTTGATCTCCGCGAGGAATATATTCAGATTCAATTTGAAATTTAACGGGCATTTTTAATCCACAAAATTTTGAATTATTAAGAATTGAGATATCATGAATATAAAAACAATAAGAGTACAAAAATTGTAATGAAGGTTACTTTTTGATTTTTATGAAAAAATTATATTTGGAGAATTAAGGAATAACGATTACTTCATGTGTATCTTCTGCACCTTCCTTCGTTCTAACTATGATTTTTAATTCATCACCAGTATTAATAGTTCCAATATAGCTCTCAAGATTGCTAATTGTTATTTGGAGAGAATCAAGGTATAGAATTATTTCTCCAATTTCCAATACATTAATATAAGTGCCATTGATACTCACTGAATCTAGAGTAACATTCAAGCCACCATCATTATCAATCGTTAGTACTAATGTATCAAGAGATTCATCTGCAGTTGTAGCTACTGGATCGATATTTATATTATATAGAGCAGAATCAACAGTAGCAACAAGATCTTTTGATGCTATAGCAGTCGTGTTTGTAGTGATACCTACATGTATCGTATTCGTTTTATTGATATTCAGGCCCGTGATGTTAAAGGAAACGTATGCACATTCTTGCTTGCTTAAGATTTTGTCTCCATTTAAGAATTTAACATCTGAATCAAACGATAAAATTGTACTACTATTAAGGGTGATCTCATCAAGAGTTATGTCTTCATCACCTGTATTTTTGATTAATAATCGTCCAGTTTCATTTGCTGCAATGTATGAGGCTAATGAACCTCTTACACTTTCAATGATTTGAATGTCAGGATCATCATTTATTGTATATAAATAACCTATATCTGAAGCCTTAGTAGAACCATCAAAAAGAGCTGTCACAATTAATCCTATTTCATCATTTACGTCAAGATCTAAATAATCTGATGCTTTAATAGTAATGTATTTTTCTTCTCCTACATCGATATTAGTCGGAGTAAATGATACTTCATTATTATCAGTCCAAGCACCATTCTCTCTTAAGTAAATCGAATCTAATCCAAGAATGATATTTCCCGTATTTTTCATTCGAATTGTTAAAAATGTTGTTCCATTGTCATACGTATAGGCATGGGTACTGCTGATATCAATTGGAATGTTATCTCTAAAATCATCGCCTTGAATGATCGTAGCTTCCGGAGATGATATTCGAGATTCAGATAAAAGAGAAATCTTGTAATTTTCGTAATTTGATGTCAGTAAAATTTCATCTTTTATTCCATTTGGCGTGATTACTCCAATTTTATGCTCGGTACGTACGGGATAAAACGATGCTAATGAATTAATGATATGAACATTTGCTTTTTGACCGGGTTCAAGTATTGATGATCCAGTTAAGTAATTTACATTAGTGAATATATCATCTGTTGTATCGTAATAAAAATTCTCTAAAACTGCAACATTTTCTCCCGTATTTTCAACTTCAAGATAGAGGTCCGCATGAGTGTCATCAACTTGAACTACCTTGCTATTTTCCCTATTAATACGAATTTTTTCCTCTTTTGCTTCCTTTACAAGTAAATTGCCCGTGCTATTAGAGAATATGTATGGCTTCCCTTCTAAAGCAATGGATTCTGCATTAACCGTGATGCTAACAACGTCATTCTTATGAAATGTCGTTCCACCAGTTTTAAGATTAACCCATATCAAATCATCATCATTTGCTCCAATTTTATTATCGCTTATACCTTTTCCAAGAGAATAGCTATAACTCACTCCATTAACTTTTACATCTGTAATCGTTAAATTTTTAGTTCCGGTATTCTCAATTTTTAGAGTAGCATATCCACTATCAAATACTTCGGGATTAACTATTGAAAATGACGATTCCAATGCAGTGTAGTCCATTTTATATAATTTTACAGTGCCCCAAGTTGAATTGTACACGGGTTTGAACACTTTAAAATCATAATTTCCATTTAAAGGAATATGTTGAGCCCATGTAAGTCCATTATCATCGGTTCTGCTATTTATTGTATCTCTATAGTTCTTCTCAAGTTGATTCACCTGCTCTCCACTTGCAACTGGAGCAGTAGGAATCCCAGAAAACATGAGTTCTACGATCATGCTTTGAAACCAGGAATTTTCTGCTTTTTGGCTTGTTGAATTCCAATATTTTGCTTCATCAAATACGGAATTAGCTGCCCAATTATCTTCTTCTAAACCCATCGCTTTATATGTTTCATAATGATCGTTACATATACGTAACATCCATGGCCACTTCCCTTCATCACCACCTAAAGCATTATACAAGTATCCGAAATATACCAACACGTAATCTGCTTTAAGGAGCTTGAAAATTTTAGCACTATATATTTCATTCGTTTGCGTTAAAGCCATTCCCGTGAGACCTATTCTTGTGCTATTTAACGTAGCGTTATCATTCACGGTGGTCACGTTGCCAATAGGAGTCAGCCAGTACCCATAGTCCCACCACGAGACGACCACGGTATCTCCAGGTAAGTTTGTTTTCATCCATGTTAGACTTTCTTCCCAATCATGAAATTGTGCTCCCGGAGAGATTTGACTATAAGCAAGATCATTTGTTGCTATATTTGCAGCATGAGATACTTGAGCAAATAGCATCAAACCTACAATAAAGTAGACTAATCCTATTTCAAATTTGCCAACTGTTGCTTTTATTTGTCGCTTTCTTTTGCGGCTTAGTATGCGTTTTTCATCAAAAAAGCTTCCGTAAATTTTCAATACATTACTTAATCCGTATGCAGCTACTAAAGAAGCGACTGGAGCAAAAAGAAGAATAATACGAATCATACTACCTGTAAAGTAGAATATTGTCATTAGGAACACTAATAAGAATATATCTATGTAATTAGATCTTTTAAACGCAAAGAAGACTCCTAATGGAAGTAGCATCAAGGGTATTAAAGTATTGTAGTAGAAAACACTCCAAGCACTTGGCGCATGTTCGGCAACTGATGCAACAAGGTTAATTTGTTCCCGAAGTAAGGGACTCAAGATACTTAATAACCTTTGTCCTAATCCTAATGGAATAAAATCTGGATTAATCCACAGAAGTATTGCAATTACAACGCTACCAGGTATTACTATCCATTTGATCGTAGTTAAAATTCTGCTATAAAGTTGAGGTTTATCAGTTTTAGCTCGATATATTAAGTGGAAAACTACAAGAAGCAATGAAAAGAAAAATATTCCCCCAACATCTAAGCTTGAGATTAAATCCTCAAATCGAAAATTGATATAAAGTGAAAATATGAGTAAGCCTGTACCTATAGTTCCACTATATGCAATTAAAACTTTGGGGTCATACTTACCGGCCAAGACAATAATTGCTGTTATTAGTGGAAGTACATAAAAGACAAAATTATATCCTCCCCAACTGAGAGATAAATAACCTAAGAATACTCCTCCTAATATAGCGTGGGTAATTCTTCCTGTTCGGATGGTCTTAATAAAAAAGTAAAAAGTCATTATGGTACCAAACACTCCAATAGTTTCGTTATCAAAAAATCCCGCGGTAGTTCTTTGCATAAAGCCTACATTAAATGCCATAAAGAAGGCAAATAATAATCCACATTTCTTATCTAATACTTCTTTTCCTAATAAGTAAGAAGCAAGTACGGTTATTCCTCCCATCACTGCAGGAAAATAAAAACATACATTATAAAGAGTGATTGGGATGCCAATAGCATTGAAAAAATTATAAACGGCAACAACGGTGAAAGTAAGACCAGGTCTTAAATTAGCTCTATAAATACCTGTGGGAAACCAACTTTTAAAATCATACCAATTAAAGTATTGATAAATGGTATGATTTGATAGATAATCTGCATTGTAAAGTTGGATCCAAGGATCAAAAGCTTTAATAAGGTAATTGTTTGCTGCAACAGGAGATAATCTAACAACGATAGCTACAATAACCACTAGTCCTAATGCTATTAAAAATAGTAGGTTTTGTCGTTTAATTGTTAAACCAGATCTAACACGATCTCGGAAATTTTGAAGAGAATTAGTGAATTTGCTCATGAATCTTTTTCCTTTTAGTGTAATTTTAAATTATTTAATAAAATTCTGATTAGAGTTTAGAATATAAAAATTTCCCTAAAATTAAAAGATTATTTTTTAATTAATGAAAGCGTCTTGATATCATAACAAATACACAATAAAAGGTAAGAAAATCTGTTATGAGTGAAACAAGATACTTATTTAAATTTTTTTATGTTGGTGAGAATTATTATGGTTCTCAAAGACAAATAAATCATATTACTATTGAAGAATGCATAATTGATGCATTATTGAAAAAAAAATACATGATAGATGTCAGAAACTCAGGATTTGAAGTTGCCAGTCGAACAGATAGGCATGTATCCGCAAGAGGGGCTGCATTTTCTTTCATCACAAAAAAACCTCCTATTTTAATGGAGATTAATTCAGTTTTACCTAAGGATATAGGGGTATGGGCACATGTAAAAGTTCCACAAGATTTTTTATCTCGTTTTAATGCAGAACATCGTCATTATAAATATATTCTTCCAATGTATCCTAATGATTCAAACATGGATTTAGAAATAATGAGAAAAGCGTGTAAGGAGCTTGAGGGAAGACATGATTTCGCAAATTTCTTCAAAAAGGAGAATGATGAAGTCAACACATTAAGAGACTTAATGGTTGCTCGATTTGAAAAACGTGAGAGCTTTTTAATTTTTGATTTTAAAAGCAAGGCATTTTTAAGACAGCAGATTAGGAGAATGATGGCAAAAATCCTTGAATTAGGGAAAAATCAGATCTCTTACGATGACTTTCTGCGACTTTTTAATCCATCTGAAGAAATTTCTTATGAACCCGCTAAAGCTAATGGCTTAATATTATGGGATGTAAATTATGGACAAAATTTGACATTTGAAATCGATAAAAAATCAGTAGAACGAATGAAAACTTATTTATTGCAACGTTACAGAGATCTATTTTTGAAATCGGGATTAATTCACATCATGGAGCAAGACGATCTTAGCTAATAATGCTTTAAGTTGGATCTCTTCTGTCGCTCCCTGACTTAACCGATATTCAAATTCCGCAAGGAGTTTTGAAAGCTCTATCTTTTTAATTTCGGAAATTTTGAGATCATATAACTCTCGATAGATATTTTTGATAATATTGATTCCAGAGAGCCCATATTCATTCATGATGTCATCTAACAGTTTAATTGATAATTGTAATTGTCCTTCTAAAGCTGCTTTTAGTATGTTTGTAGTTTTATCAGATGGAACTTCTCCTGCTACTCTAAATACTATTTCTTGATCAATTTCTTTAGATATTGTTCCGCATGACTGCAAATAATTAATTGCTCTTCGACAATCTCCATGAGATACTTGGACTAATGAGGATAACCCATCTGGAGTTAGGGATATATTTTCTTGTAAAGCGACATATTTTACTCTTTCTTTAATATCTTCTTGATTTAAGGATGAAAACCGAAAAACTACGCATCGAGATTGAATGGGAGGGATAATTTTATTTGAATAATTGCATATTAATATCATGCGACAATTTTTTGTATACTTTTCCATTGTTCTTCTTAAAGCTTGTTGCGCGTTCGATGTCATATTATCTGCTTCATCTAGTATAAGGATTTTAAAAGGAATGTCTAATGGAGGTTTTGACTTCGCAAAATCCTTAATATATGTCCTGATGACGTTAATTCCCCTCGCATCACTAGCATTTAATTCAAGATAAGTAATATTTACAGCCATTTTTTTTTTATAAATTTCTCTAACCATGGCTAATGCTGATGTTGTCTTACCCGTCCCCGCGGGACCTGCAAAGATCAGATGGGGCATTGATTTGTCTTTGACAAATTGTTTCAATCTTTCCATTATTCCTTTTTGATTTGTAACTTCATCAAGTGTGCGGGGTCGATATTTTTCAACCCAAGGTCTGTTTTTGATGGATGACATAGTAATGTGGAATAACTAAATAGAATTGAAGATTTATTATATTATATAATTAACTCTCTTAAGAAATAAAATTTCTTTATTTTTCAAATTTCATAAAACTGAATATTTGGAGATTAACATGACAGATTTTAAAATTTCAAAAATTAAATCGCGATGGATATTAGATTCACGAGGTAATCCAACTGTAGAAACGGATATTTTTGCTGGAGATATTTTTATGCGCGCAGCTGTACCATCTGGGGCATCTACCGGCGTTTTAGAAGCATTAGAATTGAGAGATGGAGGAAGTGCATTTTTAGGAAAGCACGTAACAAAAGCGGTTGCAAATGTAAATGAGATCATAGCAAAAAAATTAATAGGTTTTGATGTACGTGAACAAGAGAAAATTGATTTAGAAATGATTAATATTGATGGTACCGAAAATAAAAGTAAGTTGGGAGCCAATGCAATCTTATCAGTTTCACTTGCATCGTCAAAATTAGCTGCTCGACTTCTTGATAAACCCTTGTTTAAATACCTATATGATTTGAGCCATAGCCAGTCAAGAAATGATTATCTATTACCTATACCTTGTTGTAATATAATAAACGGCGGAGAACATGCAGGGAACAATTTATCGATACAGGAATTTATGATTCTACCCATTGGTGCAAAATCTTTTTCACAAGCAATGCAAAATGTTTCCGAAGTTTATCATAATTTAAAAAGCATTTTAATGGAAAAATATGGAAAAACAGCAGTTAATGTTGGTGATGAGGGAGGTTTTGCACCAAATTTATCAAGTACAAAGGAAGCTATTGAAGTAATTGTTGAAGCAATTGAAAGTTCAGGGTTTTTAATGAATACGGATTTTGTTTTAGGAATGGATGCAGCTGCAAGTGAATTTTATGATGGGAATATCTATGATATAGATGGAAAAAAATTGAACGAAACCGAACTTCTACAATATTACTTAGATATGATAGATGACTTTCCTTATATTAAATCTATCGAAGATCCTTTTAGTCAACAATCATTTCGTGGATTCTCTAATTTAACCGCAAAAATAGATAAATCAATTCAAATTGTTGATGATGATTTGACTGTTACAAATATTAATATACTCCAAAAAGCAATTCTTAAAAATGCTGGAAACGCACTTTTACTAAAAGTTAATCAAATTGGTAGTTTGACTGAAGCTATAAAAGCTTGTAAAATGGCTTTTGATCATAAATTTAATGTAATGGTTTCTCATCGTTCTGGAGAAACAGAAGATCCATTTATAGCGGATCTGGTGGTGGGATTATGCACTGGTCAAATTAAAAGTGGAGCACCATGCAGGAGTGAGAGAACCAGTAAATATAATCAATTGTTACGTATAGAAGAGCTTTTAGGCGATAACGCAAGTTATACAGGATCTCTTGATTCATGGAAAAATTATCAATAAATTTATTTTCTATCTTTATTTTTTTGTAATTCGATATATTTTAACCTTGATGTCCTTCTTTTTTTGACTGTGAAAGGGAAACGTTTTTTCTAATCTCATTTTAAACGGATACGTGTAATTAATTTTCCAACCATTTTTAGCTATGAATTTTGAGAGAAAATCGTGCACTTTTTCATTATGCAGATGAATTGTGTAAATGATATCTGAAAAATTAAAAGCTTTTAAAAGGAATGCCCTATCTGCAGTTCTCTTTTGCACACCAAATGGAGGATTCATGATCGTAGTGATTTTTAGAGAATCCGGTAGATTAATCTTACTAAATTCAAAATTGGATACATTCGTACAGATCGGATTAATGAGCTGATTCAAACCAAGATTATTTATATTTTGTTTAAAAATCTTGATTGCAGACCAATCAAAATCAATACCAATTACTTGATTTGCACGGAGATATACGCTTGCAATTGATAATCTTCCCGTGCCTGAACCTAAATCAATAATTAAATTATTACAAATGTCGTTAAATTCTAATCCCGCAAAATAGATAATATCAGCAGCACTTATCGCATCGATCGTATATTGCTCATATTCAACTTTTGGGTTTGAAAATGGTGCCGTCGATTGAATTATCGAAATTAATTCTTTTTTATTAATACCAATCTCCTAAAAAACTCGCTCTGGTTTAATCTCATGAAACATAATGAATAAATTTATTTGTTTTATAACCATAATTATAATGAGATAAATAGAAAAAAATTGCTTTTTATCATGAAAGAATCAATTAAAACAAACGAAATTGTGTTTGCTGGTCAATACTTAGGAGTGGTAGAAGAGTATTTACCAGATAAAAATTCGACTTATATCAAAGATGGAAATATCTATGCTACCAAATCCGGAATACTCTCAATAGATAAAAATAAAAGAGAAATTGAGATAAAGAGTCATCAAGATAAGGATAGAAAAGTCGTTGAGGTTGGAGACATAGTCATTGGAACAATACTGTTCTTAAGACAATATTCAGTGGGACTTGATTTTCAAGCCATAAATCAAAAGCTTCATTTTAATAGTTCCTATTTCGGTAATATTCACGTTTCTCAAATTTCTAACAAATATGTTGAAAAAATAGCTGATGCTTTTCAAATCACTGATATTGTGCGAGCAAAAGTACTCGAGCAAGAACAAAATGAATATAAATTAAGTACATCTGGTAACAACTTGGGGGTTATCCATGCAGATTGTAGTATTTGCGGGACACCATTGGAAAGCATAGGATTTAACAAGTTGAGATGTAACAGGTGTGGTAATCTTGAATTTAGAAAACTTGCTTCAGATTATCGGAATGTCTCTGAAAAACTTAGATATTAAATTATATTTTTTTCCATTCCAATCAAAATCATATTAAAATTTAAGAGACCTAAATATGGCAAGAAAGGGCGGGCGAAAAGTTCTTCATTTCTATAATTCAAGCGGAGAAATAGAGAATATCATACAATTTCTCCAAGAAATCCAAAAAAAAATTAATTATCTTACCTTAAACTGTTTAGTTGAGGGAAAATCGGTTAAAATCACGATATTTGGACCACGTGATCTTCAATTTCTAGCTACGGAACGATTAAGAGAATTGGCGAATCGTTATCTGGCTTCTTGAAGGATCCGAGCCACTCAGAGAATTAGAAACCATAAAACATTTATTTTAAATAATATTAGATTAATTAACTCTCAATAATAGGTGTAATGTAAATGGCTAAAAAACCTGCTAAAGAAGAAGATCTTGACGATACAATCGAATTACCTCCAAAAATTTCTGAAGATGATGATGATGACGAATATTCAGACGAAGAAGAAGACTATGATGAAGAAATAATTGAGAAAAAGGATTATAAACATCTAAAACTTGAACTAACCAAGGGATTGAACGAAAATGATCATATTTTATTAATAGAGGGTCAATCACATGGCTTCTGTAACGCGTTAGTAAAACAATTACTCCCTCTAAAAGGAGTGACTTCAGCAGCATATAGAATCACTACAATAAAACCCCCAGAAATATTTATTCGATTAGAAGAAGGATATAAAATTACAGATATCTTATTTGAAGCGATAGAGTCTCTAAGAAGAGAGACTCAAGAAGTAGAGGAAATTTTTAAAAAATTAATGTAATTTACTCATATTTTCTATCCATTTAGAAATAAATAACTGATTTTAATGACGTTTAACTTCCTACTTGATGATCTAAACCAAAATTTATCCCAAAAAACGATTGGGACGGATAAAGGTTTAGCGAAGTTGGGAGATAGTATCGTTAACCTTGCATATTCCATGGCAAAATCAATATATTTAACACGCAATAATCAAAACAATAGAATTATTCGGACGGGTAATAAAGTTAGTAAAACAATCCTCGCTGAAGCATTAAAAAATGCAGAGTTAAAACCTTTTGCAAAAAATAGGGGGGATGCACATGACATGGCAGATACCGTTGAAGGAATAGTCGCATATGTCTGGTTAAGTAATAAAATGAGTCTTGATGAGATTATAGAAGTATTATGGAAATCTTTATCAGGAGATTTTTCAAATAGAACCCAAGAAATTGATATTGCAAGGAACGCATTTACTAATCTATTAAATGTAATGAAAAAATTTCTGCCCGATCATTAATTAAACTTAAATCGAGTGGATTTTAAACAAAAGGTTTGAAATTGGTGAAGTGATAGTAGAGCTTAGTCCATTTCAGTTTCATACTCTAAAATCTCTTTCATTCTCTGTCTCAATTCTGGACGAATAGCCGACATTCCATACGTTTTTACGCCGCCTAATTTTTTCTGAACTTCTTTTGCTGATAGAGCACCGGGGAGATCTTGTTTATTGGCTATTGCAATTATTTTCGTGCCAATACTCCGCATAAACCTGTCATATATTTCTCTAGTTTTCTCTAAGTTTTTGTCTGTAGAATCACATACCAAAACAGCTAAACCCGCTCCTCGTAAAAAATCTTGCCACATGAATTTAAATCGTTCTTGCCCAGCTAAATCCCAAATTGAACAGTTCGTGCCATTCAATACGGAGTCTTCAACTTCAAGACCTACAGTAGGAACACGTTTTTCTAATACTTCTCGTCCTTGAAGGAGAGATAATAGGGAAGTCTTTCCTACTCCCCCTTCACCAATCAAACAAATCTTCGACTTTGATGTGAGAACTTTCAACAACCCTTCCAAGGTAAAAATGTCGTTAAATAGAAAAAGAAGTTCACTCTACTAAAATTGAAATAATATTAGCATGTCACGAGGATGTTATGATCCTTTTATCAGTAGAACCTCAAATTTCCAACATGAAAATTCATCTAAAAAAGAGGGATGATAAAAAATCTTTAACAATTCCTACACATACAGTTCGCCCGGCCGCCTCATCTCCTCATCTAAAGAAGATTGAGTTAAAAAATTGAAAATGGATAATATTATAAAAATAGTGAAATAAAAAAATATACGATTTAAATCTTTATTCTCCTGTTACTAAATCTTTTACTATGCCTACGCAGACCGTTCTACCCATATCTCGCACGGCAAATCGTCCCATTTCTGGAAAATCTTCATATTTTTCAATACAAAGTTTCTTTATGGGTTGTAGCTTTACAATAGCAGATTCGTTTCGTTTTATAAACTTCGGGGAATCTTCTATCACGGCCCCTGTTTTCTGATCAAGCTTTTTAATGAGTTCTAAGAATTTTGCTGCTACTTGAGCGGTATGAGTGTGGATAACGGGCGTATAACCTTGAGCGAGGGCAGTTGGATGCCAAATTACAATTACTTGTCCAATCCAATAACCTTTTGGGGTGACGACAGTTGGTGGATCCTTAGGATGACCCATGCAATCTCCCCGACTAACATCTTTAAGTTCAATCCCTCTAATGCTAAATCCAATATTGTCTCCTGGTACTGCTTCTTGAATTTCCTCGTGATGCATCTCTATGCTTCGGATTTCACCTTGGAATCCAGTTGGTTGAATGATAATCTTATCTCCTTTCTTCAATATTCCAGTTTCGACCTTTCCAACGGGTACTACACCAGTACCTTTAATTCGATATGCATCTTGAATAGGAACGCGTAATGCCTTACCTGTAGGTTTTTCTGGAATCTCAAAAGCATCAATAGCTTCAATTAGAGTAGGTCCCTTATACCAAGGCATATTAGGTGAAGGTTCGGTAAGATTTTCAGCTTTAAGTCCGCTTACTGGAACGAAGTGGATTTTCTTTACGGGAAAACCGATGTTTCGGAGCAATTCAGAGACTGCATCCACGCATTCTTTATATCGAGCTTCGCTATACTCATAGTTATCAGCCTTATTTATGGCGACAACCAATTGTTTAATGCCTAAGGTTTGAGCTAAGTAAGCATGTTCTCTGGTTTGACCATTGGCTGCAATACCAACTTCCATCTCTCCTTTCTTTCCCGAAACGACAAGCACTGCGGCATCAGCTTGAGAAGCACCAGTGATCATGTTCTTTACGAAGTCAGCATGGCCTGGAGCATCAATAATGGTAAAGTATTTTGAATTGGTTTCGAACTTTCGGAATGCTAAATCAATTGTAATACCTCTTTGACGTTCTTCTTTAAGGCGATCAAAGACATATGCATAAGACCAAGATTCTCGATCATATTCTTTAGCGATTTTTTCGAGCTCACGAGATTCTCTTTCTGAAATAGCTCCCGTTTTGATAAGCAAGGCACCCATCATGGTGCTCTTCCCATGATCTATGTGTCCGATTATTACGAGATTTAAGTGAGGTTTTACTTTACTTGACATTTTCCTTCAATTTCCTTTATTTTAATTTCAAAACCATATTTAAGACTTTAATACTACAAATCTGAAATATAGTTTGAATAATCAATTAAATGTTATAAAATATATATTTTTTACTATAATTTCTAGAACTTCCATGATAAATTTATGAAATAATAAAGTAAGGACCTTTTTCTTGTTTCCAAGCAATGAGCTTACTGAAAACTTTTAATATTAGAGATTAATTTGGATTAAAGTGAAATCATATCCTAATTTAAAGCAGATCTTCAAGGAGTTCATCGTAATTTTCGTTGAATAATGAGAAAATTTCATCTATTTCTTTCATGAAATTAATGCATTCTCCCTTTTCATCAATAATTTCTGAAGGTACTTTTTTCTTTAGAAAGTTTGCAAATATGATATCAAAATCCCGTACACTTAATCGTGTTTCTTTTAAAAAATCTAAGAGATGATGAATGTAAAAAGCCTTCACGTACATTTTCTCATTGCTATATTGTTTATCGAGATCTTTTTGGTAGAAAAACTTTAACTGGCGTGAAGTGTTGGTCTCTTCTTCATCAATGCTGTTTCGGGATTCTTCAGAAAATGCCCATTCTGTTCCATAATCAATATTTTGATTGACATAATTTGCGATCAAGCGATCAATGTTTGCTTTATCTGTCCATTTGCTATGTATGACCCAATTTGGCATTTTTATCCATAATTATTTTAAAGCGTTATGTGATGAAAAATAGATATAAAATAATAAATTTTAAGGCATTGAAAGCTAAAAATAAAAAACGATAGATGCTTACAAATATTAAATTGCATGATTTGCAATATTAAAATAATATACTTAAACTATTGTTGATCCCCCATGGTTAGAAATAGAACACCTTTTCCAAAAGAAGGAGATTTTGTCATTGGTCGAGCAGTTAATATTCAAGATCAATATATTTATGTGGATTTAGCTGATTATGAAGGGTTACCTTCAGAGGAATTTGCTCGAGGGATGATTCATATTAGTGAGATTTCTAGTCGTTGGATAAAGAACATTAGAAATTATGTTAGGATTGGTCAAGTCATTGTGTGTCGAGTTTTAAAGGTGGATCCTTCAAAAGGACACATTGATCTTTCTCTTAGAAGAGTAAATTCGGCGCAGAAGAAGAAGGTTGCAAAAGAAAGGAAATATGCTGTAAAATTTGACAACATCTTGCAATTCTTAACTGAAACTGAAGGAGTAAATATGACATTAGATGAAGCATGGGATCAAATTGGATGGCCTTTATTAGAAAATTATAAATTTTATCAAGAAACCATTGAATCCTTGAAAGAAAATGGCGAAGAAATCATAAGTCAAATTACAAATGTTCCTGAGGATATCAAAGAACCATTCTTACGAATTGTAAATGAAAATGTGGAAATTACTACTGTCAAAATTAAGGCAAAGATCAAGCTTATCAACCGACAAGGCGATGGAGTTGATCGAATTAAAGATACTCTAATAAATGTTAAAAAAATTGTAGAAACTCCTAAAGAAACGCGAAAACTCGATATTACTTATCTTGGGGCACCATATTATCGAATGGAAGTGATCTCTAAAGATTATCTTGACGCGGAAGGCATTATTTCTGACGTAATTGACGTATTAGAAGCAAAGTCAGCGGAACATAAGGGAATATTTGAATTCATTAGAGATTAAAGCACTTAAATATAAAATAAATGAATATTATGGTTAAATACCTCTTGAAATGTAAGGTTTGTAATCAATACGGTCTTATTAATGCCGAGTCAAAATGCTCACATTGTGGAGGCCAACTTTTAAATCCAAGACCTCCAAAATACTCTCCTATTGATAAGTATGGAAAATATCGACGTGAATATTTCAAGGAAGATTTTAAAAAGAGATTTGAGCAAGATTAAGCTAATTCTATTTTTTCAGCGAATTTTTCATTTATCAATATGATTGCATTTTTATAGGGCAAATTAATGACGTCTTCCTTCTCGAAAGGACCGTAACTTTTTAAATCAACACCAACCAGGGGTGGAGTTTTCTTTACCATCCGAACGAGAGTGTAACGATATTCAGATTCCTCTTGGAGATTTCTTGATTTTAATTGTTCTGTTTTTTCTGGAACTTCTAAAGTATTTTTTTCTAATATCGGTTTGGTAGATTCTTCGAGGACTAAATCTTCTTGTGGTCTTTCTAAGAGATATAAGGTTTTGATTTTATTATAACCCTTGATCGAACCGACGAGATTCTGATAAAAAATTTTTTCATATTCAATCAGATTGTTAAGATCAATTTCTTCCAAAGCCATGGCTGAATTAATTATTTTTATCTTTCTAATATGCAAGAAATCATCAAAAAGGTAATTAAAATTATCTTGATATATTTTTACAAGCCAGATCTTTATAGGATCATTGTCAATGAGATTAAAATTATTAATTTGAGACATAATATCTTTATATCTTCTGAACTGTTCCTCCGATAAATCAGTGAGATTAACTTGTTCTACTTCAGTTATCCAATGATTATAAAGGTCCTCATATTCCTTTTTAAGTTTCATTTGAATCTTATCTAATCTGATATATAAAACAAGTTGACATATAATTAATTTTTAACCTAAATAATTTTTGCTACTCCCTTACATAATAAGAATACGGCTACATGATGAGGAACTTCAATTTTTTCGCCCCATTCATAATCTCCATACGTTATTCCTTTAATTTTTGTGGCAGGAACTTTAAGATCAGTTATTTCCAATTTTTGAGTAATTTGTTTCTTACTTTCAAATACAATTGGGTCAATTAGTTCATTGCTTTCGTTTAGTGGGTTGAATTCATCAAGTTGATCATAATCAAGTTCTTGAACCTTAAACCCTGTCTTTCCATGCAATGTTCCAGGGTATCTAATAAGTCTATGGATATCAATTGAGACGGGTTCATCGATCTCTGCCCCAACTTTCTTTACAACAGCTCTAAGTAATTTTTTCCACGTAGTTAAGCCAAATCCTTCAATTGACCAAATATTTTGTTGTTTGCTATTAATAACCTCTAAAAATTCTTCTCGATATTTTAGCAAACTACTTATTCGGGCGGAATTTAGATCACCCCAATTTGGATCGCGTAAGAAATGTTCAATCTCAAGGGGTTCCATTCGCAAAATCTCCTCAAGTTTAGTCATAATTTTGTTTGACCATCCTTGGTTATCTTTTATGAGTCCAAAAATACTTGCCTTTTCATGTAAACCCAAAATTTCAAATGAAATATTATGCCCCGTTAGATAATCGACTATTTCTCTTCGTTGATCACTGGTTAAGGTTCTAATTCTTGGATCCTCTATTTTTAAATGATATCCACGATGTCCCGAGAAAGCTATATTAATTTGGTCAAGATTTACTGCAAAATCAGGAATTAAAAAATTATCTATTAACTTTATAATTTCTTTTTTCGCAATGTTTAAACAGTTCTCACATATCCACGCAACCCGGGTTATTTTTAACTTTTCACAATTAGGGCATTTTTCAATCATGCCTCTACCATTCGTTCCACACTCCTTACAGTACCAGAGATCGTGATCATTCTTGCATCCAGTGTAAAAATGATCAACATCAATATCTATTACAAAATCACAACCTTGATAACCTTTATTTTCCATATCATCATTATCGGGTTGCCTATAAAGAGAACCACTTGAATAAGCATGCATTGGACTTTTTTGAATAAGGAATTGTCTTAAATCTTCAATTTCGGCAAAACCTAAATGTCTTTGCATAAATTTGTTATCCCATAGAAGAAAGCCAAATTCTCTTCGATCTAGCATACTTACAGCTGGAATATCCTTCTGGGATTCTTGATAGAATGCTTGGAACAAATTCCTAAGAAAAATCTCATTTTTCATTTTTATTTTTCGTTTGAACCTCCTCTTTAGGTCTATATTTACGATATTGCATTATTCGGACATAGTGTAATGGGTGCTGTATCTTTTTCTGAGATTCCAATTTTTTAGAATAATAACCTTCTAAACATAATTCATCTTTATACTGATCTGCCCTGCAGAGACTATAAGATTTTAACGTAGAACAAGAATGGGGTAAATATCCCTTTTTTTTCGCAAATTCCACTTGATATTCTGTCTTCTTCCGATCAAAATCAGGTAATTTCGCAAAAAAGTTAACAATTTCATCAATTGGAATTTCTAAAGCATGTAAAAAGAAAACAAGAAATAATCTTTCAATGTGAGTAAGGTTTTGACCTTCATCAACTTTTTTAAGAATATCTACAATACAAGGTGGGAAACTCTCTTCTACATTTTCACCTTTTGAATATTTAAATACATACGGTTCTCCAAATTCATCTTTTTTCAATTCCCATACGTCAAGAATCCTTTCATTAAGCTCTCTGATTTCTTTAATTTCAAGCAATTTATTCTTAAAATCATCTAAACTCGATATATCCTTCGCTTCTTGAATTAAAAGTTTTTTTCTTACAATTTCCTGCAAAAGACGAGTTAACTCTTTTTTATCAATTAAAACAAACCCGTGATTTAAAACATTATGAACCAGTTTTCGATGATCATCTCTTAAATTAGAAGCAAGTTTGAGATAATCAATATAGTGAATGCTGAATTGTGTTTGAAGAACTTGTTTTCGGTCTTTCTCAATAATTAATCCAAAAGGAACTGCTTTATCATAATATTGGATATTTAATTTCAAATCTTTACAAATAGAATATAAATTATAATCATTATCTTCTCTAATCATTTTATTATAAGTGTGTTTTGCATATAAGTTAGCAACTCTATTGGCAATTGGTACACTGTTATTTATATAGAGTAGAATTTTCAAAATGGTATAAAGATAAACGTTTAACTCATCAGCTTTATAGGTTTTTATTTCTTCGACATTTTCAAAAGCTGTTTTGAATATACTAAAAATACGATCTACTAATTCCCCATCTGGATATTCTGCTATTTTTTCCTTAATAAACTCTACTGGATCTTTTGCTGCTATTTCAGAATAATAAATTTTCTTTGAAGGTAACCAAGGATAATGCTTAACTAACTCATATGAAATGCTCAAAGCAACATCGACTCCTTTTGAATTGTTCCTTCATAATGATGGTAAAAAGTAAAGTGGTTAAATAAATTTAGACTAAGCTAATTTTTTAATTAAATGACTATGGATTAAAAATCATCCATATCTTCGTCATCTTCATCTTCGTCTTCTTCGTGTTCGACTCTTGGTGCTAGAAAGAGTGATAATTCGCAATCATTTTCTAATTTAAAAATGATTTTTAGGGGATAATCTGATTTTAAACCCATTTCTAAATTTAAGGTGATCGGAGATATTTTGAGAATCGCTTTTAAGAAATCAAGACTGTAGGAACCCATACATGTCTCATTAATATTACTAGAACGTAAATCTTCAAGGTCGAGAGAATATTCCATTTCACCAATCGTTCCTATTGAGGAGAATAAGAGACCTTCTCCTTCAGTAGCTTTTAAACTTAGTACTTCAGAGTAAATCTCCGCATCCTTTATCGCTTCTACTAAAAATGAGGGTTCTATTTCCCAAGTAGAATTATAATCTATTTCATATAACCTATCTAAGTGAAGATTCTCGATTTCATTTTCTGAGAGTGCTAAACTAAAAGTACGGGTTAATTTTTTCTCCTCATCAGTTGTACGCTGCAACTTAATTTTAATTTTATTATCTGTTTCCTTAAATGATATTTCAAGGGAATCATTCAAAGTACTTCTCTTGAGAATTTTATCTAAATCGTCAATATTTAAATCGATATCCAATTTCTTATCGCAAGAATATGAATCGAAATCTTCATCTTTGATTTTAAGCTGTAGTAAACAAATACGGCTATCATCGAACGCAAGTATGGTTAATCCTTTAGGTGTGACTGTGAACTTAGCCTCTGTGACAATACTTGCAAGAGTCTCAATAATAACTTTTAAGACCCGACTTTTATCTAATTTTAGCGAAAAAGACATAATTTATACGTTCCTTAACTTTTTTCTTCGTATTAAATATGTTTTAATGACAATATTTATAAAATTCGGTATTAGACCTTTAATAATACTAATTTATTTCTGGAATAATTATTTATAGTCACCTCAAAATTATAAAATTACACAATTCGAGAAGATATAAAATGGAAGGAAATAGAGATACTCAAAAGATATCAGCTAAACGTGTGATGATAAAAGATTTTGAAAAGATGGAGATTGGTTCAGATATACAAATTATGGGATTTGTAAAAGGTAATATTGAAGAAGAAACTATTGTACTTGATGATAGAACGGGAGAAATAACAATTAACATCAAAAATGTCAAATTTCCATTCAAAACAGGTGACCTTGTTAATGTGTTTGTCAATATTAAACCAACAATGGATGGGGAAAAAAAATTGGAGGCAATTTTTTTCCAAGACATGACTAACCTTAATTTTGATCATTTCCAGAAATTATATGACATGAAAAAAGAACTGATCGAATGATTTTAGTCTAAAAATTTTTTTATTTCTCCCATGCATTTGGATCTTCCATGAAAAAGTGATAAATCTTGAATTTAGCATTTTTTTGGGGAGGTTGAGAAATTTTAACACCTCTATTTAATAAATCCTTATATATCTCATCAACATTTTCCGTTACAAATGTAAGTATTGGACTTTTAGTTTCACGTGTGATAGC
>Ga0315536_1000134_pt1 | contig 34799 bp, 30 predicted proteins | sample SalMarSW160230MG_FD_203093 | JGI IMG/M metagenome (GOLD analysis project Ga0315536, IMG submission 203093) | Salt marsh sediment microbial communities from the Plum Island Ecosystem LTER, Massachusetts, United States - Salt Marsh Sediment SW1602-30 ...
TCATGAAAGCCGCGCGGCATTTTTCCTCACTCTTCCTTACTTTATCCTCAAGTTCTTTAATCAGAGAGCCATCTTTTTCAGATCGTTCCTTTAAGTCATTAAATAATTGCTGCAATTTCATCAAATCATTAATAATGAAATCTTTCGATCTGTCATTATAATTCATAATTGTGGATTAAACTATTCCCTCCCTGCCTTTTACTTTTCACAACTAAACATTTATTTTTTAGCAATAAGTCCCCATTATGCATAAAAACACAAGATATGAATTTCTAAATACTTTGCAATATATCATTTGATGAGTAGTAGAAATTTATTGAATGAATAGCTGTGATTAGTTTTGAACCACAAAGATTCCCAATTCATTTTTCTTTATACCTTTGCGGCGACAATAAAAAAAAATGCAATACGATATAAAACCCGGAGTAAAAGGATTAATATTTGACCTTGACGGCACGCTTGCAGATACAATGCCATATCACTTTAAAGGATGGAGATCCGCCTGCAGAAAATTTGGTGCCGATATTGATACAGCATTTCTGAGAAAACATACAGGTACTCCGGGATGGATAATAGCAGATGAAATAATTAAAAAGTGCGGCCTTGAGGGAACTGTAACTATTGATGAGATAATTGAAGAGAAACTCAATGAGTTTAACAAGGAGCACCACCTGGTTCAGCCCATTTCTCCTGTTGTGGAAATTGTAAAAAAGTATTTTGGCATTTTGCCTATGGCGGTAGGCACAGGAGGCCACAGGGCAGCTGTGGAGAGAACTCTTGAAATTACAGGACTTAGAAAATATTTCAATATTATAATAACGGCCAACGATGTGGAGAATTTCAAGCCACATCCTGAAACTTTTCTCAAATGCGCTGAACAAATGAATGTTGATCCTCAATTCATTGAGGTTTTTGAAGATGGTGACCTGGGTATCGAAGCGGCAATAGCCGCAGGAATGATACCCACCGATGTTCGCGCATGGTACGATTCGAGCTGGTAAAGACCCTGGACACTAGACGCTGGACGCTGGGCTTAAACCTTCAGTCTCCAGACTATGAATAATCAGTATTCGATAAGTATTTGTATTTATGACTGATCTCTCACTGATTACTGATTACTGATTACTGATTACTGATTACTGATTACTGATTACTGATTACTGATCACTGATTACTACCTACCGCCTACTGCCTAAGTAAGTATTTTTGCAATAAGGTTGGTTATACTTGTCTGTATAGCTTCAAAAGGTTTCCCGTCCTTAGTGCTGTCCTGTTCAACAATCATATATTTCATTCCTGCAATATCTTTAGCCGCAAGAATCCTTTTAAAATCTATCACCCCTTCACCTACCGGAGCAAAATCTTTGCTTGCAGTCTTAAAGAAGGGAGCTTCTTTTGTATACATATCCTTCATATGGAACAGCTGGAACCTTCCCGGATATTTATTGAATATTTCAACCGGATCCTGTCCAGCCTTTGTCGCCCAGAAAAGATCTAACTCCATGGTTGTAAAATCTTTATCAAGATCCTTCAGGAAAATATCAAAATATGGAACAACACCATTAATATTTTCAAATTCAAAATTATGATTATGGTATCCATAAAGGATTCCGTATTCCTTCATTACCTTACCCACCTTGTTTATTTCAGACACCATATAATGATAGTTCTCAATTGTACGGTCAGAATCATTAACATATGGTTGCATACAGTACTTTGCTCCAAGTTTTGCATGATCCTCAGCCATCTTCTTCGCATCATCCAATGAAATGCCTTTTGGACCGAACCCTGCATGAGAGCTCAGTATTTCCATGCCGAGATCATTTACAAGCTTCTTGAATTCTATGGGCTCATAGCCATAGAATTTACCATTTTTATAGTCTGCAAGCTCGACATATTTATAACCTGTATCTGAGACTTTTTGTAGAGATCCTGCAGGATCTTTTCCCATGGCATCCCTAATTGTGTACAACTGCAGTCCAATACCATAAGACTTGGGATCAACCATTGGTGTATTACCTGATAAAGAAGATAAAGATTGCCAGTTATTTTTCGAAATAACAAATGCTCCCAGAGTGCCTGTTGCAGAAACCCTGAGGAATTCCCTTCTTGAACTTTTTCTTTTCATGGTTATATGTATAAATATTTTATGTGATTTCTTTGCTAATAACTTTTTATAAATAGTGTTATAAAAATAATACAATAACTTTAAAGAGAAAAGCCAAAAGTCAAAAGTCAAAAAATAAAAGCAAAAAGTTGATACAATTAATCAAAACCTCCGATGGTTCACATACATTATATGTTCCGGAACTCAACGAACACTATCATTCAATCCACGGAGCTGTGCAGGAATCAAGATTCGTATTCATCCAAAACGGATTTGATACCTGTAAAGCAAATCCCGCTAATATTTTTGAAGTGGGATTCGGGACAGGCCTTAATGCTCTTCTGACAGCTATAGAAAGCATTAAAGGAGAAAGGATGATCAGGTATACATCGCTGGAAAAATATCCTGTCAGTGAGGAGATGGTTAAAACACTTAATCATTCATTATTTGCAGGCAAAGAGGGAGAAACAATTTATAATTCCCTACATTCGGCACCATGGAATATCAACACAAATATCTGCAGAAATTTCCAGCTCCTTAAGATAAAGGGTGATTTTACGGCAGACTCACTCACAGGCTGTCATGACCTGATTTATTTTGATGCCTTCGGACCTGACAAACAGCCGGAAATGTGGACCGATAAAATGTTTGAGAAAATATCCTCCATAACAAATAGGAATGGCATATTCGTTACCTATTCGGCAAAAGGGGCAGTGAAAAGGAGCCTGCGGTCAAATGGATTTAATGTTACTTTGCTCCCCGGGCCTCCCGGGAAAAGACAGATGATCAGAGCTGTTAAAATTTAAAAATTATTCTTTCGCATGCTTTTTTGCGTTCGCCAAAGTGTTATCTTAGCGGAAATTTTAAAATTTAAAAATGTATCGTATGAAAATCAATGGATTAATTGTTTTGACAGCCGTAATAGCCTTAACGCTTGGCTCTTGTGGTAAGAGCGCTCTTAAAAGTGCAAAACTTAAAAATCAGGAAGATTCACTATCTTATGCTTTCGGTATTGTATATTATAATGCGCTTATGCAGGATAGCCTCATGCTTGATCCTATAATCGTTGCCAAAGCAATGGTTGATGGCAAGGAAGGAAAAACTTTAATGGCAGATGATATTGCCAGATCATTTATTATGGGATTCCTTAATGAGCGTGAAGCAGCTAGGGCTGAAAAGAAAGCGGTTCTTGACAAGGAAGTATACAAGGATTATATTGCAGAGAATGAAGAATTTCTCGCAAAAAATAAAGATAAGCCGGGTGTTATCACAACTGCAAGCGGACTTCAGTATGAGGTGATCAAAATGGGAACCGGACCAAAGCCTACTGCTCAGAATACCGTAAAAGTAAATTATGTTGGGACACTTATTGATGGCACGGAATTTGATTCCTCTATTAAAAAGAATGAACCTGCTCAGTTTCCTGTAGCAGGCGTCATACCCGGGTGGACAGAAGCACTGCAACTTATGCCTGTCGGTTCCAAATTTAAGCTATTTATTCCACCGACATTAGCATATGGAGCAACCGGTGCCGGAGACGTTATTAAGCCTTATTCCACTCTTATATTTGAAGTTGACCTTCTTGAAATTGTTAAATAATATGGCCAGAGCAGAAATACAAACTCCAAAAGGCACCATGAGAGTCAACTTCTTCGAAGAAGATGCTCCGGCTACCGTGGAAAACTTTATCACACTGGCTAAAAAGGGATTTTATGACGGACTGGCTTTTCACAGAGTTATCCCCGATTTTGTTATCCAGGGCGGGTGCCCTTTTTCAAAGGACATGAACGACCCCAGGGTTGGTACAGGAGGCCCGGGTTACAAGATAAAGTGTGAATTAACCGGCGGTAATCAGTACCATGACAGAGGTGTTCTTTCAATGGCCCATGCAGGAAGGGACACAGGCGGATCGCAATTTTTTATCTGCCACAGCCGTACCAATACAAAACACCTTGACAGACAACATACATGTTTTGGAAAAGTATATGAAGGAACAGATGTTATTGATAAAATCCGTCAGGGTGATAAAATTGAAAAAATAATTATTTACAAAGAATAGAAAGAAATGGCATTCGAGATCACAGGAAAAATTATCGACATCTCCCCTGTTAACCAGGTTAGCGACAAATTTAAAAAGCGCGAGTTTGTAATTGAGAAAAAAGAAACAGGCGGAGCCGCGGTATTTATTGACTATATCAAGTTTCAGCTGATACAGGATAAGTGCGATCTGATAAATGAATCTTATTTAAACGAAGATGTTAAGATCTGGTTCAATCTAAAGGGCAATAAATGGGAACGCGACGGTAAGATTAACTATTTTACGAACCTTGATGCCTGGAGAATTGAGAAAATTTCTGCCTCAGGCAGAGATCAGGATGCCCCTACTCATATTACACTTGAGGATATACCTCCTGAAAATGATGAGTTAAGTGATTTGCCATTCTGAAAAAGAAAAATATTAAGGCTGTCCCAATATTGGACAGCCTTTTTAAAGTACAACAAAAATGAAATATATCTTTCTAGCAATTATTGCATTGACAACTACCTGTATTCAATCACAGGTGTCATCCATTTCACCTGCAGCTAATTCGCGACAGATTCAGCTTCCGTACAACAAATTGATACAGCCCGCAGGCACTCAGATATTCTTTGGCGATGCCTCACGGGAGAACCATGCTTTGGACGCTGTATTATCTCCCGATGAAAAATGGCTGGCAGTTGAAGAAAGATACAGTATAGTATTTATCAGTACATCAGATAATAATGTAAAATTCGTTCTCAGAAACAGTAATAACAGGTTACTCGGTGGTGGAATGAATACTTATTCGGGCATTACCTGGCATATGGGGAAGGAAGGCCCTGAAGTATTCTGGAGTGCAGTTGGAAGGGATAACCGGTCATTTGTAGTGTCAGCTACCTGGGACGGGAAGCAGGCAGAATTCGCTCAAATGTTTGAATACAAAGCAGAACCTGGAGCCGATATGGCTCTTCCAAATGAAATTCTGATCACCAAAGAATCCAGAAAAGAATATTTATATGTTGTTCTTAATGGCAATAACAAGGTAATCAAACAAGACCTGATCAAAGGTGACACTGTATGGGTAAAAGATCCCGGAGTTGCACCATACGGCCTTACAATAGCTGCAGGTAAACTTTATGTTACAAACTGGGCAGGCAGACATCCTGTCAGGGGAGATACCAATGTTGCAGGTGTTCCATGGGGACTTGCCAGGGTAAATAATGATGCCGGAGGCTCAACCAGGGAAGGAAGCGTGACTATTATCAATTCATCAGACGGAAAGATAATAAAAGAACTCGTTGTAGGGCTTCACCCAAATGAGATTATCAGCGATAAGGATGGAAAATTCGTCTATGTAACCAATTCAAACAGCGATAATGTTACTGTTATAAATACATCAACCGATCAGATTGAGGAAACTATAAGCGTAAGATTACAACCTGAAATAAATCCTTTTTTCGGCGATTCGCCAAATGGATTATGCCTGTCATCTGACGAAAAAATGTTGTTTGTGGCAAATGGAATGGATAATGCCCTGGCAGTAATCGATCTGAGGAATGAAAGGATTCCTTCTAAAGAAAGAAGTATAAGCAGAGTAATTGGATTCCTGCCCACAGGAGCCTATCCGTCATCTGTGACAATGTCAGATAATGGCCACCTTTATGTGTCAAATCTTGAGGCAATTGGTGCACGCCTTGGACATCACACCAATGCTACAAGCAACCTGATCTATAATTCTCATAATATGCTGGCTTCAGTATCGGTAATACCATTTCCCGACTTAAAAAACCTGAAGGCCTATACCGATACTGTTATCGCGTTAAATAATATTTCCAGGGCAACAATGGGTATGGAAAAACCACGCGCCTCAGTTCAGCCCAAACCTGTTCCTGAAAGGATTGGAGAACCATCTGTTTTTAAGCATGTTGTATATATAATTAAGGAAAACAGGACTTACGACCAGATACTCGGAGACATGAAAAAGGGGGATGGCGATCCGAATTTATGCATATATGGAGCTAATATCACACCAAATACGCATAAACTTGCTGCAGAATTCATGCTTCTTGACAATTTCCTCGTATCGGGAAAATGTTCAGCAGAAGGGCATCAGTGGACTGATGCCTCAATAGTAACTGACTATATAGAAAAAAACATGAGGGCCTGGTTCAGAAGCTATGCCCATGTGCAGACGGATGCGCTGGTTTATGCTCCTACCGGATTCCTGTGGGATAATGCGATGAGAAATGGTAAATCAGTACGTATATATGGTGAAGCATCGGTACCTGTGTTAAAAGAGAAACTTAAGTGGGCTGACATTTACAAAAAATATAAAAATGGAGAAAAAGTTGAATTCACAAATTTCACCACTATTGAGCCGGTAAAGAAAATTCTCTGTCAGACATACCCGTCTTATGGCGATCATCAGTTTTCCGATGTAATGCGGGCTGATGCCCTGATAAAGGAATTGCACGATTTTGAATCGATGCCCGGTGATAAGCTTCCGGAACTAATGATAGTTGCGTTGCCAAATGACCATACTGCCGGTATCAGACCGGAATCTCCCACACCAAAATCTATGGTTGCAGATAATGATTATGCCCTTGGACGTATTGTAGAGGCATTTTCCAAAAGCCGGTTCTGGAATAATACAGTCATTTTTGTTGTTGAGGATGATTCACAGAACGGATGGGATCATGTTTCGGCCTATCGAACCGTAGCCCTGGTACTTAGCCCCTATTCAAGATCTAAGAGCACAAATCATACTTATTATACTCAGCCTTCAATGGTCAGGACAATTGAGCAGATATTAGGTTTACAGCCAATGAACATACTGGATGCAATAGCTAATCCAATGTCGAATTGTTTTGGAAAAATCCCTGATTTTACACCTTATAAGGCTCTTAAAAACAAATTTCCCTTGGATTCACTTAATCCTCCACTTTTTTCATTAAGAGGCAGAGCGCTGCACTTTGCAAAAAAGAGCATGCTCCCTGAATTTGACGGAGTTGATAAAGGAGACGATGATCTGCTTAACAGAATCCTCTGGTTCGCTGAAAAAGGGAATACGCCTTATCCTGCAAAATACGCCGGTAAAGGTATTAAGGAAGCAGACGAAGACTAAATAAGTACTCCAGGCACTCAATGCAATTGATAATTCTATGGTTATGAATAACCCACTACTGGGGCAATGGGATACCCCCTTCGGCACCCCTCCATTTCCTGAATTTAGAATCACACACTTCAGGCCTGCAATTGAGGAGGCAATTAAATATGCAGCTGAAGAAATAAACTCTATAGCAGCTAATACCCACCCCCCGACTTTTGATAACACTATATCAAAACTGGAGAAGGCCGGTGAAAAACTGGACAGAATAACAGCTGTATTATTTAACCTCAATAATGCTGATACAAATAAAGAACTACAGGCTGTAACACAGGATGTATCGCCACTTCTTACAAGATTTTCAAATGATATTACACTGAATGAAAAGCTCTTCGAACGAATATTTAAAATATTCGAAAATAAAGATCTGTTAAATCTCAATGTAGAACAGAAGATCCTGGTAGAAAAAAAATATCGAAATTTCCTATTGGGAGGTGCAGGCCTGAAGGATGAAAATAAGAAAAGATTCAGAGAGATATCGGAAGAACTGGCTGCACTCTCTTTAAAATTCGAGGAAAATGTCCTGGAAGAGACAAACTCATTTGAACTTCATCTGACTGATAAAACCGATCTGGCAGGATTGCCTGATAGCCTGATTGAAATGGCAGCCATGGAAGCTAAGAAGAGGAATAAAGACGGATGGGTTTTCACGCTTCATTTCCCCAGTTATATTCCCCTCATGCAATATGCTGAAAACAGGTCACTGCGTGAGACAATGCTCAAAGCATATTCTTCAAGGGCCTATAAAGGGAACAAGTCTGATAATCGCGACAAAGTCATCAGGATATCCAATCTTCGTCTGGAAATATCCAGGCTGCTCGGTTTCAGTAATTTTGCTGAAATGATATTAGGAGACCGAATGGCAGACACCCCTGATAAAGTTGAGAAATTTCTTGATGAACTTTACAAAGCATCTCAGCCAGCAGCCGTCAGGGATTTGGATAATATAACCACTCATGCGCTGGAATGGGGACATACCGGCAGGCTGGAAAGATGGGATTGGGCCTTTTATTCTGAAAAGGTTAAGAAAAAATTGTATAATATTGATGATGAACTGCTAAAACCCTATTTCAATCTTGAAATTGTTGAGCAGGCAATTTTCAGTCTTGCCACTACCCTCTATGGAATAAGGTTTGTGCGGAACAAATCTATTCCTGTTTATCATACTGAAGTAAAAACCTTTGAGGTGTACGATCGTGATGATTCATTTCTGGCAATCCTTTATATTGATTCTCATCCGCGCCCCGGGAAAAATGGAGGAGCATGGATGACAAGTTACAGAGACCAGAGGAATGACTATGGCACTGACATAAGACCTTTTATTTCAATAGTAACAAATTTTACAAGACCTACGGAAACGAGACCCTCACTTCTGACATTTAATGAAGTGACCACTTTCCTGCATGAATTTGGACATTCTCTGCACGCTATGCTTTCAAAATGCACGTTTGAAAGTCTTTCAGGGACAAGTGTAGCTCATGACTTTGTGGAATTGCCTTCTCAGTTCATGGAGAATTTTGCTTTTGAAAAAGAATGGCTGGATACCTGGGCTGTGCACTATGTTACCGGAGAGAAAATACCTGAAGAATTAATTATCAAAATCAAGGAAGCTTCAACATTCAACGAAGGATATTCCTGTTTCAGACAACTTGGTTTTGGCTTTCTCGATATGGCATGGCATACTATTACAAAACCTGTTGAGGTCGATATAGGTCAGTTTGAATCACTTGCTATGGCAAAAACAGAGCTATTTCCAGATGTAGAAGGATTAAATATGAGTGCCTCCTTCAGCCACATTTTTGCCGGTGGCTATGCCGCAGGCTATTACGGTTATAAATGGGCTGAAGTGCTTGATGCAGATGCATTCAGCTATTTCACTGAGACCGGTATATTCAACACGGACACTGCAAATGCCTTCCGTAGAAATATTCTCGAAAAGGGAGGAACAGATAAACCTCATGAATTATATGTCAGGTTCAGAGGAAAAGAGCCGTCAATCGATGCTTTCCTCAAAAGAAGCGGGCTGAAATCCAAATAGGATATTCTTAAAACTTGAATTATATTTACCTGATATTATTATGTACCTAATCCTGTACATAACCTATTGTTAATAAATGTTATAACATCCTAAAATGATTCTCTTTTTCGAAACCCCCAACAAAAATTTAATTGCCACAGGAACTTCTGAAAAACTATCTGAAAAAGATATTGAAAAACTCTTATGGCTCTTTGGGGAAGCAACCCTGTCACCAGCCGGCAAAATTGAAGGATTGTTTGTAGGGCCAAGAAAAGAGATGATTACACCATGGAGCACAAATGCTGTTGAGATAACTCAGAATATGGGTGTAAGGGGAATTAAGAGAATTGAAGAGTTTCATTCCGCAGACGTTTCCAAACCGGATTTTGATCCTATGCTACAGGCGTTATATCACGGTCTCGATCAAAGCATATTCACCATAGATAAACTTCCTGATCCTGTATTTTACATAGAAGATATAAAACAATATAATCTGAAAGAAGGACTTGCTCTAAATGATGAAGAGATAAGTTACCTTAACAGACTAAGCGAATCTATACAGCGTAAACTTACCGACAGCGAGGTTTTTGGATTCTCCCAGGTTAATTCAGAGCACTGCAGGCATAAGATATTTAATGGTTTATTCATCATCTCAGGAATAGAGAAAAAAGCTACTCTGTTTCAGATGATCAAAGAGACAACCTTAGCCAATCCCAATAAAGTTGTCTCGGCATACAAAGATAATTGTGCATTTATACATGGTCCTGTAGTAGAACAATTTGCCCCAGCCACGCAGGACAAGGCTGATTATTTCTGTATAAGCGACTATGAATCTGTTCTTTCCCTGAAAGCTGAAACGCATAATTTCCCAACAACGGTTGAACCATTCAATGGAGCCTCTACAGGCACTGGCGGTGAGATAAGGGATCGTATAGCTGGTGGCAAAGGGGCTTTCCCCATTGCCGGAACAGCTGTTTACATGACCTCTTATCCCAGGCCGGGAGGTGATCGTCCATGGGAAAAAGCAACAAATGAAAGGCCATGGCTTTATCAGACTCCCGAAGATATCCTTATCAAAGCTTCCAACGGGGCAAGCGATTTTGGAAATAAATTCGGTCAGCCTCTTATCTGTGGTTCAGTATTCACCTTCGAACATTTTGAGGATCTCAAACAATTCGGTTATGACAAAGTAATCATGCTCGCAGGAGGCATCGGTATTGGCAAAATAAAGGATAGCCAAAAAGATATTCCTGAAAAAGGCGATATCATTGTTTTGCTTGGTGGAGATAATTACAGGATAGGAATGGGAGGAGGTGCAGTATCATCCGTTGATACAGGAAAATTCGACAGTTCGATAGAGCTGAATGCAGTTCAGAGAGCAAACCCGGAGATGCAGAAAAGGGTTTATAATGCAATTCGTGCTTTAAGTGAATCACCTGATAATCCAGTTGTTTCAATTCATGACCATGGGGCAGGCGGTCATCTCAATTGTTTATCAGAGCTTGTGGAAGCTACAGGCGGCAGGATAGATATCAGTAAATTGCCAGTAGGTGATCCAACATTGTCGTCCAGGGAATTAATAGGCAATGAATCACAGGAACGCATGGGACTGATCATGAAAAAGAATGATATCAGCATAATAGAAAAGATTGCTGAAAGAGAACGGGCCCCTGTTTATTTTATTGGAGAGGTAACCGGAGATATGCAGTTTACTCTTGAGAATCCCATAACCAAAGAAAAACCTATTGACCTGGCGCTGACTTCGCTATTTGGTGATCCACCAAAAACTGTAATGAATGACATTGCTGTTAAGAATAGCTACAGAAAACTTGAGTATAATATTGAGAATATTTATGAGTATACTGAACAGGTTCTCCAGATAGAGGAAGTAGCATGTAAAGACTGGCTTACCAATAAGGTTGACAGGTCAGTTACAGGCAGGATTGCCAAACAGCAATGTGCCGGGCCCTTACAGCTGCCTCTGAACAACCTGGGAGCCATCACGCTTGACTACAGGGGTATAAGAGGTATGGCTACTTCTCTCGGTCATGCACCGGCAGCAGGGCTGATTGATCCTGCAGCAGGCTCTGTCCTTTCAATAGCAGAAGCACTTACAAATATTATTTGGGCACCTCTTACTGACAAAATCAGAAGCATTTCTCTTTCCGCAAACTGGATGTGGCCATGCAGGAATCCCGGAGAGGATGCGAGGCTTTATGAAGCTGTAAAGGCTGCCAGCGAGTTTTCAATTGCTCTTGGTATTAATATTCCGACCGGTAAAGACAGTCTTTCGATGACCCAGAAATATAATGACCAGGTTGTTTATTCACCTGGAACAGTTATAATTACAGCATCAGGCGAAGTTATAGATATAAAGAAAATAGTCGAACCTGTTATTGTCAATGATCCGGATACTAGCCTGCTTTATATAGATATGAGTCGTGATGGATTGAAAACCGGAGGGAGCAGCTTAGCCCAGATCTTAAACAGGATTGGCAACGAAGTGCCAACAGTTAAAGATCCTGCATATTTCAAAGATGTTTTTGATACAATTCAGGACCTTATACTTGATAACAAAATTCTGTCAGGTCACGATATATCAGCCGGAGGGATGTTAACCACTCTTTTAGAAATGTGCTTTTCAAATAACAGGGGAGGCATTTCAGTTAACCTGTCAGCCCTAAATGAAGATGATACACTTAAGATACTCTTCAGTCAGAATCCTGGAATAATTTTCCAGGTAAAGGATGAGAATGAAGTAGCTGAAATTCTTCTGGAAAACGGCATATCATATTTTTCCATCGGGAATCCCGTTTATGAGAGATCGCTTTTAGTCAGAAATAGGAATAACGACTTCACTTTTAATATTGATCAGCTTCGTGATAAATGGTTCCATACCTCCTATCTGCTCGACCGACGGCAGTCGGGGCCAAATCTTGCACTTGAGCGATTCGAAAATTATAAAAACCATGAGCTGAATATTGATACTGAGAAATTCCCGGGAACCTTCAGTTTTGTCGGAATTACACCTGGAAGAAAGAAAAAAACAGGCATCAGGTCGGCAATTATAAGAGAGAAGGGTGTTAATGGCGACAGGGAAATGGCCTATGCATTATATCTGGCTGGTTTTGATGTTAAAGATGTCCATATGACAGACCTGATATCAGGAAGAGAGACCCTTGAAGATATTAGTCTGATAGTCTTTGTTGGAGGTTTTTCAAATTCCGATGTATTAGGCTCTGCAAAAGGGTGGGCAGGGGCTTTCAAGTATAACGAAAAAGCCAGGATAGCTCTTGAAAAATTCTATCAAAGAACCGATACCCTGTCACTGGGCGTATGTAATGGTTGTCAGCTAATGGTTGAACTCGGACTTGTATATCCCGATCATGTTGAAAAGCCCCGTCTCCTCCTTAATGAATCACATAAGTTTGAATCAGGTTTTCTGGGAGTAAGGATTATGAAGAATAATTCAGTGATGCTGGGAAATATGGAAGGAATGGAACTTGGTATATGGGTGGCTCATGGTGAGGGAAGATTCAGTTTCCCATATCCTGAAAACAAATATAAGATCCCATTAAAATTCAGCAGACATACTTATCCGGCAAATCCTAATGGTTCTGACTATGATGTTGCGGGATTATCTTCAGCTGACGGCCGGCATCTTGTAATGATGCCTCATCTTGAACGTGCCTACTTTCCATGGCAATGCGGATATTACCCGGAGGGAAAAAGAAATGATGATGTCACACCATGGATTATGGCATTTACTAACGCTAAAGCATGGATAAAAGCAAAAAACCATTGACACATGATCCGCAATGGCTTTTATTATTCAGATATGAATCAACCCGTCAACTATTCAGTGTGTAGTAGGGGTCAATACAATAGACAATAATTTTGTATTACTTATAGCTGAAGATCCTTCAGTCTTATATTCTTTCGGAAGAATTTTGTCGCTGATTACCTGAACATTGTACATACCCGTATCCTGGATGTACATCGATCCCAGAAATGAATCGGCCCTGAAATACGGATATGAGACTTCGGTCGAGTTATGTATTATTTTATCACATGTAGGCCGGGCTTCAAGCGTGTTATCCTGAAAACTGAGCAACACAGAATTCTGATACTGAAGATTAGTTGTATCTTTTGTGGCACTTGACAACCAGACATTAAACCGACCTGATTTTGAAACAACCACGCTCCATTCCGCAGTATTAATGGAAGGATTCATTTTATCGCTGTAACAGGCCGCATTATCAACTTTTAATGAAATTGTTCCGTCTTTCTGCTGTAAAATTCGGTTTTGATCCAAATTGTCTTTCAACATTTCATGCTCACCTTTATTATTGCACGAATATATTAAGGCAGCACCTGCAAATACCAACAACATAAAAAATTTCCTGTCCATTTTCCAAAAATTTATTCTAGTTATTATTTGTTATAACGTTGTAAAAACAATTTCAGTATATTTTAACAAATAAATGCTAAAATATGTTCAAATATTATGTGGTATATAATGGAAATAAGGAAATGATACAGTGTTTTGAAATGCAACTTAAATTAGGGAAATTTAAATTCCATTCAGGAAATATTAGCAAGCTCCTTTATCGAGCGGAGCTGTTTACTCAGATTTTTTTTCACAGTATGTTCCATCAGCGCATCAGCAACAATTTCCGAAATATCCGCAACCTTCGTTTCTGTTACCGCGGAAAAAGTTTTTTTACATAATGGGCAGGCTGTGGCAAGAATATCAGGTTGTCCTTTGGTTAAATAACCGGCAGCATCTTTTGCTATCATTTTTTTGTTACCTGAACTGATTTTTAAATTTGCCAGGCTCCCTCCGCAACACAATGAATTCTCATCCTCGAATTTGGTTTTTTCAAGTCGTGCAACATGCCTTAATACCTCTTTTGGTTCATCATACACGCCGGAACCCCTGCCAAGGTCGCAAGGCGTATGGTACACAACTCTTTTACGAAGGAACCTCATCTTAACTGCACCTTCATCAATCAGCATCTTGATAAATTGGGTATGATGAAGCACTTCAACATCAAGATAATAGCTTTCCCTGAACACTTTATAACAAATAGGACATGAGGTTACAAGGGTATGAGCACCTGATTTCCAGATTATTTGCGAATTATAATTGATAAGTTCCCTGGCCTCCTTATCCTGACCGGCAAGCATAAGTGGCCGGCCACAGCAGGCACCGCCATCAGCATCCATAAAACTGTAATTCACACCCGACGATTCAAGAATCTTTATCATCGAGTTCTTAATTGAAGGCGTAAGATGTGTCATACATCCAGCAAAATACAGGACATCAACTTTTCCCGGTTCATTTTCAGGAAGGAAATCATAGGATGGCGATCCATTTACCTTTTCTGCAATTCCATTCTGTCTGCTCCGCAGATAGCCTTTATAAACATTTTTGAAATAATTTTCACCTTCTCCTCCCCTTCTCTGAATCATCCTTATTGGTGACAGTTCCAATCCCACAGGGCATTTCTGATCGCACCTGCCACACATCAGGCAGTTAAAGGTAATATCTGAAACATCCTCGTTTTTGCGCAGGCCTTTCAGAAGGTATGCCGGCTGAATATTGGTTATACCGGCTGAGAAGTTCAGCTGACAGGCATCAATACAAATACCGCATGAAGAGCATGCATGTATCTGGACTTCAGAATATGAACCCGCCTTATGTCCCGTTCTGATACCGGAGTTCCTCATAAAAATAAGAAACAGTTCAGTTGGAATATGCATGTACCTCGTAACCGGAAGCAGTACAAAAAATGTTCCCAGTGAAAGTGAATAGAGCCACCAGAATGGATAAGCCATTTGCTGGGCGGGAAGGAAAGATGCAAGCCAGGAACCTAATGTACCTGTAAGAAAATTTCCGGAACCATAAGCACCGCTTGTAAAACTCTCGGCTAGAAGCCGGCTGGGGAAAATCAGCCATAACGAAATAAGAGCAATTTTATCGCCTGCTTTCAGATGCGTGGTCTTTTTCATTCCTACCACTTTTGAATAAAATCGCTTAATAACAGCCAGAAGGAGGCCCGAAAGTATAAATGCAAGAATAAGATCCATTAAAAACCCATAAGCCCGCTCAAAACCCATCCTGCCATGTTCAGGGTTAAAAAACCTGAAAAAGATAGCTTTATATGGAGCATTCAGATGTTTCGATCCGAAAATATCAGCTTCAATGGTTCCGAACAGAATGAGCAGGAACCATCCAAATGCAAGGCTCATATGCATATAACCAAGACGCAGATTATTCTTTAATATCTTCCTGTGAATAAGGCCCTCAAGAAATATTTCCTTTAAACTGGCCCCAAAGGCCTTCCCAAAAAATCCCCGTTGAAGACGAAGTTTATCCGGGCGCGATAAATCACGAAACCAGATTACACTCCTGGCTACAACATAGAAGAGTATGAAGTACAAACCGATATTGAAGGGTATTATAAAAGGATCAAACTGCATTACCTTCATATATTTGAAATGCCTGCTTTGCCAGGAAAACAATATTACGCGTATTTACACCCCGGGGACAAACAAGAGTACATTTTCCGCACAACATACATTTTTTTATAGCCTGTCTTACCTTTTCATTCTCACCCCTTTTAATAAGGATGTGTAGTTCCCTCAGGCTGAATGAAGTCAGGTTACCTGTAGTACATGTTGCTGAACATCCTCCACATTCAATACAGAGCCTGAAGCTGGGTTCCTTGCTGTAGATATATTCGGCAATACTTTTATCGTTCGATTCATAATCGATCTGCCTGCCACGGGTCATTGTGAATCCGAATTTATTCATCAGTTACCTTTCATTCGTGAGATAGTTAATTACTTCAGCAGCAGCGGCCCTTGCATGCGATATAGTATCCGTAATGTTCATGGGAGCCGTACATGAGCCGGCCAGGAATACGCCATTCACATTACTCAGGTTACTTCCGAAGTGATTATCCTTCACCCTGAAGAACCTGTTCTCTCCGGTTTTAAGTCCAAGCATTTTCCCAATAGTCATGCTTCCTTCAGATATCTCCATACCAGCCATCAGCACAAGCATATCGAGCTCCATTTTAAGAGGTCTCCCGGCAAGAGTATCTTCTACCTTAACTATCAGCCTGTTATTTATTGTCTCACCGGCTTCGGATACTTTGCCTCTGATAAAGTTAATCCCATATTTTTCCTGGGCTTCCATATAAAGCTCCTCATACATTGCCCCGGCCATTCTTATGTCCATATAAAAGCAAAAGACTTTTGAGCCGGGAAGATGTTCCTTCAATTCAATGGCCTGTTTCACAGCTGTAACACAGCATAACTTTGAACAGTAAAGATTACCCGATTTTTCATCCCTCGAACCCACACAATGAACCATTCCAATGCTGCCAGGGATATTGCCGGCATGTGTCCTGAGGTCTCCTTCCCTGAATTTTTTTTCAAGATCCGCAGAAGTGATGACATTGTCGTAAATACCATATCCGTATTCCTCTTTCTTCTCACTTCTGAAAAGATCAAAGCCTGTTGCAATAACCATTGCATCGGACTGGATCACTTTACCGCCGCTTGTCTTAATTATGAACTTGTCATCGTGCTTTTCAACTTCCTCAATGGTTACACCTCTTAACAGATTAATATTTTGATGGTCAATCTTTTTATCCAGGTAATGAATGACTTCAGAGCTATTCCGTCTGTCGGGGAATAAATGATACCAGTTAGCCAGGTGGCCCCCTGTATTCTTATCCTTTTCGAGTAAAGTAACCATCAATCCTGCTGCGGCCAGTTGTCCAGCAGCCTCCATCCCGGCGACACCGCCTCCCACAACAATAACATCACGATTCATTATCAGACGTTTATAAGATTTTCAGGAATTGGCATTTGTCTTCCGTCGCTGGTCTTGAATTTATCTTCAATATCGTACATGATACCCATTTTTTTCAGAAGAGGTTCAGACTGGACCATATGATACTGTAATCCAAGATCCCAGGGGTTATATCCCATTACCAGGCCGGCAAGCTCCTCGTATGTCAGCACAGGTATCGATTCACCGTCCTCACCATATGTTGTACCTTCCATCTCTTTTATTGTATACTGCCATCTGTCCATAAACATATTGCAACCAGGACAGTTGGTGATTACTACATCGGGTTTAAAAGGTTGCATTGAAGCAAATTTCTTGGCGGTATTGGAAACAGAGTATCCTCTGTTGGCCTGAACGATATATTGTCTGAACCCAAAGCCACAGCAGTGACGTCTTTCAGGGTAGTCTACCACTTTCCCTCCCCAGGTTTCTGCCATACCACTTAGTACACGTGGAAATTCTGCACCGCCGATACCCGACTTAGGAAACATCTTGGCATAATGACACCCAATATGTTCTACTATATTAAGAGGTTCTCCCGTCTCTTTATTTACGAGCAGGTTTTTTGCCCTGGCAGCAATTTCATCCCTGAACTTGTATATTATATCGCTGGTATGAGCCATGTTCTCCGGAATATCAAATTCCCTGCCTGTTGCCTTATAGAGATATTCACGTGTCTTCTCAAGTTCTTCAGGAAAATGCTTCCATGTCTCAAGTATTTCCGTGTAGATACCGAACGAGGTCACACACGATATAGCGATGTTCTTGTATCCGGCTTCTTTCATCAGGGCAAAATGCCGTGCCACCACAGTCATAATCGTCTGTGAGAGTACTACATCACTATGATAGCCTATACCAGTACAGGTTGTATGAGAGGGGTTTTCATAAACATCCTTTCCGAGGACATCCCGCATCAGGTGAAGGAAAAACTGCTCGGAACCCGGAAAGAAACTCTGACGTATACACGACCTCACATAAAAGAAATGATCATCGGCTATCTCTTTCTGATAATCTGCCCATATCTTTTTCTTCCCTTCGTTTTTCATTAATCCTCCTGTTTTTCATGAGTGGTGTGCTTCCCATTATTGGCTGTATACACTTCTGTAAAATAATCATTATCAATACCTTCTTTGTTGAACTGCAAGCCCATTTCCGCTGCTTTCCTCTCCGAATGTTTTTCTATCTGTTCAAAAAGCTCTGTCCCTCCTGTTACATCAAATATCTTCTTAAGCTCGTCAAGAGCATCCTGGGGTATCTTTCTCAGGGGGCCTGTTCCTACTCCGTTGACCTGGCCCCCCAGCCTTTCAAAAATATCATCGGTGTTCTCAAGCATATATTCCCAAATTGGTCCCTGCTCAGGATGCAACTCGGGATTAACTGCATAGGCAGCTACACAGTAACCATATTTAAAAATATTTTCACCAACTGTCCTTTTTATTGCAAATTGCTGCCTTCCCTTTTCCGATTCGGTAAAATAGCCAAGTTTCTGGGAAAGAGTCCTGAGCGCCATAATAATATAGCCGGGAGTATTCCCTCTCGGGCACCTTGTCTTGCATGACAGACATTCACCGCAATACCAGATAGTTTCAGATTTAAGAAGCCTAATTAACTCATCATTATCCTTCCTCTGAACAATATCCACTATTTTCCTGGGATCATAATCATAGAATTCAGCAGCAGGACAAATCGCAGTACAAACACCGCAATTCATACATGCCTTCAGGCCTTCTTCAAACCTCACATCTTTTTGAAGCAATTCAAAAACATCTTCCATAACCCCTTAAATTCATAGTTTTGTTAATATGTTAACACAAAAATACCTGTTATACAGGTGCAGTGAAAGATGATTAAAGCCTATTTGAACAGGGGTATTTATACTTACAGACGGAAGGTAAAATGTTGAAGGCTGAAGGCGGAAGGCTGAAGGCGGAAGGCGGATAGCTTCTAAATCATTAATCGCTTTTTAAGTCTTTATTTCATTCTTGTTTTGATAGCGATCAATTTCATAACATTTTCAACATCTATATTATCATGAACCTTAATCGAAACAGGCCTTATTAAACCGTATTTTTTGGCCGTTATGAAGTCCTCTTTAATCTTAGAAGGCAGATCGCTGTTTTCAATAAATGGCAGAGCCTTATCACTAAAATAAAATGTAATTCTGAATGTATCTGCCAATATCGCTGCCCAGAAGATAGTCTTCTTCTTCTGAACCTGCTTAAACAGCCATTGTTTTCCATCATTATAATAATTCCAGCTGCCTGAAACATCACTATATTTATCAGATAAAGTATTGATTATCATTTTCCAGAATACTTCTTTTTCACCTAAAAGTGAAAAGATATATTCATCATCAGGAATCCTGGACCTGTCAGACAGCACCATTTTTTCATTTTCTGCCATAAACGGTAAAGCATTAAGATTAATTTTTCAACCTGAAATACAATTTTAAATGATACTGTACTCAGTTCAGGCTCTTCAGATTGAGTATTGCATCAGGTACATGTTTATGGATCATGGCCACAATATTGCAATTATCCATGTCATGACAATCCGCGCATGTTTCGTACCCCTTGGACACAACACATTTCAGCACTTCACATTCACTGCAATGAGCGAGTTTTACACCATCTTCCCTGCATCCGGTACAATTGATCATTTCGGACGATATATCAGGAGCATTATAAAGCTTCATCCATTTTTCAGCAGTAGCTTTCCTGAGTTCATCATCGTTATTTACGGTAGCAATTCTGGCTTCACAGGTGGCACAATTCAGGCCACAACAAGCAATTAATTTTTCCATCTGGATATAGTCATTAAAAGTGATTTATATACTTTGATTACTTTCTAATCAATTATTTCCTATCAATTTACGAAATATATTGAATATCAAAAAAAACAGGATAATAAATTTATCAGAAGCCTGGAAATAATCAGGAATAAGACAGATTTCTGAAAAAAGTATTGTAAATTTCAAAATCAGAACCTCCTGTGAAGGTTGACAGTAACTATACAGGATTGTAAAACCGTTTTGGCAACATGAATAAAGCTAATTCTTTCATCTCTAAATTATTATATAACAAGTTTCTCTGGCAGATCATTTTTGCATCGTTTCTTATCGGCATGGCTGTTTTCTTTATCCGGCACGAGAACCTTGAAATTTCCAGGATAAAAGAACAACTGTCAGCCAGCAATCCATGGTATGTATCTTTAGGAATCATCCTGACCTGTGTATACATTATATTCCAGGCAGAAATGTATATTCGCAGCTATAAATCCATGGGAATAAAGATTCCGCTAAAGGTAGCTTTAAGACTATTCCTTAAGCGCAATTTTATTAGTGTATTCCTGCCTGCAGGAGGATTTTCCTCCCTGGCATTCTTTACAGCAGAAGTTGAGAGCCGTGGAGCAAGCAAATCGCAGGTACATCTGGCATCAACATTTTTCGCCTTCTTCAGTATTTTGTCGGTGGTGGTAATAGCCTTTCCTATATTTGGATTTGCCTTGTTATCCTATAAGTTACAAAAAGCAGAAGTTTTTGGATTCATTTTTCTCATTGCAATGATAGCTGCTTTTTTCGCATTCATTTATTCAATATCAAAAAAGGGAAAAGCCTACCAGTGGTTATCAAAAATTCGTCCTTCAATTGCTGTTACACTCGATGAGATGATTAGTCAGACTATAAACCGCAGGCAACTTTGGATAACATTATTTTTCTCAATAGGAATTGAGATACTTGGAGTGGTCCATCTTTATGTTGCTATGCTAGCACTTGGCTTTAATCCTTCATGGCCTGCTGCATTTATTGGTTATATCATAATGGTGCTAATTCTTATAGCTTCTCCTTTTCTTCGCGGATTGGGAGCAATAGAGGTCTCGCTTACTTTTATTCTTAACCAGTTTGGATTTCCGGTTATTGCAGCTGCATCGATCACGCTTCTTTATCGCTTCTTTGAATTCTGGCTTCCCCTTATTGCAGGAATAGGAAGTTTCATTTCGCGCAAAAACAACATTTTTCTTCGCATATTGGCTCCTGTAATAATTTTTATTCTTGGTGTAGTTAATATTCTTTCCTCAATTACGCCTGCCATTCCAATAAGGTTAAAACTTGTACATGAGTTCTTTCCAAGAACCCTTGTCAGTAACACTAATGAGTTTGTTCTTGTAGTAGGATTACTTCTTATTATTCTTAGCGTATTTCTTTTCCAGGGATCGAGAAGAGCCTGGTACACAGCGTTGTTTCTTACACTGGCTTCAGCCATAGGCCATCTTATCAAAGGAGCCGACTGGGAAGAAGCAACTCTTGCTATACTTGCCGCTGTTTCTCTCATTTACACACGTACCCATTATACTTTAAAACCTCATCGCAAGCTCACTCGAATAAGTTATTTTGTTTTACTCTACAGCTTCGTGGCTGTACTTCTGTACGGCATTATTGGTTTGTATTTTATGGATAAACATCATTTTGGTGTTGATTTCAAAATATGGACTTCAGCTAAGCTAGTCTTCAAGATGTTCTTTTTATTCGACGACAGTGGATTGACACCTTTAACAAACTTTGGAAGGCATTTTCTTTATTCAATTTATATTTTTGGAGGGCTTGTGATCAGTTTTATATTCTTCAGTATTCTTAAACCTTATTTTACCAAACCCTATAATACTGAGGAAGATATTAATATGGCGAAAGAGCTGGTCAAAAAATATGGCAACTCACCTCTAGACTTTTTCAAAACCTATCCCGATAAATTCATTTTTTTATCAAAAGAACGTGACGGCTTCATCTCATTCAAGATGACACGTTACTTTGCATTTATACTGGAAAATCCTGTTTGCAAAGATGATGAAGCACTGGTAAAGCTTGTTCAGGATTTTGATCGTTTTTGTATCAAAAATGGATTTGTGAGCATCTACTACCGTATTCCAGGGCAAACACTTAATCTCTACAGGAATCTGGGGAAGAAGAGTTTCCCGCTTGGCGAGGAAGCTATTGTAGATCTTGGTACCTTTACCATGGATGGGGGCAAAATGAAAACCACCAGAAGTGCAATCAACAGGCTTACTTCTGAAGGTTTTAATATTAAAATATATCAGCCGCCGGTAAAAGAGGGTTTGCTTCAAAAAATTGAAATGGTTTCAAATAACTGGCTTTCAGAAATGCATCAGAAAGAAATAGCATTTACCCAGGGTGTTTTTGACAGGGCAATACTCAAAGAACAAACAATAATAACTGTTGAAGATAATGAGGAAAGGGTTTATGCGTTTCTTAATCTCGTGCCGGATTATGCTCAGGGCGAGGCAACATATGATCTTATAAGAAAGGTTCATGATGCACCGAATGGCGTCCTTGACCTGTTGATGGCAAAAACTCTGCTTTACATGAAGGAACAGGGTTATACTTCAGCCAACCTGGGCCTGGCACCTCTTTCGGGTATAGAAGGTGAAAACCTTGCTGAAAAGACTATTCGATATGCATATGAGAACTTAAGAGCTTTTGGACACTTCAAAGGACTCAGAAAATATAAAGAGAAATTTTTTCCCCGGTGGGAGAAAAAATTTCTCGTTTACAGTTATGATTTCCACTTATTGCAAGTCCCCAATGCTCTTAAAAGAGTATCGGAAGGAAAATAACAAACAATAATTCTAAATACCTGGTTCAGCCGATTTTGTCAGTGTGAGAGGCACTTCCCCTTCAGAATATATGGCTTTACCTGACATCTTAGCTTCATTTTCGATCTTCAATAATACTTTAACATCCTGGTTCTCAATATATACCGAAAAGATTAAACTATCACTTGAAGATTTAACATTTTCTCCCGGAATTTTATAATCGCTTCCTTCAAAGGACATTGATGTTGTATTTTTCTGATTTTCAAATCCAACTGTGATTATCCCAGAAGTATATCCTTCAGGAGCATAAGGAGCATCAAACTTCCAGGAGCCCATAGGGCTGTTTTTTTTAGTATTATTCTGACCGTTTACAGAGATAACCGTAAACAATAAAATAGCAAGGAACGTAAAGGTTTTAGTTTTCATTGTAATTAATTTTAATTTGATCTCAAATATAGAAATCAAAATCAAATATTCAATACAAGGTTTAAAAATCTAGCAGCCTCCTGCAGCTCTCTTTTTCTTAGTAATTGGCATGATGGCAGGCTTAGCTGATGTAGCAGCCGGTTCCTGTGTAACCTGTACAGGACCACCTCCACCGAGTGCCTGACCCGCACTTTTACGGAAATCATATTTTGCAAACTCCTCATCAGGACTCGTAGAAGCCGGCTTCTGTGGATTTAGAATTGCATCGAACCAATAATTAAGTCCACCTTCCAGAACAAAATTATTGGTATATCCAAGTTGTCTTGTAATCATCCAGGCTTCATTTGCTACCAGACTACCATTGGAATAAAATACATTCATCTTCACATCCTGGTTAAGAATATCAGTATACTTATCAGAAAGGAGGTCGGATGCCGGTATATTTATCGCGCCGGGGAGACTGTATTTCTCGAATTCTTCCTGGCTTCTGACATCAATGAGTCTCAGGGATGGATCCTTCTTAACGACCATGTCCGCAACAACTTCAGGTGTAACGTATTGCGTGCGTGTGTTTGCTTCGCTCAATAACTGGGCAGCAGTCAGCTTATAAGGTTTAGTCTTATTCTGAGGCACTGCGGCAATAATTAGTCCCATAGGTATTATGAACAATGCTAATAATGTACGTGGCTTCATGATTGATTTTTTTAAAATTTTCAAATAAAATAGATTGCTAATATTCTTCTCTGGCGAATTTTTTCTCAGCCCATTCTGCAACCCAGAACATTGCCAGGGCAACAATGATCAATAAGAAAGCAAATACCCCATCGGTAAGTCCAAGCTTGGTGCTTATTTTGGGAAAGCCAAGAAAATCAGCCATGTACATTCCATGCCACCAATTATAACCTATCCCAAAAATGAATACTCCAAGAAACAGGCCACCAATAAAGACAAGTGCATCTAATTTACCTATTGATGCAGCGCAGAAGCTAGTGCCGGGGCAAAAACCTCCCATAATAAACCCTGCTCCCATTATTATACCACCCACTATACATGATGTTACATAGGTAGGATTGATATAAACCAGGTTAAGGTCAATCCAGCCGAAAAGGCTAAAGAACAGCAGTCCAAGCATTCCGGTAATTGCTGCAGTAAAGAATACTTTCAATACTACCGTATCGTAACCGTAAAACATTCCTGCCAGTTTCCTGCTTGAAGAGAATCCGCTCGCTTCAAGAACAAACCCAAATCCTATCCCGATTAAAAAAGCAAGGAACAGGTTGGTATTATCTGATATTAATTCGTTGACTGATAGTGGTCCCATGATAGTTATACTGTTATTTCGTTATTTCGTTATTTCGTTATTGCGATATTGCGTTATTGCGTTGTGCCATTGTGTCTCTTTGCCCAGTGTCTAGTGTCTAGTGTCCAGTGTCCTTTATATCCAGTTTCTCCTGAAGAAATAGGCCAGAGCAAAAGCAGTTCCGAAAATTGCCATCATTGATATGAATCCGCCTAAAGAAAGCACTGCCATACCACTTAAAGCTGATCCGCTTGTACAACCTCTTCCCAGTTCAGCGCCGAAGCCAAAAAACAATCCTCCTGCAAATGCGAATATCAATCTCCTTCGTGAAGTGATCTTTGGCGAGTGTTCAACTTTGAATTTCAATCGTCCCGACAGGGCTCCTGAAAGGAAACCTCCTACGAGAACACCCAGCATCTCAAACACCAGCCATGTCTTCATAGGTTTCCCGGGGTGTGCTTCGCTGTATTCCTTAACGAACCCGTTATTGGCAGATGAAGAAGGAGCAATTGTAGTCATTGCTGATACAACAGTGCTTTTAATAGCTCCGCTTGCCCCAAGTCCGCGTCCTGATACAAAGTTTGCAGCAAGGAGAACAATACCCAATAATACCCCTCCTATATAAGGGTTGAGGTATTTTGTTTTTTTTATTGGTTTTGATTCACTCATTTTATCTGATATTAATTATGGTCTATTTTTAATTACTCTTTTGTCGATTGTTTCAAGGTCCTGGGTAACTAATATAGCCACCTGCTCATCTGACCGGCATATACTATTACAAACCTTAACATCAGGCTGCCAAAAATTACAAGAAAAGCCGGTATTTTAACTGGTATATGATATTTCCCAAGTTCCATTATTTCGAGACTGGCAGGCAGCAACATGCCCAGAATCACAACAAATATCCAGAACGACATGGTATATGGTCCCCCAAGAAACATTCTTGCAGCGTCAATCTGTACCTGTGTACTTGCCAGGAAGCCCATAAACATATGTATTATCAGGAAAAGCTCAATCCCGATAAGAACAAGATCGATACGTGCGAATTGCTTTCTTTCCTTTTTGTCTTTTGACAACACAAGAGTTGCTGCCGCACCTGCAGATAAACCTGATGCCAGAAACAATGGGCCCAGTATCGATGTATTCCATAAAGGACGTGCATTGAAGGCTGAAAGCAGTATACCAGTATAAATACCAAGGATAATTGCATATATCAGCATTATCCAGGCCAGTGTTTTCTTGTATTTATTAAGAAAAGTTTCAAGATCATATAACCATTGATATTTCCAGTCCCATTTCGGAAACAATTCTTTTATATGAAGAGCACACCAGATAAATGAAATCGGTGTGATTACCATTAAGGTCCATGCTCCCCATGACATTGGAGACTGCAACCTGATGTTTATATAAAGTTGCCAGAAGTAAAGTTTATGACGCAGATCAATGAACAGGGCTAATAAACCAATTACCAGCAATAAAGGGGCAAGGAACGGGGTTATTCTTACAGCTGTCCGGTAATCCTTTTCTCTGCCCCTTATAAAATACAGCGCAGCAACGGCAAGGATACCTGCCGCCATTCCTCCGAGGAAGAGATAAAGAGATATTTCCCATCCCCAGATATGCAGGTGGGGATCAATTAACTGGTTCATCCTCCCGCTGACAATAAGTTCTTCTTTCATATTGAATTGAAAATTAAAAATCTAAATTAGAAAGTACAATTGAGGATTGGTGCCTGCTTCCGGAATAAGAGTCTTTGATTTTCTCTTCTTAAGTACCACAGAAACATCACTGTTAGGGTCATCGAGGTCTCCAAAGTAGAGGCATTTGGTCGGACAAACCTCAACGCATGCCGGTAACATTCCATTTTTGATCCTGTGTTCACAAAATGTACATTTATCGACATAACCATTCGGATGAGGATACCTTGCATCGTAGGGACAGGAAGCCATGCAGGCTCCGCATCCGATACATTTGCTGTGCTCAACCAGTACAATTCCGCCCTCGACAATATGGCTTGCGCCTGTCGGACAACACCTTACACAGGGAGCGTTAACACAATGATTGCATCTCTCCGACCTGATCTCTTCCTCGAGCTGCGGGTAAGTACCATCCATTATTTCAACAACCCAGTCGCGACTGTAGCCTATTGGCACATCATTTTCAGTCTGGCAGGCCACAACGCAATCGCTGCATCCCACACATTTCCTGGTATCCACTGCCATTGCATATCTCATGATGCAACCTCCTCTCCTGGTTTTTCTGTAACAAATGTTACAAAATTAGACCTCATTCCTGTTCCTCCCATAAGTGGATCAACCAAAACGTTTGTTATTAACTGCGTATCGCTGACTCCTTTTCCATAACATCTTGTCATCTGTTTCTGGGTATGACCAAAACCATGGACCATATAAACCGAATCCCAGCGAATTCGCTCCGTAACCCTTATCTTAATCGGAAAAGTTGAGGTGACATTATCCTGATTTTTAAGCCATATATACTGATCAGTTTTCAATCCCCACTCTTTTGCCACTTTCGGATTAATCCATACAGAATTTTCAGACATGATAGCGTGGAGATTCGGATTATTTGATGTACGACCGAAAGTATGCATTGGGGCACGGCCGTAAATCAGCCTGTAAAATCCATAAGGCGGCTCCGGATGTGGAACATACTTTGGAAGCGGATCAAAACCTAATGATTCAAAGTATTTTGAATATAATTCAATTTTACCCGAATCAGTTGGAAACTGCACCTGCATGCCTTCTGTAATATACAGGTCATCATAATCTCTGTCAAACGTCTTAACCCCTATTCTTTGCATCTCCTCAAGCGAGGATCCAGCCTTTTTCAGTTGCCAGTCGAGAAGGTCCTCAATTTTTTCGTACGGGAAATAATCAGCCAAACCAAGTTTTTTCGAAAGTTCCCTGGCAATCCAGTAACCTGGTTTTGTGTTATACATTGGTTCAGCAGCAGGCATGCGTAAAGCAAGAGCAGGTTTACGATGAGGGCTTACTCTCAGATAATCATATCTTTCGAGATAGGTACATTCAGGAAGCACCACATCTGCCCAGCCGGTGATCTCCATCGGCATTGTATCTATTGAAACCAGCAGATCGAGATTTTGTATTGCTTTTATTGTATTTGCCCTGTCAGGTATACTTGACATAAGATTTGTTGCATTGACAAGCCATCCCTTAATTGGATATGCAGACTTATTTTCAGGAATGGAAGCATCAATCAGGGCATTAGAGACCGGCATGCTTGCAATAGGATATTTCCCGGGGAATATATCCTGCCAGTCTTTAGCCGGTTCCTTAAATTCGGGTATTGTGGCAGAAGCAAGATCAAACTTTGCTGGTCTGTAAAAACCACCCCTCTGCCACCATGATCCCAGGAGTGCATTCAGTATTGCTATCGCACGTACTCTCTGTGTATCATCTCCATACCAGGTAACATGACGCCCGGGATGAATAATAACAGCCGGTGAAGCATCGGCCATCTCTTTGGCTGTAGTTCTGATAAGTTCTGGATTGATCGTTGTTATACCATACGCCCATTCAGGTGTAAAATCTTTCACATGAGATTTCAACTGGTCAAAGCCTGAACAATACATATCAACATACTTCTTATCATAAATATCGTTATATATTACTTCGTGTATCCAGGCAAGAAGCAGAGCAATATCAGTTGATGGTTTAATAGGAAGCCAGAATTTGGATTTCCCCGCGGCAGTTGAAAACCTCGGATCGACAGTTATTATTGTTGCGCCTTTGTCAATGGCATCAGACATCTCCTGTACCTGCCCGTTATGCATGTTCTCTCCGATATGTGAACCGATCAGCACCATGCATTTCGTATCGCGGATATCAGTGACTTCAGGTGAAGAAACCTCTTCCCCGAATGTCGCAAAGAAGGCTTCATCTCTGGGTCCCTTGCATTGAGCATAAGAAGGTTCCGTGGAATTAGGTGACCCGAAAGCCTTCATAAGGGTTGTATAATATGATGAACCTGATCCGTGTGTTAACAAGGCCATACTTTCAGGACCATATTTTGACGAAATCTCCTTCATTTTGGATGCAACAACCTCAAGGGCTTCATCCCATGTGGCTTCCCGAAAAACCTGCTTTCCCCGCTCCTCAACACGAATGAGTGGTGTCTTCAAACGATCTTCATCGTAATACATACCTACTCCTCCTGTACCGCGAGGACAAAATCGTCCATTGCTGTGCTGATCTTCATCATTGCCTATTATTTTCCAGATTTTTCCTTCCGATGTTTTATATACCCAGCCTGCACATTTCCAGAAACAAACCTCGCAATAAGTTGGTGTACGTTTCAGATCAACAACCAGTTTTTTTACTTCTTCAGGTGAAGAAAGGCCTTTGAGTGCATTAATTTTCCCTGTTCCAACAACAAGAGCACCTGCTCCCAAGGCCGAAATTTTAATAAAATCTCTTCTGCTAGTCATTTAGCCGTTTTAAAATATTCCAAAATTAGAAAAAAAAAATCGAGCTTTTATGCATATATATAGATAAATAAATGTTTAGATAAAATAGCAGCACGGGAGAGTATTGTTAATAAATTAACAATCTGATAAATATCCATTATTTGGAATTATTCTAAATTATTTGTTAGTAAATAACCCCATTATCTTCCAGCTATCAAATTGCCTTAATAGCTGGCTTTGCAGATACTAAAAAATCAGAATTTTAAACCCAAGAAGATTCAATAGTTTCTGTCCGGGACAGAATATTTTGAATGCAACAGGCCATACCTTTTTAAGATATAAGTCCTGCATTTCCCTCATCCTGATAATCAGTTCATTCATTGCAGGAGAGTTGGTCTCACTGTGGTATTTATAGCCAAGGGCCCTGACAAGCTGAGTCAGATCATTGAACTTCCCAAGATTCCTTGTTAATCCATCAAGTTTCTTTTCAAGGGATTTAACCATAGGCTGGTTCAACGGCCTGAAATAATATAACTGGTAGAGAAAATCTTTTGATTTCTTCCGGAATTCATGAAGGTTGCCGCCGTCTGGTTTATTCCTGCATGCAAGGTATATGTCAACAACTCTTAAATAAGCCCTTTCAAGTTCTTTAATCAGATTCTGAGGATCAATGTTATTCATGGTTTGAAACCTTATCCTGTAGCCGGTTTTATACAGAATATCTTCAATCTGAAACAATTCATTCTTCATTTTTTCTAAAGCTGCCACAGAGGGATCGTTCTTATTCAGGATTGCTTCAATTTTTTCATTATCATGCAATGCGATAAAAAGGGCAGGGAACTTTTTTCTAAGATCTTTAAGTATTTTCCTTTGCACCGAGGTGTCTCTCCAGCTACACATCAGTCTGCCGACCTCTCTAAAGGATCCAATATCCCTTTCGTATGAATCTTTATCAATCTGTGATGCTACCAGTTTTAATGTTGCTCTTGATTTCTTCATAAGAACACGTACATCATGAACAACTTTTTCATCCGGAGCCTCTGATCTTTTCAACAACTCTTGAGCTTCCCTGATGTATCCTGAGAGAGCAGGTTTAATATCCTTTAATTTTATGTAAACAGGTTCTATCATTATATGAAAAAAAATTGTTTAACAACTCATAAAATTAGTCAATAATTGGATATTAATCAATGAGATATAAAATTCATGCATTTATAAGATAAGATTTTAACCGAAAAAATTATTTGACTTACGATATAGGATGTTGTAATTTAGAGTCCTCGCTGTTTTAACAAAATATTTCTATTTTCCCGCAGATCTCGCTGATATTCGCATATTAAAGGACTTATTAACTTACTGCTTTTAGAACTAAACCAGGCTTGTCGGATATAAAAAGAAAAGGTTAAATTTGCTAATAAAAAAATTAACATACTTCGATGAGCAAAATAACAATGGGTCAGAGAATAGGCATTCTTACAGCCGGAGGAGATTGTCCCGGAATAAATGCTGCAATACGCGGTGTGGGTAAAACAGCTATTGTCAAATACGGAATGAAACTAATGGGAATAAGTGATGGTTTCACCGGAATGATAAATAAAGAATACAGGGAACTTACGGAACATGATCTTTCTGGAATACTTACAGTCGGAGGGACAATTCTGGGAACATCGAGAGAGAAGCCATTCAAAGGAAGCGGAAAAGGAAAAAACGAAATAAGCAAGCCGGTTCTCATAAGGGAACATTATGAGCAAATGGGGCTCGACTGCCTTGTTTGTATAGGAGGAAACGGAACAATGAAAACTGCCAACCTCCTTTCGCAGGAAGGACTAAATGTTGTAGGTATACCTAAGACTATAGATAATGATGTTTGGGGCACTGACCTTACATTTGGCTTTGATTCAGCCGTAAATATTGCCACTGAGGCAATTGACCGACTGCACACCACTGCAAACTCGCATAAAAGGATAATGATAATTGAACTGATGGGTCATAATGCAGGATGGATAGCGCTATATTCAGGAATAGCAGGCGGAGGAGACGTTATTTTAATCCCTGAAATAGATTATAAAGAAGAAAAAGTAGCTGAATACCTTCTCAATCGTGTTGAAGGGAATAAACCTTATTCAATTGTTGTTGTTGCGGAAGGAATTAAAAATCCGATAAAAGACAGTTGTTCTGCAGCGCAGGCACTTGGCAAAAGAATTAATGATATTACAGGACTGGAAATGAGAGAGACGGTACTGGGTTATATCCAGCGGGGAGGAACGCCTTCCCCTATGGATCGTGTTCTTGCAACAAGATATGGAGCTGCTGCTGCCGATTTGATAGCCGAGAGAGATTTTGGTAAAATGGTTGCCTTGAAGGATAACAAAATTGAATCTGTCCCTCTCGATGATGTCTCAGGAAAACTAAAGCTTGTTGAACCGGATAATCCATTGATAATACAGGCACAAAACATGGGGACAAGCTTTGGGATCTGAATCTTGAATTAAGTTCCTTGAGAACTTATTTCTTAAATATGTAATAAATGAAGAATCTGATTTTTATTCGTCACGCAAAAGCAGAAGAAGGAAATCCTTCTATATCTGATTTCGAAAGATCACTTACAACAAAAGGAAAAGTCATTTCTATGCTGATGGCTGGCAAACTGAAAGAAAAAGACAGTTTTAACGGTATAATTCTTACAAGCCCTGCTTTCAGAGCTTTGGAGACAGCTATTATTTTCAGCAAGGTGTTAGGCATAGAGCCCGCTAAAATAATTATGAGTGATTACCTCTACTTAAAAATGAATTATCATTATTTGCGAGATATTCTTTCCGGAATAAATGATAAGACTGAGTCGGTTATGCTTTTCGGCCATAATCCTGCATTTTCAGAGATAACAGGTAAGCTTTGCAGGAGAGGATACGATTTAATGCCAAAATGTGGTATTGTGAACATCTCGTTCAACGTTGATAAATGGTCAGAAGTAAAGCAAAAAGATGGCAAACTGGAATATTATTTAAAACCTGAAAAAATACTATGAGCAAGACATATGTTCCTAAGGAGATAAGCTGGCTCTCATTCAATGAACGTGTTTTACAGGAAGCTGAAAACAAAGATGTTCCTCTTATTGAGCGATTTAAATTTCTGGGGATTTATTCAAACAATCTGGATGAGTATTTCCGCGTAAGAGTTGCAACCTTAAAAAGGCTTTCCCTGTTTGGATCCAAGTCAAAGGACATACTGGGTTATGGGCCAAAGGCCACCCTGAAAAAGATACACGAAATAGTCTTGTCTCAAAATTCAAGGTTTGAAAAAACATATTCATCTCTTATCAAGGAACTGGATAAACAAAGAATACATATAATAAACGAAAAAGAACTAAACCAGGAACAGACAGAATTTGTGAAAGATTATTTTCACAAAGAAGTGCGCACAAGGTTAATGCCTTTCCTTATTGAAAAGAATTCTGAACTTCCAAATATCACCGACGATGCCATTTATTTCGCAATTTATCTTAATAAAATCGATAACAACAAACCGAAATATGCACTTCTTGAAATACCTACCAATGTTCTGCCAAGGTTCATAGAGCTACCGGAAGCAAATGACGAGAAATATATTATTTTCATTGATGATATAATCCGCTCCGGCCTGAATGAGATTTTTTTCATTTTTGATTTTGATGTAATATCAGCCTATACCATTAAACTTACAAAAGATGCTGAACTGGAGATAGCAGATGATATATCTGAAAGTTATATTGATAAGCTTACAAAGAGTTTGCAGCAACGTAAAAAAGGGACACCTGTGCGTTTTATATATGATCGTACAATGCCAACTGAACTTCTGAAGATTATAACAAAAAAACTGAATTTTGGTCCCGATGATGTGGTGATACCAAGTAACAGGTATCATAATTTCAAGGATTTTATGAATTTCCCTAATCTTGGAAGGAAGAAATTATATTATGATCCGCTTGTTCCGATAGCTCATAAGGATATTCCTCCGGGAAAAAGCATCCTGTCTGCAATTAAGAAGAAAGACATCATGTTGTTTTTTCCCTATCACCCTTTTGATCATTTTATTGATCTTCTGAGAGAAGCTTCAATCGATCCATATGTCACCTCTATACAGATAACACTTTATCGCCTTGCACGTAACTCAAGTGTTATTAATGCTTTGCTTAATGCAGTAAGAAATGGCAAAGCAGTAACAACTGTAGTTGAACTGCAGGCACGGTTTGATGAGGAAGCCAACATGCTTTGGGGAAATAAACTACTTGATGAAGGTGTGAAGGTAATATACGGAGTTCCCGGATTAAAAGTCCACTCAAAACTTTGCCTTATAACCCGCGTAAAAAATGATCTCACACAACGATATGCGGCAGTAGGCACCGGAAATTTCAACGAAGACACGGCAAGAGTATATACCGACCATCTCCTTTTAACGACAAATAAAAAGATAACTAATGAGGTATTTAAGGCGTTCAATTTTTTTAGTGTTAACTACAAAAAAGATAACTTTTATCACCTGGTGCTTTCTCCCTTCTTTCTGAGGAATAAATTAATACTCCTTATTGAAAATGAAATAAAGAACGCCAAAGCAGGAAAAAAAGCGTTCATCTTCCTTAAACTAAATAACCTCACTGACAATGAGATCATTAAATATCTATATGAAGCCAGCTCGGTGGGTGTAAAGATAAAGCTGATAATAAGAGGAATGTGCTCTCTTATCCCGGGTATCAAGAAAGTCAGCGAAAATATTGAAGCTATTGGTATAGTTGACAGGTTCCTGGAACACTCCAGGTTTTTTATCTTCTGCAATAACGGGAACGATCAGATCTATATTTCATCAGCAGATCTTATGCCAAGAAATCTAGATCACAGGATCGAGGTAACCTGTCCTATATTCGATAAAAGCATTAAATGTGATATAAGAAGAATATTCGATATCCAGTGGGAAGACAATGTTAAGGCCAGATTAATTGACGAAAGTCAGTCCAATAAATTTGTTAAAAAAGGGAAAAGTGCAAGTCAGTCGCAGATTGCAGCATATAAATATGTAAAAAAGATGAACGAAAAAACTTCTGATAAATGACTTTTTATTTGCATTTACAATATTTATTCAAGGCATATTTATCACTGAAATCTGAGTTTCCAATTGTATTACTCACTCCAATCAAATAACTAAAATGCGAATTCCATTCTACCTGATTTTAATATTTGGCACTGTCGTTATTGTATTATTTTCCTGGTTTTTATCAATAAAATATAAAAGATATCATGGAATTTCACGATTTTTTGCCTTTGAGAGTATCTTCATTCTTTTTTTAATGAATGTCAGAAAATGGTTTGTTGAACCTTTCACCATGGTTCACATTTTGTCCTGGGTTTTTCTGATACTTTCAGCTTACGTTGTAATTGCCGGTTATCTTCTGCTAAAGAGGAAAGGGAGACCTTCCACCAACTTTGAAAATACATCACTTCTTGTCAGGTCAGGTATCTACGGCTATATCCGTCATCCTCTGTATCTTTCATTATTACTCCTCGGAACCGGGATAATGTTTAAAGATCTGGAGCCGGTTCAGCTAGGTCTTGGATTTATCAATCTCCTGTCAATCTGGTTTACCGCAAAAATTGAAGAAAGTGAGATGATCTCGAAATTCGGAGATCAGTACAGGGATTATATTAAAGAGACTAAAATGTTTATTCCGTTTATCATATAATAGTCATGCGGTCTTGCGGTCTTGCGGTCTTGCGGTCATGCGGTCTTGCAGTCTAAAGGTCTAAATTTCACTAAGATATCATCAATAACTCTCAACACATTTTTCCGCCTTTGTGCCTAGATGCCTCTGCGC
>Ga0315536_1000137_pt1 | contig 34279 bp, 30 predicted proteins | sample SalMarSW160230MG_FD_203093 | JGI IMG/M metagenome (GOLD analysis project Ga0315536, IMG submission 203093) | Salt marsh sediment microbial communities from the Plum Island Ecosystem LTER, Massachusetts, United States - Salt Marsh Sediment SW1602-30 ...
TTATTTGACAAAATTTTAGCATTTTATTACTTAACTCTAATTCATTTCGGGTACTTGTCAGTATCCAATCTTTGCCATACAGTTTGGTCAGATATTCACCTTGAGAATCTATAGAAAATGCAAATATTTTAAAACGCTTTCTAACATCATGAATATCAGGTATCGCATCAACCAAGTTATATCCCCCATCCGCTGCTGGTTGCCCATCTGATACGACGATTATAATATCTTTATTTTCCAGTTTTTTAGATTCATGCTTTATTGATATCCCATCTAAATTTTGATGTGCAGAATTATGACACCCAAATTTATCAAAATACCTTAATTTCAGAGGTTCATTGAAATCCTTCACTAAAATATTTAAAGCATCATATCCCCCCGTAAACAACACTATCCTAATATTAGCCAAATCTTCAAGAGCTTCATACAACAACACCATTGCTATTTTTGCCGCTCGAATTTTCACACCCTTCATGCTCCCACTAATATCTACTATTAGTAGTAATCTCAATTCTTTATTATTAATTTTTCTTGTAAAGCATTGGTTAAACTGATAATCGCTGGTAATAGCTTTTATAAATTTGTTATTTAATCTCCCTTTCTTTTGAAATGAATCAACCGCAGCTTTATTTTTTAAGTCAGCGAAAATCATTCTCATTTTTTTGATAACACCATGATATTTTGTTTTAATTTGGACATAACTCATGGTATCAGGACACATTTTCTGACTTTCAATTTTCACATCCTTAATTTGTCTTTCACGTTCACCCTTTTTATGACAAATAGGATATTTTTCTCCCACCAAAATAATTAGGCGTTCTTTCATAGCTTTATCTGCCTCTTTAACAAGGGCGTTAATTTCTTTTATGTGTTCGTCTTTGGATATATCAATTTTTAATGAAATATTGTCATCCTTCTTTTCTTTTATAGGATTGGCTGAGGCGCCATAATTTTGTTTCTCTTGACTTTTATCTTGTTTTAAATCCTTCAAATTAAATTTTTTTTTGAAAAGAGCATCAAATTCCTCATCCTGAGACTCGGTATTATCAAATTTATTAATTTCTTCATCAACTTTTCCGGTTTTTTTCTTATCCTTGGTTTTTTCTTTTTCTTTATTACAAAATTTTCCATTAGGATTTAATAATTCATGCGGATTTTGTAAATTTTCTAAATCTTCGGGATCTAAGTTTATTTCTCTTAATTTATCTACGAGTTTTTCGCTTATTTTGTCTAAGTCCGTTTTTTCTTTATTATTCTTATTTTGAGCATTTCTTTCCATAAAGTTGATAGTATTCATTTGAGTATTTGGATTCATGCTGGGATTAGGGTTCATATGAGGATTAAAAATCATATCTGGATTAACATTAGCTCCTTTTTTTTCCATACTCGAATCTTCTTGGGGAAAATATTTTTTGAGAATATTACATAACACATCACATGAAAGTATCGATGCACTTGGATTTAATGATTTTAAAAGAAATTTTTTAACCTTCGCTATCCCTTTCCAATCTTTTTCAATTAAACTAAACATTCCTAAAGATGGTTTTTTTTGGAACTCATCAAAATCTTCCATAAATAAATTAATATATAACAATATATCATTATTTGACTTAATCGAGGATCTGATTCGTGGTAACATTTCAAAGGTTAAGTTTCTCAAGTTTTTATAAAAACCCGGGAAATTTTTATTATTAATTCCATTAATTCTTACATCTTCAACAACATTAATTAGATACTTTATAAACAGCGTTGGTAATTTGTATTTTTTTGAAAGGTTATTAATCAATTTTATAAATGCAAGTTCAAATGAACCATATCCTATATGACCGCTTTCATGAGCGACAAGTCCTTGAGATGCTTTTATTTTTTTTATAAATTTGTCCGGGATATATATAAATTTACTATCAGTATATATCCCATGGATATTTTTCCTGAACTCAATCATCAAATCTTTGTTTCCACTAATTCGCTTTCCTATATTAGTCAAAGCTGAAACATCAGAAATAAAGTCCCTTTCAAAAAGATCCATTAATTCCGTACTCACAATCATTTAGCTCTTATATTTGATTTCGGGTCAATTAATTATAGTTTAAGTCATAAAACAGGATATTCATCCATAAATCTCTTTAACTCCTCTGATTTTTGTCGATATATCCATTTTATATAGCTTAAGGTTATATTTCCATTGTACATGTAATTTTTTTCTTGAAGTTGTTTATATTCTGTGTGTAGATTTACAAATTCTGTTAATTTAAAATAATTTTGTAATGTTTCTCTCTTATTTAGCCACATCCAAGTAATTAACTTCCATAAAATAGTCCCATTATATCTAACTGCATTTGATTTACCATATTTACTAATATAATCCGCAATACATGCTTTTGTATCTGATATTATCTGGTCAAGTGAATCTTTATCTATCATCCCTTCTACAGTCATTATCGAAGTTGTATTGCTAATCAATTCTTGTTTTAACTTCGTTTCAAACATTTTTCCATCAAGGATCATTGCTATACTTTTCTTTTCTTCAGTAGTAGTTCCGAGCTTATTGATGATCATATTTTCGATATTATGTTTCAAGTATTTAGGAGGCATTAAAGAAATTAACATGCAGAAATTTACTACTAAACGAGTTGAAAATATTTTTGTTATGGAATAATCTTGAATCGCCTGTTTCCTAATTTGACGAGCCGCATCTACTACGATCTCTGCAATTTTTTCTTTGCATCCAGAGACTTTGGTCGCTATATCAATTTCTTTTGTTTTTAATGGATAAGATATTTCTGGAGTTATTATAAAGCGGTCTTCAAAAGCTTCTTGTAATTTATTGATGCCAATAACTCCCAGGTTCATGGTACCAATAATGATTAGTTTACTTTCAGAATTTAATTCATGTTTTTCAAAACCTTTTGAAATTAAATTGATGTGATTTTCTGATAAAAGAGAATTTAGTGATATTTGTTCATTTTCGCGAATAGCATTAATTTCATTAATAATTATAAAAGCCATTCCTTCATTATTTGCATCCTTAATGGCTAAAGTAAGAGGACCATAATTAAATTTAGTCTCATTTTTTAAAAGTTCCCAATTACCTTCGATATCTCTTCGATCAAGATCAGGTGACCCGTCGATAATATAATACGAAGCCTCATATGCCTTTGCAAGTGAAATTGCTAATAAGGTCTTTCCTGTACCTGGTGGACCTTGTAGTAAAATTCCAACACAATTTCCCTTTTCAAGTGAGTCGATTAAACTTTTTAAATAATCAAATTCATCTTTTTGTTGAATATATTCAATTTTTTTTTTAGAAATAGTATCAGATATAATTTACACCTCTCATTATCACGCGATTTTTTATTAGTTATAAAATTTCTTTAGAATTTTTGTTGTAAAGAATAATTTCAAGCTATAGATATCTAAAACTTGCTGATTTTCCGACTTTGGTATTAAAAAAATATTCTTAATTGATATATAAATCGGATCTCTATCAAGAATTTCAATAAAAAAAAGGTTGAATTTTTTTTAATAATAATAAAAGTATATGAAATTTTTTCTACAAAAATAAGTTCAGACTTGTTAAATCCATTGAAATACTGATTATACTTTAATTAAATGATATACATCTGGTTCTTTTAATTCCCATTCCTCAAAAAGGTCATCTTTTACAGCATCTATCATTGCAGGTCTTGCGGCTAACCAATTATCCTTGGAATCCCATATTGCTATTCCAATAAGTCGATTTGTGTCTTCATCTTTAGTTGTATGCGCCATAATTAATCCCTTGTGACCCTCCATAGACTTGGCAAATCTATGCATGGATTCTATTAATAGGTTTTCTTTTCCTGCTTTAGGATAATGAATTGAAATATGAATATAGACTTTTCATCACCTTGTTCTCATTATTGGCATTATTAAACGAAATAATTTTGAATAAATGATCCTAATTAATTTAAAATCAAATATGTATCTTATCAACCTCAATAGCAAATACTTTTTCGGTATAAATGTGCTTAAAACCTCATCGTATGTAATATTTCCTAAGAAAAAGTTCTTCTTAAAAGTCGAAACTAGTAAAGAGTATGTTATAATTGCAATAACATCCCATGCTCGTTCTATATGGTTTTTAGGATAATTTAATTCTTCACCCATTGCCATCCTAACAATTTCAATGATGTGATATAAATCTATTTTACTCCTCAATAACTCTTTAGTAGCCCACATTAAATAAAGACATCCTCCACAATATGTTATTAGAGCTTCTGCTCCGGTCTCTTCTGCTTCCTTAAATTTTTTTACTCCTTCAGAGATCATATCAAAAGGTAGAGATATGTTCTTAACCCAGGATGCCCCTGCTCCAAACCCGCAACATAAAGAGTCTTTTTTAATATGTTCCATCTCAAGTATTTTACACCCACATTTTTCTAAGATGCTTCTTGGATCCTCCCAATAACTTCCTGCTGCTTTAGAATAACAGTTATCATGAACAGTAACTGTTAAATTAAGTTGGTTTTGCAGATTTATTTGTCCCGAATCAATTTTATCTAACATCCAGTGATTAAAATTTATAAATTCCTGATCATGATTTACCCCCATTTCCTTTGGATGAACTTCCTTAAAAATATATTCGACAGCATCTAATGTAGCAACAACATTTTTAACACCCCAGCTATCAAAATCTCTTTTTGTTCTCTCAGCAATCCTTTGTACAATATCTAAGTACCCTCCTTGGTATAAGTAAGCACCTCCTTCCCATTGGTCGATCCTATCAATGGGTTTAAATTGATCTAGTAATTTGCTATCTCCAATGATAAATGGGAGTAAATGGGTATAGCTTCCAATTAATAACACGGTATCCTCGCTCTTAGGAACGTAATGCATCCATTTATATATCCACCTTCTTTCTCGATTAGATAAAAACAAATTTAGAAGTTGCCAAATGTTCCGATCCTCTGTGGGGCAAACAAAATAATAAAGGGGAGGTGCTCCTCTCTCTTTATATAAATCATTCCATCTTTCGAGTATCAGTTGATATGGATTAGCTTTTTGAGGACAATATAAATTGCAGGAAAAACAAGTGTTGCATCTTTGGAGAACATATAAGGTATTCTTTCCATCTATTAGACGTTTCATTTCTGCTTTAGCTTCATCTATAGGTAGTTCTAAAACAGGACATTCATTAAAACATATTCCGCAAAGATTGCATAAATCTTCTTTAAAACCAGAGGTTCGTTTCATTATTGTCATTATTTATTATTATTCCTATATTAATAAGCAATATCTAAATCAGGAGGAGTCTCGGTAATTTCAGCTATCTTAAAGGTTTTCTTTGAATATGTTTTAAATAACTGTTTCTTCATGATCCCCCAAAAGAAATGTTTTGCCCTTTTCTTTTTTGCCTTGTATGGCATTGGTTTCTCCCCAATTGCCATTTGTAAAAGTTCAATTATATGATATACTTTCATATTTTTTCTAAAATAGAGGTTCATTGATGTCAAATATGTTGCTAAACATCCCGCACAATAAACACATAGTCCGTCAACCTTCTTTTCTTTAAACTCCTTTAAATTTTTGAATGTTGATTTCATTAAATTCATTGGATGATAAGCAGAGTCAACAGAAAAACCCCCACCTATTCCGCAACAACGCATATCCTCCCTACAAGCATTAATCTCAACCACTTTAACTCCAATGAACTCGAGTATTTTTCGAGGTAAATCCATGTATTCTTCTCCAAACATTTTAGAATAACAAGAGTCCTGAATTGCAACTGTCATATCCAACTTTTCTTTTACCATGATTTCTCCATTTAATATTTTTTCCCATAAGAATTCAATATATGATTTTATCGATTCAAATTTGTAGGTCAATCCATAATGCGGGAGAACATTTTTAAATACATTAGTTCCAGCGGTACATAAGACCAACAGTTTTTTTGGTTTTAAAATATTGAACCAAGCATCTAATCTTTTAGTCACCTGAAAAAGTTCATCCTTGTAGCCTGTACGGAATAAAGTTTCTCCGCAACAATATTCAAGGCGTCCTCTAATATCTAAATCGGTGAATAAACTAGTTTGAGTTAATTCAGCAAATGTAATTATGTTGCAGCCCGGATATGTCAAAGTATCCCCTTTTAATGGATCCAAACTTGCCCAACTTTTAACCAACTCTTTTGTTTGATTCGGAAGATGATCCATAACATAGGATCTGAAATTTGGATAATGAGGGTATAACGTCATATAATGTTTTCCTCTTAATTTAAGTCCTTCCTTTAGGTATTGTTCATTCCATCTTTGCAATATTAAACTGGCTGGATGAACATTTTCTGGACAATAGAAATTACATGTAAAACAACTCTGACAATCCTTTAAAACTCTTTTTGTTTTTTCTCCAATAATTAATCGGTTAATTTCTTCAATAGAATCTTCAATAGAAAGCTCCATTATAGGGCATTTATTAAAGCAAATTCCACATCGAGTGCACGCTTCTTGATTGAAGGGAGAAAAGAACTCTATACTTATTGGTTTAATTTTATCCATATTATATCTCCTTATTTTTTTTGCTAAGTCATGCTATTATTAATATAAAAATGTATACTAAAACTAAATTGCCTAGAATTATTCCAATATCTTTTAATGTATATCGACCGCGTAAGTCTGTTCGTGGTTTGCGAAAAATATACATAATTCCTATAGGAAAAATGATTATTGGGAAAAATACATAAATCTGAGTGATTATTATCATAAAAATGCTTAAAATTAATGATATAAAAGAGACCCCCCAAATAACGATTTGGGACATTTTTGGACTTAATTTTGAAAGAGAATCTCCATCTATCAACTCGTGAAGCATTTGACCTGTGTATGCTACAACCGCGATAGATGTTAAAATTAAAATTTCGGAAATGCTCATTACTGGAAAGAAATTCATATAAATACTTCCTGCATTTATTTTAATCATAAAATAAGGTAAAATTATATGTGAAATACCAAGAATGACATGATTAATAATCACAAGCGATTTAAAAACGCAATAAAAGATAACCATTATTACAATAACAATTAAATAAATAAGTAGGATAGGATGGATTATAATTGTATTCATAAAGCAGGCAGAGCCCAAAGCAAAACTTGCTATACTCAATACGAAAATTTCTTTTCGAGAATATCCCTTAACTCTTTCTAAAGTTTCTTTCTCATCAGGATCTCTCATATCTATGAAATCATTTAACGTGTTTCCTGTAATAGCATAAAATGCAAAGCCTGATAATATCCATAAATGATCTGCAAAATTAAAATTATTTAAATAAATCGCTAATAAACATGGTATTAAAACGGAGAAAAGATACTCAATCCTGAGAAGTTTAAATCCCTTGCTCATATTTAATCGTTGCATTTTGATATGAAATTAAATTAATTTTAATTATCCTTTAGAACATTTAAAGGTTATTCGGAAATATTGACAAAATGATGGAGTCATATGCCTTTTAAGCAAGAATTTATTTAAAAAAACATGTTAACTGCTAAAACCATCAATACGATCGCTACAATAATTTGGAGATGAATTTTTGATATTTTTTTGGAAAAATTTGCTCCAAAGATTGAACCGGATATTGAACCAATAGCAATTAACAATCCAGTGATATAATCTATTTGACCTAAAATAATTTTTATAATAGTATTATATATTGCGGTGAAAAAAATAATTGAGGTAGAAATAGCCGTCGAATTATGAATTGGATACTTTAATACAATATTTAATACCGGAGTATTTATTATACCTCCTCCAATCCCAAGTAAATATGCTGTAAAACCCGCTAACATAAATAAGGGAATAGACTTTTTAAGGTTCGGCTTATATACATGACCTATAAGGGTAAAATTCAATTCGCGTAAATCAGTCTCTTTTATATTTTTGCTTGCTTTTGAAGTTTTATAAATCATATTTAATCCAGCTATTAATAAAGTGCATGCAAATAATATTTTTAATAAGGTAGCTTCAATTTGAATAAATGAAAAGATTATGCTAGCAATTATACTTCCAAGAATAGAAAATAAGGCAAATAATAATGACAGTTTAATATTTGTCCTTTTTTGTTTTAAATATGAGATAAATCCAGCTAAGGAAGAAAATAAGATGATAAATGTTGAGGTGCCAACAGCAACATTAATAGGTATGAGGAATAATAAGGTCATAATTGACACAAAAAATACTCCTCCACCTACCCCAGCCATAACTGAAACAGCTCCTGAAAGAAAACCAAGTAAAATTAATAGAAAAATAATAACTAGTGAAAATTCCATAATCGGTAAAATTAATTTAAAATGATAAAGATTCTCAAAAAATCAAAAATTAAATTACTAAATTAATATTAAAATAGTAATTACATGATTTTGAATTAACACTATCTAAACCATGCCTGATTCTAATGATAATAAATTAATCGTAAAACTCGTCGTATGTTCTCGTTGTGGAAATGCATTTATGATTAATGATGTTAGAAAAGAATCGAAAAATTTAGTATGTGATAATTGCATTAAATTGGAACAGCGAAAAAAAATCTTATCGGAATCTGTGATCGAATCTCAAAAAGAGACTGAAACCAATATAAAAGAATTTAAAAGTCAACTTCGCAACGCAAAATCACAACAAATAAAACAACTATATTTTGAAAAGATAAAAGAACAATCGGATTATCTTTCAAAATCTATTGAACTTCTCAAAAAGATAGAAGAAACTAATGATGAGAAATATATTGAAGAATATAAAAAACTGTTTGAGAAGTTGAAAAATCTGTAGTTCAAGAACTCTTTTTAATAAACAAGAACGCCATATTCATTATTTTACTTTTGGGTTGATATTTTGCATCTAATTTCATTAACCTCGAAGTAACATAGACAAAATGGTTCCATAATTTACGGAATAGCTTATTAGTTTCATATTTTTTTCGGAGAAGTGAAAGACTTTCTTCCGTTTTTTCGGGTATTTTAGACTGAATAAATGAGATCCTCATTATTTGTCCATATACTCCAAAATACCTTAATAATGTAAAATTAAAATCGTGAAATAACTTAACAGTATCCTCAATTTCATATCTTCTATAATGACCAATCATTTTATCTTGTTGAGTGTAATATTTCTTCCTATGAGGAACTGTAATTATTACGATTCCATCTTTTTTTATAATTCGATTAATTTCACTCACTACCATTTTATCCTCTTTAATATGTTCTAATACATCAAGAGCACTAATAAAGTCAAAGGAGTGGTTTCTATAAGGTAGATGAGCTATATCTCCACATAAAGGATAACAATTCCTACTTTTTATATATCTCTTTAAAGGCAAGGAAGCTATATCCAGGTAAGATTTATAGCGCTTATCATCAAAGAAATCAAAAATAGAATTTCCTGAACATCCGAGATCCGCGGCATTTAAAATGTGAAAATTTTTCAGGTTCTCAATTATTAAATCAAATTTACATTTTATTCCCGGAGATATATAATAATCTGAAGCATTTCTTAATGAAAAATTAACATGAGTTTCATAAAAATCTTTCAATGTCATCTTTTTTTCTTGATATAAATATAATCACGACTAATTAAATGGTTTACATTTAAATTTAGCATGATTTTTAAAGAATCTAATGTTCTAAATTAATTAATAATAGAATTATGTCAGAAAAATCATTTCCATTATAAATTTATGAGTTAGATTAAAATGACGGTAAAACAATTATCAGTTTATATTCCCAATAAACCTGGACAACTTGCGAGCTTTTTTGAGCTATTATTAGATAAAAAAATATATATAAGATCGATGACCGTTGCAGAGACCGAAGATTTTGGTCTACTTCTGTTATTAGTTGATCAAACCGATAAGTGCATAAATATTTTAGAAGAAAATAAAATATTATACTCAATCACCAATGTTATAGCAATAGAACTTTCAAATAATATTTCCGAATTATACAAAATCTCAAAAACTTTGGGCGCTAATGATATTAATATTGAATACTTATATTTTCTGGTCTTAGACGACCATCGAAATGGAGTAGTTTTAAGATTGGATGACAACGAAAAAGGACTTGAGATTCTAAACAAAAACAATTATAAAATGATAGATTAGAGCTTTTTACTCAAAATTCTAAACCTTTCAACTATTATTTTCGTTGCAAATGCGGCTTCTTGAGGAGTGTAAAATATTGGAGAATTTTCTTTTAGAGCATATTTTTTTAGTTCTTCAAAACTTTCACCAAAAAATATGAGAGGAATTATTGGTTTTTTTCTATTTGTGTCATTCCATGCGCGAATCATACCTCGATAATGTTCATCTGACCTCATTTCAAGAAATGGGGGTATCACTAAACATGGGACGACAATATCTATGTCAGGGTCTTCTAACATCGCTTTAGTAACTTCATAGTATTGTAATTCACCTGCGACTCCAATCATGTCAAGCGGATTTACAAATTTTACAAGCGAAATCAAATGGGTTCTAATTTTTTCTCGTAATGTCTTTGAAAATTCAACAAGGGTGAACCCGAATTCTTCAACTTTATCACTGAACAGGACTGAACTACCTCCACTATTTGTTAAAACACCAATTTTTTCTCCTTGAGGAATTGGTAAAAAGGAAAATGTTTTTAAAGCTACGATAAAATCTGAAGCAGACTCACATAAAGTTGCACCCGTCTGCCTAATTGCTGCTTTCAGTATTTTATAATTACTAGCGAGAGAACCAGTATGTGAACTTGCTGCTTTCATTCCAGTAGGAGATCGTCCTCCTTTAAGAACTATAACTGGTTTTTTAAGGATTACTTTTTTTAATAACTCTAAAAATTTCCTTCCTTGGGTAATGGTTTCCATGTATATGCTAATTAATTTAGTTTTAGAATCGTTATTGAAGTAATCGAGAATATCTACGAATGAAATATCTACATTATTACCAATATTAGCAAATTTTAAGCATCCTATATTTTCGCGTTCCATGGCGTAAAAACTCGCACATCCAAAAGATCCAGATTGACTAATCATGCTTATATTTCCATGGGGTGCTGCTTGAATGAAAGATGCATTCAGACCAATCTCAGTATTTTGAATTCCAACGCAATTTGGACCCATTATTCTGATATTGTTCGCCCTGCATTTATCAGCAATGAGATTTTCAGCTTGTTTACCTTCATCATTGATTTCTCCAAATCCTGCTGTGACAATAATGATTCGTTTAACTTTTCTAGTAATGCATTCATTTATTATGGTATTAACAGTTTTTGCAGGAACTAAAATAATTGCAAGCTCAATTTCTTCCGAAATATCAAGAATGGATTGAAAGCACGGGATTCCCATTATTTCCTTGCTATTTTGGGTCACAAGGAAGAGTTTACATTTAAGATTTTTATTTTTGAGGATGTTTATAGTAACTGCATTACCAAATTTTTTAGGATTAGCAGTTGCTCCAATTACAGCAATCGTTTTTGGATTAAAAAAGAAATGGGGCATGTTTTACTATAACTCCTCTATAATAGCTTGTTGTGGACAAACTTCAATACATACTTTACAGCCGCGGCAAACATTTTGATCAATAGATGCTTTTTTCAAATCCTCATCAAAATTTATAGCGGGACAACCAAACCGATTAACACATATAAGGCATCCTATGCACTTTTCTTGATCGACTATAATCTTTGGAGGTGTGATTTCTTGGGCTCGCATTTGATTTACTTCAATTAAAGAGCATGTATGTCTAGATATTAATACTCTAACTCCTTTCCTATCTACAGCTTCTTCTAACTTTGTAATAAGTTCATTCAATTCATTTGAATCTTGTATCCAGATATTCTCTTGCTTAACACCACAACCTTTAACAAGATCCTCTAGTATAACTCTTGTTCCTGGAGTTCTGTCTATCTTTATTCCTGTCCCTGCATTTTCTTGGAATCCTGTCATTGAGGTCGATCGATTATCAAGGATTATAACTAACATATCATTTTGATTATAGACAGCATTAATTAATGCGGGAATACCTGAATGAAAGAATGTTGAGTCTCCTAAAATTGCTAAAACAGGATTTTCTTTAGGTTGAACTTTAGTAATGCCATTCGCTAATCCAATAGAGCCTCCCATGCACACTTCAGTATCTAATCCCTCTAAAGGTTTATATACTGCAAGAGTATAACACCCAATATCAGAAGAATTAACGAATTTTGTTTTTTTCTTTTTTTCTACTTGTTTAATGGCATAAAATGTGGCTCTGTGCGAGCAACCTGGACACAATATCGGAAGCCGAGGAGGAATGATTAACATCTTTTTTGGTACTGGATTCCTTTTATACTCAAGACCAATGAAATCAGAAATAATCTCTAAATAGAGTTCAGCAGAAAATTCGCCATTTTGTGGAAAAAAGTCTTTTCCATGAATTGAAATTTCTTTTGATAATCCTTCTTCGTACGCTATTTGTTTTAAGATATTTTCAATGAAAGGCTCTAATTCTTCAATTGTGAGAATTTCATCGACATTATCATATAGTTTTTTAATTAATTTTTTAGGTGGGGGATATACTAATCCCAATTTGAGAATAGATACTTTTTCGAATATACCAAAATAGTTTAACGCATCTATGAGATGACCATGAGGAATTCCTGCTGTTACAAACCCATATTTAGTCCCATTTATTTTCTCATCTGATAATTTTAATGAATTAAACTGAAATTCATCAGCAGATTCAGAAATTAGTTCTAATCGTTCTAAAAGTCTCATACGTAAGACTCGAGAGTGAGAAGGTAGACAAACCCATCGAGATCTATCCCAATCAAACGAATAATCTCTATCTATTTGCGCAATATTGCCTAAAGTAACATCTCCTCTCCCATGGTTTAGACGCGTTGTAGTTCTAAATAAAACTAATGACTGAAATTGTTCAGAAAAATCAAAAGCGTATTTTAACATGTCTTTTGCTTCTTGGGGTGTAGATGGTTCAAAAACAGGAACAAGGGCATGTAAACCAAAATATCGGTTATCTTGTTCATTTTGACTGCTATAAAGGTTTGGATCATCCGCTGAAATCAGAACCATCCCTCCTCTTGCTCCAGCATAACAAGCGGTCATGAATGCATCAGATGCTACATTAACACCAACATGCTTCATACAAGCAACAGCTCTTACATCGCACATCGAGGCTCCATATGCGGTTTCAAAACCCACTTTTTCATTGATACTCCATTCTAATTTTAAATGTGGATAAAAATTTTTCATGATAGCTAAGGTGCTTAAAATTTCAGATGAAGGTGTTCCAGGATAACCAGCTCCAACTATTACACCTGCTTCTAAAATACCTCTAGCAAGAGCTTCATTTCCCAACATTATTACCTTTTTTCCGGGTTCATCTTCAGTAAAATCAAGGCGACTCATTTATTTACCTCCTAAAGATTTTCCTTTTTCTATACCAAGGTTAAATGCTACTAAATTATCTTCTTGAGCCTTCTTAGGGACAAATTCCATCATCGCACTCAATAATGTATTTTTATTAAGAGGTATTTGCCCTGAACCACTCAATACCCCCAACATTACAACATTCATTGTTCTTAGATTACCTGCTTGGTTCGCTAGTTCATTAGCATTAACAAAATAAATATTTTGTGAGACTGTTTTTAAAAATGTTTGAATTTCTTCTATAGTAGGATAATCCATTCCAAGTTGGTGAATCATTGGAGGTACGATAAGTTCTTCATTAATAAAAAAGAATGTATTTGGTCCAGCATAATTAAAATTTCTTACTGCTTCACTCGCCTCAAAAGCCATTATTACATCTGTCAATCCTCTTGGAATTAATGGTCCTTCTACTTCAGAACCAAATCGAAAGTAAGATGCAACAGAACCTCCTCGTTGAGCCATTCCATGAGTTTCAGCTGTTCTTACTTTGTATCCATTTAATAACGCTGCGTATGATAGAATCTGAACTGCTCTTATAACACCTTGTCCACCTACACCTACGTTGAGTAGATTAAATTTTTTAATCTCCATAATGCGTCATTCAAAATAATTTAGCTTTTTCTAAGAATCTCTATTATTATTAATTTCCATAATTTATTTAACTTAATCGTTAGTTATCATAATGGGAACAACATCCCATAAACCAATTTTCATTTTTTTGATTTTTCGTAATTCTTAGTTGAATTATAATATAAAGAATGTATCACTTCCTCTGATTCGATAGAAAATACTGTAAATTTCTTGAAATTATTATTTAGTGCCTAAATATTCTATATATCCGACTTATATGGGTTTTAAAATAATCATCGATGCTTATTAAAATCTTAATAAATTGTGATTTGGAAATACAGTCTAACTAAAAAATGAAAAGATCTGCAAAAAAATGGGATATTATTCATCATGGAATTTCACATATGTCTTATGAAATATGAGAAAAAAAATTTACTTTTCATTAAATTTATGAGCTATCATAGCTTTTATAAGTACAAATAGAGTTATAGAATAAATCCTATAGGGATCATATTTCAATCAATATTCTATCGCTAAAATTTATGGAATAATTAAACAGAACGTTTATAAAATTGACCCAAACGTTTTTATATTGGGTAATCTATTAATTAGTTACGAAAAATTTGTTTTTTCGGCCTTGTAGTGGAATGCTTGTATTTAGCCATAATTATTCCTCCACAATTTTTTTGGCAATACATTCCATTACTTTTTTTTCTTTTTATTACTATTGAATTATTTTTTATTCATTTCATAATAATTTAGATAATTTTAATTCATATAATTATTTGATAATTTTTAACGAATGTTTTTAATGGAGCACATAGGAATTATTAGAAAATTATCCAAAATTCTAAATCATTTTCTCTGTTATGGGAATGGTCAATGAATTAAGGTTTATTAGATGAGATAATTCTAGATCAAGTGATTTATGTTAATTATTGCTAATTTTTTACTAATAAATAATGAAGTAAGGATTTGTAAGAATATTTTTATCAAATGAAGGGATTTTAAAAATTATCTAATTATATTAATAATTAATAAATTTGTGAATTGAGGTCGATTAATTTGGTAAGGTTTAACGGAAAAGTGGCTTTTATTACTGGAGGCGCTTCTGGGTTGGGAGAAGAAACTGCGAAAAATTTTGCTAAAGAAGGAGCAAAGGTAGTAATTGCTGATTTTGATAAGAAAAATGGAGAAAGAGTAGAAAAAGAAATAAAGAATGCGGGAGGGGACGTTTTATTTATAGATTGTGATGTTCGAAAATCCTCTGATGTAGAAGATGCTGTGAAGACTGCCTTTGAAAAAGTAGGCGCTGTAGATTTTTTAATACATTCCGCAGGGATCCTTAAGGATGGAATGATCCACAAATTAGAAGAAGAGAGATGGGATGATGTAATTAATACGCATCTTAAAGGATTTTTTCTAACTCTCCAAGCGTGCACAAAACGTTGGATTGATATATGTAAAGAAAATCCAAAAGAAAAGATCGCCGATAATCCAGATAGACGAGTAATAACCATTAGTAGTCAAGCTGCTGAAGGAAATATTGGTCAATTAAATTATTCAGCTGCAAAAGCAGGAATGATTGGCATGGTAAAAACAGCGGGTTTAGAATTAATTCGATATAATATAAGAACACATGCAATTATGCCTACTTTAATAGAAACACCAATTTTAGGTGAATTACTAAGTAAACAAGATGGTAAATGGAGAAAGTATTACTCGGAAAGAATACCCTTAGGGATTGGTGAAGCTAAATATGTTTCCCGGGTAATCCTATTCCTATGCAGTGATGATGCATGGTTTATGAATGGAGAAATAATAGGAATTAATGGTGGCCGATTAGATAAAGTATAATCTAAAGAAAGAATTATCTCTTGTCTTATATCTTTTATTTTTTTTCTTAATTAATTTTCAGTCTTCTGATTTTATTTTTCTTATTTCTTTAGTTAAAATAGGAACAATTTGATGTAAATCACCAACTATACAATAATGCGCAATACTAAAGATTGGGGCATCTTTATCCCTATTAATTGCTACTATTATTTCAGAATTTTCCATACCCACCGTATGTTGAACTGCTCCTGAAATCCCACATGCAATATACAATTTAGGTGATACAGTCTTCCCAGTTTGACCGACTTGTCTGTCTGGATCAATCCAATTGAGCTCAACGGTGACTCGAGATCCCCCTAATTCTGCTCCTAAAGCATCAGCTAATTCTTTAAGTATTTTAAAACCTTCTTTAGATCCAACTCCCCTTCCTCCTGATACAATAATCTCCGCATCTTCAAGATCTATTTTAGTCTTTTGCTTTTGAATTACCTTTAATAGTTTAGTAACTGAATCAGTTTCCTTTAAATCTTTCTCGATTTTAAGAATCTTAATTTTTCTTTTAATTTCCTTACTTGCTTTAAAAATTCCAGGTCTAACGGTCGACATTTGTGGTCTACTTATGGGGGTACGAATAGTTGCCATTAAATTTCCCCCAAATGTTGGCCTTGTTTGCCTCAAATTTCTAGTTTCTTCTTCAATTTCTAATCCCGTACAATCTGCGGTTAACCCCACATTCAACCGCTTGGCTAACCGTGGAGCAAAGTCTCGTCCAGTAGGTGTAGCTCCAATTAAAATTACTTCTGGTTTTCTTTCGGTTACTAATTCTGATAATATGTTTACATATATATCTGAATAGTAATGTTTCAATATTTTTGATGCTACATAAATTACTTGATCTGCTCCATAATCACCAAAACTTGATAAGCTATCATCAAAATTTGTACCGAGAATCACCAAAGTTAAATCAGTTTTTAAAATATCCGCTAATTGTCTCCCTTTTCCAAGTAATTGATAAGCAACCTTGTGGATTTGTCCCGCATAATGTTCAGCTATTACCCAGACTCCTTTAAACTGTTTTTTATCCACTTTATCAACATAAACCGCACGTTCTAAGGTGATTGCCTCTACAGGACAAGCATCTACACATGCACCGCATAAATTGCAATCAGGTGTAATTACTGCAGAACCTTCTATGATTTTGATTCCACCGTAAGGGCAAGCTGCAACACAAGATTCACAAGCAGTACACAGCTCACTATCAATAATTATGCTCATGAGATCACCTCTTATATCACCTTATCATCATGTAAATTGATACATAATTCTCTTACCATCTCTTCAATTGTCCCCGTTAATACAATATGATCTACTTTTTTTTTTGGAATGAAAATTTTCCATACTTCTGTCATTGAGCCGTTCAATCCAACATCAGATTTATCTGCGCCAATATCATCAGCATTTAAATATATAACTTCTTTCTTTTGGTACGCATTTACAATTCCTTGGACTCCTGGTATTCGTGGATCATTAATTTCTTTTACAACAGATATTAATACAGGAAGCTTTGTTTCAATTTCTACAACTTCTTCAGCTTGAAAAGCCCGTTCAACTATCACTTTATCATTCTTTTCCAGCTGGAATTTTAAAACATAAGTTATTTGAGGAATTTTTAATTCTTCAGCTAATTCAGGACCTACTTGAGCCGTATCACCATCTACAGCTTGTGTTCCACAAATAACAATATACTTATTTTCTACGTTTGTTTCCTTAAGTAATTTTTTAATTGCTAATGCTAATGTATGTGATGTTGCAAGAGTATCAGCTCCTGCAAAAGCTCTGTCAGTCAGTAAATAAGCTTTATCTACACCCATAGAAAGTACTTCTCTAAGTGCTTTTTCAGCTTGAGGTGGTCCCATGCTTAATGCAATAACATCTCCACCATATTTTTCTTTGATTGAAATACCTAATTCAACCGCATGTTTATCATGAGGATTGATTATTGATGGAATTCCTTCCCTTACCAAGGTATTTGTTTTAGGATCTATTTTTACCTCGGATACTCCCGGTACTTGTTTTATGCAAACAAAAACTTTCATGAATCATGTATCCCTTTAATAATAATTTGATAATTAGATCAAAATATCAAAGGTTACTATAAAATATTATCAAATTTTGCCTTTTATTTTAATAAATGATAAAAAAAATTGAAAATAATGTCAACTTATATTTAAATTTAGAAAAGAATGAAAAAATAGAAATAAAAAAATATTACCTTCCTTTTAACATGTGGTTTGCGATAACCATTCTTTGTATTTCAGAGGTACCTTCATAAATTTCACCCATCTTGGCATCTCTAAAAAATCGTTCGACTGCATAAGCTTTCATCAACCCATAACCACCATGTATCTGAACTGCTTGATGAGCTGCCTTCATTGCCGCTTCTGAAGCAACTAATTTAGCCATTGATCCCGCTAATCCGTAATCCATTTTTTGATCGCACATCCATGCTGCCTTATAGGTTAATAATCGAGCGGATTCCACATCTGTAGCCATATCCGCTATTTTCCATTGAATTCCTTGGAAACTGCCAATTTTAGTTCCAAATTGTTCTCTTTCGTTTGCATATTTAACAGAAGCTTCTAAACAACCTTGTGCCAAACCTAAGCATTGAGCTGCGATAGTAATCCTACCATAATCCAAAATTTGAAGTCCAAGTCTGAATCCATTGCCTAAGCCTCCTAATATGTTTTCTTCGGGTACTCTTACATCTTGGAATACTAGTTCTGATGTATTTGATGCTCGGACACCTAATTTATCTTCTTTTACTCCAACACTATATCCTGGAGTATCTGTATCGACAATAAATACAGTTAATTGTTTTCGTGCGTTAGTTTCTCCCGATTTAGCCACAACTAATAAAGTTTTTGCTATCCCTCCATTAGTGGCAAAAATTTTGCTTCCGTTAAGAATATATTCATCTCCGTCCTTTTCTGCTGTTAATTGCACGCCGCCTGCATCTGAACCTGCATTTGCTTCTGTTAAACAAAATGCACCAATCCTATCACCTTTTGCTAGTGGTATTAAGAACTTTTGTTTTTGTTCTTCATTTCCAAAGCGAAATATGGGATATAAGCAAACACTACAATGTACGCCAGTAGTGATAGCCCATGATGCATCAATTCTCCCAATCTCTTCAGTACAAATCGCGAATGCAATTGTATCTTCATCTAATCCAGCACCTCCATATTCTTCAGGTATACAAGAACCAAAAAAATTCATTTCTTTCATTTTTTTCATTACAGTTGGATCAAGTTCGGAGATACGATCACTTTCTTCCGCAATGGGAACAATATATTCCTCTGCGAATTCACGGGTGATCTTTCTTATCATTTTTTGCTTTTCTGTTAACCCAAAATCCATAGAAACCATCCATTTCTCCTATTTTTTCTTAAAATATAACTAATAATCTTGAGTGCTTAACATAATTTTAATTTTATTACAAAAAGAAAATTATTCTATATAAATTGGCAAATTCACAAAAAAGATATTAAATAAAGTGAAAAGAAATTATTCTTTAGATTTATTTTTTAATTAATTTTTACGAACTATTTGATGGAGGTCTGATTTTTTCTCTTTGTGATAATTTTTCGGAGAGTTCCTTCTTAAGATCAGCTAATTGATTCTGTTTTGTAGATATGTTTTTGTTAAGTTCTAGCGCGTTCTTTTCCAATTTAAGTAATCCTTTCTGAATTCTAAGATATGCTTCCTCAGCCTTAGAAACCTTCTCACTAGGTGCATTAGTACTTGATAACTTTACATAAGTTATTTGTTTTTTCGCTAGAATACTTCTTTCTTTAGAATCATTGAGTTTTCTATTTGCAACTTTTACCCACATCTCAGCAATTTCAGTTTCAGTATGTGCAATCTTTCTCTGAATTTCAGCTATTTCTTTTTGAATTTCAGCTACATTTTTATTGTAAATTGCTTGATGTCTCTCCGATTTTATGATATCATCACTAAATTTCAAAAGTATTTTTGTTTTTTCTTTTTTTTCAACCAATTTCATACCCTTGGTAGCTAATCTCTCTCGAGTAATCGCTAACTCAATTTCAGCTTTAACTAACATTTCTCTAGCTTTGGCCCTTTTTACAGTCTGTTTCGATAAAGTTTTCATTTCATCAGCAGATTCTTTTTCACTTGCTGCGATATTAGAATTTTCTTCAGCTATTTTTTCAATATTTTTAATTTCTTCCATATTAATCAACTCTTGTAATTTGTTTTACTTTGTTAATTTGATATTACGATCTATAATTTTTGACTATTTTTCCTCTACAATGGATAATTTAAAATAATGATGACATCATATTTATATGTTATCATCTGAAAACAAAAAACACAAACAACAACTTTATATGCATATAAAAACATTTTTTATTTATATAAGAAAAAAGAGAGAAAAACTTAAAATGGCGACAAAACCTAAAAAAAAAAAAGAAAATTTTCTTGGTTTTAGACTTTCAGATGGAGTCCTCGATAAATTGGATCTTATTGCAAAGCAAAACAATAAAACTCGTGGATTGGTTGCGAAAAATGCCATTGAACAATGGCTTAATCTAGAATTATTAAATCAAAATAACAACCTGATCATGATATCTAAAATCGCATTTTCCAAAATATTATCTAAAGTGAATAATGAAGATTTAAATATTCTAGCTAATGAGGTGTCTTCCTTGTATTCTGATTTAATGAAATTCTCGATAACAAAACCAAAAGATGAAGATTCATTGAAGACTTATGCTGCCTTTTCAATTGATCTATATGGAAAAAATGGATTAAAATGGTTTAATACAATCGATATTCAGATTCGAGACAAGATTTTTATCTTTAAGGGTTTACATGATTTAGATGAACTCTTTTCAAATTATTTCTCAGCATTATATAAAAATCTGCTATCCGAATATTTTAAGTTAGAATTTATAACATTAAGGGAAGAAAAAACATCAAATTTAATTCAATTAGAGTTTAAGTTTAAGTAAGATTAGATAATACTAATACTCAAAAGAATAAAAAAGAGAGAGAAAATAGTTTTATTGAGTTAAATTAATCATATGGAGATATTTTATAATTTATATAGATAAGTAATAAGAAAATAGCAGCAGGTGGGACAAATATTAACATGAAAAGCCCTGTAATATCATGAAGACGGTAAAATAATTCTATCATAAGTATTCCAATATTGATAATAAAAGCTCCAGTTAAAGCCATGATATAACTTGGTCTTTCTAAAATTTTCCACGTTGTAAATGCATATAGTAATAATCCAGCTGCTATCAAAATGTATGCCCATATTGGGACATTTGCTTCTTGAAAAAAATCGGGAACTCTAAAAGCAGCTTCAATCATTAAAAAGAATAAAGAACCCGAAGTTAGCATCAATGCTAAGTTATATCCATTTTGATTAGGTAAAATTTCCTTGCTATAATAATAAGCTATGATTAATAAAACTGAAAATGTAACTGTAGGAAATATAACAAATACACTTACCCAGAAAGTTTTAAAGATTAATGCAAAATATGTTATTATGAAAAGTTCACCAACTAATATAATAACAGTTCCAATTATTTCCAAACGATAACCCTCTACAAGAAACAATCCTGTTAAATAAGCAACAAGTCCCGCTATCACTATATATAATCCATATATCCAAGCATTTTCTGCTGTTAAAGGGATAACTATAATGATGTTTATTAAAACGGCTACAAGTATGATGATATTTACTATTGCTGAAATAATTAATATTTTTTTTTTTTCCATTTACTTTCACGTCCTAAAATTAAAAAAGTTATAGTATAATATCTTCAAATGTTTAAATTGTTTTTTTCTACCTTAAATTGTATATTTTTACATTTAAACAGACTACTTATTATGATGTATTTTGACTTAAAAAAAAATTGTTTTCATAAAAATTATTATTACAAAATGAAATTTAATTAATCGACTTAGATCTAAATATCAGACATTGTATTGGATTTAAATAAAAAGATTTACATCTCTAAATCATATTTGATCTACTTTAAAAATTCCTAATAAAGGCTATAAATATGTTATTACAACTGACAGAATTGGAGTTAATTCACGGAATTTTTACATTAATTCTTGTAGTTACTTTTTTAATTGTAGGTTTAAGAATTGCTTTGAAATATTTATCAACCAAAAATAAAATATTCTTATTGGTGGGTTTTGCATGGATTCTAATTAGTTCAGCGTGGTGGGGATCTGGATTTTCATTTTTTACAATACTTATTACAGAGAATCCTCTTCCATTATCAATATATTTGCTTTTGGGAAATGCTTTTATCCCCTTCGCAGTTATATGTTGGATTTTTGGCTATTCCGTGCTTATTTCATCAATTTCAGACAAGAAATTTTTTATTTTAATTAATGTAATTATATCGGTGAGTTTTGAGATCTTCTTTGTCATCTTTTTATTCATTGCACCTTCAGAACTAGGTACAATTCGGGAGAAATTCTATTCTCAACCTGGCTTTATTCCAATGATCTTCCAACTCTATGCGATTCTATTAACAATAATAACTGGAATCATCTTTAGTAGGAGATCGATTAAATCAGAAGATAAAAAAATACAACTTAAAGGGAAGTTTCTATTGACAGCATTTGTATTTTTTACGATTGGAGGATTTTTCGATGCGGTTATACCTCTCAATGCCATAACTCTAATATTTACACGATTAATTACAATTTTGAGTGCAATTCTTTTCTTCATTGGGTTTCTCTTGCCCAAAAGAATAGAAAAAATATTCCATAAATCCTAATTTTCTATTTTTTATATTTTTTGATCTGAAATAAATAAAAATCTATTTTCATAATTCTAATTAATTTTGAACTACTACTATTTAGTAATATAATATAACCAATGTGATTCTCAATTGTATGACAAAAACTTTTTAGAGAAAGTAAAAAAGGAAAAAGAAGACTGGGAACAACTAAACAAAAATGTTAAAGAACGGGAAGTAAAATTTGAGACAGATTCTGGTATACCCGTAAAGAAATTATACACTCCACTTGATGTGAAAGGAGATTACTTTGAAAAGGTGAACTTTCCAGGACAACCTCCATATACTCGAGGAGTTTATCCAAACATGTACAGAGGGAGATTATGGACAATGCGTTTATTTTCGGGTCATGGAACTCCTGAAGAAACTAATAAAAGATGGAAATATCTTTACGAAAATGGTGAAACTGGGTTTAGTGCAGCAGTGGATGCTTTGACATTTAATGGCATTGATCCAACTAATCGTGATGGTGCTCCTGAAGTAGGGACTAGCGGAGTACCTCTATATTGCATTGATTCGTTATTTGCGCTCACGGAGGATATTCCAATTGATAAGGTAAGTGTAGCTTTAGTAGTCGAACCCTTTACCAGTGCGCCTGTTTGTGCAATGTATTTTAACATGGCCAAAATGCGAGGCTATGACATATCGAAGTTGATAGGAACAACACAAAACGATATTCTTACGATGACAGTAGGGTATATTCCTTATAAGAATTGTCCACCAAACCACTTATTGCGTTTAGCATGTGATTTAATTGAATGGACTGTTCCTATGAAAAATGTGCCTCAATGGCATCCAATCAACTTCACAGGTTATAATTACCGGGAGGGTGGAATAGATGCTGTTCAAGAATTGGGTTTTGTGTTTGCCAGTGCTATTTCTCATATTGATAATATAATTGCTCGAGGATGGAAGATTGATGATTTTGTTGATCGATTAGCATTTCACCTTGCAGCTCATAAGGATTTCTTTGAAGAAATTGCTAAATATCGGGCCGCGAGGAGAATTTGGGCAACTATAATGAAGGATCGATATAACGCTCAAGATGCAAAATCTCTCCAATTCAGATTTCACGTGCAAACTGCTGGAAGTTCCTTGACAGCGCAATTACCAATGATAAATATCGTACGTACAGCAATTCAAGGTCTGGAGGCAAATATAGGGGGATGTCAATCTTTACATACTAATTCATATGATGAGGCCATTTGTTTACCTAGTGAAGCTGCTGCTCTTGTTGCACTAAGAACCCAACAAGTGATTGCAGATGAAACAAGAATCGCAAACACGATTGATCCATTAGCGGGGTCCTATTATGTAGAATGGTTAACTGACGAAATTGAAGAAAAAGTATGGAACTACATGTCTAAAATTGAAAAAATTGGGTCCATTGATAAAGCACTTTCATCGGGTTGGTTGTACAAAGAAATGCGTGACGCATTCCATAAGAGAAGGACTAAAATTGAAAATGGAGAAGAAATAATGATTGGAGTAAATAAATATCCGGTATCGTATGATACAGTAACAGATGTCTTTAGAACCAATCCGGAAAGCATTCAAATTGAATTAGACAGAATTAAAAAGCTAAAAGAGCGTAGAGATAATGCAAAATTAGAGAGAATATTAGATGAATTACGGAAAGTTTGTGAAAAAGAAGCAAATGTAATGCCCATAATCATAGAAGCAACTAGGGAGGGTGCAACTATTCAAGAGATCTGTGATATTTATCGTGAGATTTATGGTATCTGGGAACCTCCATTAGCAATTTAATAAGAGAGAATAGGAGGAAGACTAAATGTCAGAAAATAAGATTAGAGTATTAATGAGTAAGCCTGGAATTGATGGTCACTGGAGAGGAGGTATTGTTGTTTCACGTGCTTTAAGAGATGCTGGAATGGAACTCATATTTGGAGGGTTTCAAAATGTTCACCAAATTGCAGAAGCCGCAATTCAAGAAGATGTGGATGTTATTGGCTTAAGTATACATTCAGGTGCCCATTTTGCTTACACTCAACAACTGATTGATATATTAAAAGAGAAAGGAGTTGTTGAGAATTTCTTGATTGTAGTCGGTGGAGTGATTCCCGCCCAAGACTTTGGTAAGTTGAAAGAGATGGGAGTAGGTAATGTATTTGGTCCTGGATCAATGACTTCAGATATCGTGTCGTATATCAAATCTCAAATCAAAAAATAATCCCAAAATTTTATTTCTTTTTTAATTTAAGAATTCTGAATTAGTTATTGTACTTAAAATCTATTAGTAGATGTTGATTCGATAAATTTTAGGAAAGATTCCAAATCAATTTCAATCATTTTATTTTAATAAATAGTTTGAGATTAAAAATTAATTTATGATTTTTTGTTCTGATTTTTGGTCCCTTTATTCACTTATTATTTAGCTTGTCATTAATTCCAGCAATATTCTTTACTAATTTCTTTTTGGATTCAATGTCATATTGTGTCGTGATAGCAATTTGTTCCATTACGGGGGAACCCCCACCATGATAACCTCCTACCTGAGAGATACCTCCCGTTGCAGAACATAGAACGTCTCCAACATATCGCCAGAATTGTGCAGCATTTTCAGGTGCGATCTTTGGATTCCTAGTGATGTATTTATACAGATAGTCTTTAAGTTCTGGATTAATAAAATCTTTTTCATGAGGGAAAGTAGCTGGAATACCACCCGAGATATCACATATTATTTCCGCTTCTCTATAAACATTTTCTCCAGTCAAGCATCTTCCAACGTTGCAGTAAATAGAATTCGGTATATAGCTTCCTGGGCCATAAGGAATCAATCCATAACCAGGCATATATACTTCTGGTTTGCCGAGATCAGATGCAGTATATCCTGCGGCGTAACCTAATTCCGTAACCATGATAAGTTCTGCCAATTTCTCTCTTACATGGGAAGCATTAGCAATGTTATTGTATTCAGCAGCTAAAGCTGCCGTTCCTACTACTAAATCCCCTATTGCTGGTTTACATCCTGAATAACTATGTCGATGAAATAATGCAAATAATAACGCAAGAGCACCCGCATGTTGATATTCCCCACATAAAAATACTCTTTCCCATGGAATAAAAACATTGTCAAATATTATATAAGAATCTGTAGCTCCTGGCATGAATCCTCTCTTGAAATGTTCTCTTTCTCTCAGATTATGAATAGTAACGACTTGTTTTACACCTTCATAATCACCGGGCACTGCAAATGCGACAGCATAATCTTTATCTTCTGGTCTGAGCGCTCTTGTAGGAACTACTAATATTTCATCAGAAACTGAAGCTTCCGATATGTGAACTTTACATCCACTCACAATAATTCCATCATTTCTTTTTTCTACGACATGAACATACATATCTGGATCTTCTTGATCGGCGGGTCTTTTTATCCGATTACCTTTCACATCTGTTTGAGCACATGCAGCAATTAAATCTTCCCTTTGAAATCGTTCCATCCATTTCTTAAAGTTTTCGTGATAATGAGTCTCTCCCTTGTTTAATTTATCTGCTTCATAGCTAACATTATATACGGCGTTAGCTCCATCACACCCCATACATCTCTGTATACATCCTCCGACTTTTTGACATAATCTACGGGTCATGTCTTGTTTTTTATGAAGATCATCCGTATTTTGGTGAATGTGTGTAAAGCGGTTAATTATTTCACCCGTTAGGTGTGATTTTACTTTCATTAAATCAGCATATTCATCAACCATATCGAATGTTGTACCAATAGTATTAATGCAATACATTTGCCTTTCGTCTAAACGATCAATCTTTTCACCATTATAGTAAAGATTATTTTTCATTTTCCCTAAATCGTTCATATATTGTTCTTTTGTTCTCATTTCTGTTCCTCTTTTTACGTTTTTTATATATTTTTGCTTGCTTAATCATCAATAATGATTAAACTTTAATCTATAAATAACTAATCATCGTTTTATGAAAAATTTATTGCTTAATAATTATCTTTATCAGTATTAAAAATGCCTTTCCACTACTCAGTTCTTATGGATATATTCAAGGTGCTGTATTCTTAATTTTACCAATCATTTGGCGTTGTTAACCCTGAACCTGTAATAAATAGCACCACGCTATCGTTCGAATCAATATATCCTTCGTTTGTTAAATTTACCGTTGCTGCAACGGTTGCAGCTGCTTCTGGGCAAACCATAATTCCTTCAGTTTTTGCAAATGAATACATTGCTTCTTTTATCTCTGAATCATCAACAGCAACCGCGGTTCCATTAGATTCTCTAATAGCATTTAATATTAAGTAGTCACCGATCGCATCGGGAACTCGAATTCCAGAAGCAAATGAGTGGGCATTATCCCAAGGGGTTGCATATTTATCCCCCTTTTTAAAAGCTCTCACAATTGGTTGACATCCTGAGGGTTGTACGGATATCATTTTTGGGCGCTCATTTCCTATTAAACCCAGGGTTTCCATTTCTTCAAATGCTTTCCACATACCTACAATTCCAGTACCACCACCAGTAGGATATATGATAATATCAGGCAGAGCCCAGTTAAATTGTTCAGCCAATTCCAATCCCATTGTCTTCTTTCCTTCGACTCGATAGGGTTCTTTCAATGTAGAAACTGAAAACCAATTATTTTTTTTACCTTCTTTATTCGCAACTCTACCCGCATCGCTGATCAATCCTTCAATTAATGTCAGTTCCCCACCCATATGTATTATTTCTTTTTGAATTAATTTGGGTGTATCTTTAGGGACATAAACATGAGCGTTAACTCCAGCATGTGCAGCATAAGCAGACAATGCTGCTCCCGCATTTCCAGCGCTTGGCATTACAAAATCTTTAACTCCTAATTCTAATCCTTTAGAAACTGCTGCACATAAACCGCGGCTTTTAAATGTGCCCGTAGGATTTTGACCTTCATCTTTAAGATATACTTGATTTAAATTCAAATCTTTACCAAAATTGTTCAGTTTAACATTTGGAGTCCATCCCTCTCCAAGCGTTAATCGAAATTTTTCATCTTTAACGGGCATAATCTCATGCAAACGCCAAATATTGTATTTTTTCCTTTTTTGGATAATTTGCTTTGAAAGCATCTCTTTAGCTTTCTCTAAATCATATTTCGGAAACAATATTTTTCCACATGAATTACATAGTCCATTTCTTTCATTTGCATTAAAATCCTTTCCACAATTAGTACAAATTAAATTAACAATATATGAACTATTCCTATCCATTTTTTTAAACTCAGAGTATTATACTTATTTTAGAATTTTCTATCTCTTAAAATGTGTATCTTCTTTCAGGATCATAGGATTAACCTATACAATAGGTTGCGTCTGAATTCTTAAGTTTTTTTAAATAAATTTTATTACCTTCATTAAAAGATTGCATGATGACCGGAAAAAAATTACAGAGTTCTTTGTATCGTTGGGTAATTTTAATCTTTTTTCCTCTCGTTCTTTCTTAAAGATGTTAAATGAGGATAAATTCAAGTTTAAATTATTTATTTAAAATAGAATGTGAAGTTTTAGAGAAAATTGGATATTCTATATTTCCATTTTCGAGGTTCTAAAATTACTTTTATCCACTTTTCCTCTTTAAATCTTTAAATTATTATTTAATGTAAGTTCAAAAAATAAAAAACACATGTAATATTTTTTCATCTAATTAATTTATATATGCTAAATTAAAGCCGTAGATGCAATAATTTTATGAAGAAGTATGATATGAATGCTCTAATTGAGAGATTTAAAAATAAGGATAAAATTGCTTTAGCTAGATTAATATCGATTATTGAGAATGAACCAGAGAGAGCATCAGAAATTTTTAAACATTTCGAAGATCAAAAGAGTGATGGGTTTATCGTTGGAATTACCGGATCGCCTGGTGTCGGTAAGAGCACATTAACGGGAGCGATTTCTCAAAAATTATTAGATTCTGGAAAATCTGTGGGTATTATTTGTGTTGATCCCTCGTCCCCTTTTAGCGGTGGTGCTTTTCTTGGTGATAGGGTGAGGATGACCAATATATCACTCCATCCTAATTTATTTCTACGAAGTCTTGCTTCTAGAGGATTTAAAGGAGGGATTTCTCGAGCAGTATTTGATATTAGCTTATTATATGAAGCATTTGGGATGGATGTCATTATAATAGAAACAGTTGGTGTGGGTCAGGCAGAATTTGACATTTATAATTTAGCATATACCGTAGTTGTTGTTCTTGTACCCGGATATGGAGATGTTATCCAGATGCAGAAGGCAGGTATCATTGAGATTGGGGATGTTTATGATGTTAACAAAAAGGATCTTGGTGGGGAAGATGTCGCAGTGCAAATAGAAATGATGCTTGATGATACTATTTTTGCGAGTGGATGGAGACCTCCTGTTTCGATGACAGACGCTGTGAATGGAGAAGGAATAGATGACTTAATTCAAAACATATGGGATCATAAAGAACATCTAGAACTGTCTGAACTCCTTATTGAAAAAAGAAGAAATCGATTTTCCTATAAAATTAAACAATTGGTGCAATCAAAAGTTGAAAAGATTGTGTTTGGAGAACTTCTAAAAGAGGGAGATATTGAAGCTTTTGTAAAAGAAGCTTTAAATGACGGAAAATTCAAAATTTATGATTTAATTCATAGTAAATTTGAAAATATAAAGTTTGAAATTACAAAAGAATAACGATCGTTCAAGGTAAAATTAATTTTTTCCTTCTCCGAAATTTGGGAATAATCGCACCAGTTCTCCTTTGATAATCTTTGTACAATTCACCAAATCTCAAAAGTAAATCTTTTTCTTCAAAATGAATCACGATTGGTATAATAATGACTATTAGTATAGAAAACCAAATTAAAAGAATTAAGGAATTTAGAAGGCAGCAAATTAATAAAATTATTGGTGCAGTTCCTAACATTTGAGGATGGCGTATATAGTTATAAATCCCTCCATACATTTCATTTTTTACAGAGGTAATTACAGTCTCACTTCCCGCATCCTTAACGCCTTTGAATGTTATTATTAGGAATGGTAACATAAATATAACAGAAATTATAAAAAGAGAGATATAATCCTGACTAATCGGCCAATTTATTGATTTTACAGGAAACCATATCCATAAAATAAAATTTAAGATAAATAAGATCCAAATGATATCTGCTAAAATTCTTAAACGAATACTTTCTTTCCATGCCTTTTTTCCTTTGTTTTGTTCCCTTGTTACAGTCATTATACTCAAGGTATAAACATAAAAACTTAGGATCGCTGAGACATTCAAGAAAATAAAGTTTGTCCAACTAATTATTTCATACATTCACGTCTTTTAAATTCGTAATAGTATTAATAATTGTTAGATTTTCATTCATAATTAATAATTAAGTGATATTCATAAAATGAGTCAAAAATTTTCAAGAAACACTACTGCATCACTTTACTTAATTGCACTCGCTGGAAACATCGCATTTGGAGTCGAAAATCAGTATTATAATGTTTTTCTATATAATGTAATTGCTCCCAGTCCATTTTACGTTTCTTTAATGGTTGCTATAACTGCGGTAGTATCAACTTTAACGGCAATGTTTATGGGAGCTTTAAGTGATATAAAAGGAACAAGAAGAAAGTTCATGTTATATAGTTTTATTTTTTGGGCTTTTACGACCGCTATGTTTCCTTTTGCTGCTTTCTTTACAACGGTCATGATCGCAGTAACCACAGCAATCCTTTTTGATAGTATTATGAGTTTTTTTGGAGCTACTGCATACGACGCTGCCTACAGAGCATATATTGTAGATATCTCTACTTTAGAGAATAGAGGTAAAGCAATTGCAATCAATGAAATTATGACACTTGTTGCAATTCTTATAACTTATGGTGTATCTGGTTATATAATCGAAGCTTTTGGTTATTATATCTTCTTTATCATAATAGGTATAATTACAGGGATTTTAGGTCTAATTGGTTCTAAATTAGCGAAGGATTCACCTGATTTGAAACCTTTGGAAATCGGATATTGGAAACATATTAAAAGTACTTTCCGCGTTGAAAACATTCGAGAAAACAAAAATATATTCTTAGTTTTATTTGGCATAGGAATTTGGGCAATAGCATTCAATGTTTTCTTCCCATTTATTATTATTTACTTACAACATTATATTGGGTTAGATCTACTTATGTCTTCTTTGGTAATATTTATTGCCTTATTGGTATCTATTATACTTGGAATACCTATTGGAAAACTAGTAGATCGTGTCGGAAGAAAAAAATTTGCTTTCTATTCAGTGTTTTTCTTGAGTGTATCGTTAATTTTATGGTCATTAACCACGGATTTAATCCTGATACTCATTTTTGGGATCCTATGGGTGTTGGGGATGACAACTTGGCATATTGCCACTCAAACATGGGTTAATGATCTCTTTCCAAAAGATAAAGCGGGGCATTTCCAAGGCTACTACTTGGTATTTAATGTATTAATCGGCATGTTAATTGGTCCATTTATTGGCAATCTCTTAGCTGAATTATGGGGGACACCAATTATAATTGATGGGATACCTGGTTTAGTTCCACCACCTCAAATCTTCTTTGTTGCCGCAATCTTAGTTTTGTTTTCAGTACTGCCGTTAATTAAAGCAAAGGAATTACCACAAATTAGAAAATAAATAATTCTAATCTTTTTTTTCTATTTTACGTGATAAACACCCTAATAATATTGGCATTTAATAGGTTTTATGAATGATCGCTTTTCGTATTAAAAAAATCGATTGGGTTGCTTCTTTAAGAGTAAATTTATGGATTTATTCCTAATATTACATAATTTCTTTAGAGATTATTATAATGATAATAATCAGGACACTTTTAAAGAATTGAGGTACAATCTTCGAAGTGTTATTAAAATTTTAATTTTTAAGCATTTAAGAGTAGGATAAAGATCTTGGAAATCGATTTGCCATCGAAAGCTCCTTTTTGATAATTTGATCAAGTAATTCTTCCCTTTCTTTACCAGCAAGTACTTCTAGTTTTCTAATTCCTAAAGGATCAACCTTCTCTCTTAATAATGAGATTTCTTCGTAGGTGGGAGGCTGGGTCTCTTTTAATACTTTAGGTATGATTAATTCAAAACCAGTCGAATTTATTACAGTTTCAATATCTACCTCGGGATGTATTGTACCTATTTTCATTTTTTTTGTTTCTTTATCAAAAATTAGATATGCTAGATTTGTTATCATGCATTGTGGTCCACTTCCTCCACATATACTTGATATTCCTTCAGGAAAGCCAACACCAGAAATAAAGAAAAGATTTTCAGTTGGAACAAAGGTTCGAGTATCATGTCTTGGAGTATAAAGAAATGAGCCACGTAAATAAAACATGCTAAAGTCTGCTATTCCAGCACATCCAGGTAACCTAATTTTTGGATTATTCCAATCTCCAATACAAATATTATTTGTATTACCATATTGATCAACTTGAGCAGGACGAAAGAATTCGATTGTAGTCAGTTTTTCTGAAGGAAGTGATTCTAGAGTGCATTCACAGCTATTCTGAAATCGGTAAGCTCTTGCTGTATTCATTTCAAGATATAGGAGAGAGACTTGACGGGGTTCAATTACGAAGGTATTGCCCATTATATAATGATAGACTGCGTCTGGAGCACATGTCAATTTAGCTAAGGTAAATGCGGCCCAAACCATTGGAGTAGCGACACCTACAATCATGACGTCATCATTTTTAACTTCTCGTGCCATTAAAACGGTCATTAATTCATCCGTAGTATAATCTTTTGCTATTTCTGTCATTTACATTCTCTTTATATTTTCAATTAATATTAATCTTTACAGATCCATTCTTTTAATGCTGCTTTTACTGAACGGCGCATTTCTATAGAATAATCAGCACCAAGTTTTTTGAAGTAGGCTAGTTGAGCTAAATTCTCTCCATCTTTTAATTGAGAACTCCTAGGATCGCTTTTAAGCATTTTGCTAAAATCCTCTGGATTTAATCTTTTATAATGATCTATAAAGCATATATATTTTTTTGGAAATCGAGTTGTCAACGGAATCTTTTCTTTTTCTCCTTTAGGGTAACCAAAACAAATCATTGTAATTGGAAAAACCCATCTAGGGAGATTAAAGATATCACGATGAATCTCATAATTTTCCATTATGTCTCCTATATAACAAGATCCAATCCCTAATGCTTCAGCTGCGATGACAGCGTTTTGCGCAGCAATTAAAGCATCACAACAAGCAAGTAGTAAATCAGATTCTTGAGGTGTTTGAAACATAATGTCTTCTTCTTCACATTGGGTATTTATGTTGGAAATTTTGAAATAATCCCACCATCTTTGCATATCTGCTAAAAAAAGGAGTACTAAGGGAGCTTTTGCTATAAGTGGTTGGTTATCGCAAGTTTTAACCAGTTTTTCTTTTATTGTTTGATCTTTTACTTGAATGATAGAGTAAAACATCATGTTTCCTGCTGTTGGCGCTCTCATTGCACCTTGAATAATTGTATCTATCTCATCTTCCGAGATAAATTTTGAAGAATATGCCCTGATAGTTCTTCTTTCGTTAATTAAATTTATAGTTTCATTTTTTTTATTCATAATATACGCCTTTAATTCTCTTGCAAATAATCCAAACCTACAATAAAATATCCAAAATCATTCTCGATCCTCCAGCAATATCTAAGTACTCTGCGTGAGATCTTGCGCTAATGAATTTCTTTTTGTATTCTTCAAAATTCATGTTTAAATATGCTTGGATGTGAGAGGCATCAAACGTATATTTATCATAACAAGATGTAGGATGAGCACCAAAAGGCATCTTTATGACAGCAGTGGTAGTTTGCATCGGTAATTGCGCCTTTCCTTGTAGATGGCGTATATCTTCAGTTTCCACAATTCTTTCAGTAGTAATTATGGTTTTTTTTGCTGTTTTTGCCATGTCATCATCCATCCATACAGCTCCTGAAATATTACAATTCCCTAATTCATCTGCATATGGAACGTGTAATATAGCAACATCCAAGTCAATTTTTGGTACTGCCATGACTTGTGTACCAGATCCAAGTGGATCCTCAATTTGTTTTATATCATTCCTTACCTTTGGAAAGTCCGTTCCAATGATACCTTTTAAGGGCATGAAGGGGACTTTTAAATAGGATGCTCTCAATCCTAGAGCGATTGTCGCTTCAGATTCTTCTGAAACTTTGATGGATCCACTTTCAACTGCTTTTCTATAATTTGGTGCCATTCCGAATATTTCCATTCCAACAAAACACGCTCGTATTTCAGAAATGCAACCTGCTCCAATCAACATGTCAACTTCAATACCACCAACAAAAGTGCATAAGGTTAAGTTTTTTTTTTCTTGGCGAATTATTTCTCGACACAATCCAATGGGCTTTCTCCAGAACGATAATCCCCCAATTCCAACTAAATCTCCATCTTGGATATGCGTGGATACAGCTTCTTCGAGTGTCATAAGTTTACTTTCTGGAATCTCAAATCCCTTCTTAAGGCAGTATATTAGGTTAAATTAAATAATATTTAGAAACAATAATTCTTCTATAAAAAATATTATTTATTAATATTGAAACAAAAAAA
>Ga0315536_1000140_pt1 | contig 33965 bp, 32 predicted proteins | sample SalMarSW160230MG_FD_203093 | JGI IMG/M metagenome (GOLD analysis project Ga0315536, IMG submission 203093) | Salt marsh sediment microbial communities from the Plum Island Ecosystem LTER, Massachusetts, United States - Salt Marsh Sediment SW1602-30 ...
TGTTTCCTCTGCTGCAGCCTCCGATTCAGTACTGCATGCTCCATTTCCCTGCTGTATTTTTCCTCCAGACGCTGCCTCTGGGTTTGGAAGTACTTCTCGGCCTCCCGCTTCCCCTCTTCAGTGAGCGCAGATACCCGTTCCTGTGCTCCGTGCTGTATTTCTTCAGCCTGCGCGCGCGCATCTGAAAGAATACGATCTATAATCCCGTCAACAGACATAACATTACTCCACGGTCGGGTTAATTTTTCACTTCTTCAACGCTGCACTCAAAATGTCAAGAACAGCCATACGAATATTGAAACAAGAAGCCCTAAAACCGCATAGAATTCAACGAGGACACCCATAACGAGGGCTTTTCCCATTTCACCTTCCTGTTTGGATATGAGGTTTACCCCGCCGGCGCACACCTTTCCCTGGTGGATCGCGGAGAAAAGACCGGCAATTGCTATGGGTAAATTCATGAAAAAGACTTCCAGCCCCTGTGTCGTTGAGAGCTGAACAACCTGTCCGGTCAGTAATCCGATTTTTTGTATCGTCAAAAAGCCCATGACAAAACCGTAAATTCCCTGTGTTCCCGGCAGGGCGACGAGAAGAATAAACTTACCGAACTTTTTGGGATCTTCGCTGAGAGCCCCTGCTGCGGCAGAGCCAACAATGCCGATACCTTTTGCTGAACCTGTGCCTGGAAGAGCTACTGCAATCGCTGCACCAGCAATGGCGAGATAAAGACCTGGATTCATACCTTCCTCCTGTGTAATTTGCAACTTGTATATATTTACAAACTCAATTTTTTTGCAGTTTCACCTGCGTATACTTTCTTTTTTCAGAAAAAGTTTCGAGAAGCACCCCCTCACCGGTATAAAACTTTGTGAAAAATTCCATGAACTGAAGCCGTATGGAGTGCACAAATGCGCTGAGCCCGCTTATAAACAGGTTGAAAAGATGTCCCACAATAAGAACTCCCACAAAACCGACGATACCGACAATAGGAATCTGTTTCACCATGCCGGCAAGCGTATTCATAACACCGGCAATAACGCCTGTTGCCAGCCCGAGCGCGAGAAGCCGGGAATAGGAAAGAACATCTCCGAGAACACCCGACACACCGTACAGGGTAAAAAGACCCTTGCCGATCCTCTTAATCGGATTCAGCGAGCTCCTCTCGGAAAAGAGAAGAATTATACCCGCCCATAGAGCAAGAAGCACGTAGAACAGCACGTCGAGCGTCCCCCGGGCTCCCGGCATGAATTTTTGCAGAACCTTCGGCACAGGCGCGAGAAGCAGAAATATCCACGGCAGATGATCACACACCGCTTCAATCCATTCGCCGTCCCTGATAAGCATGTAAATCTTGATAATATACCCGGTAATGAGGTGCACAACACCGAGGGACAGAGAGAGCGCAAAGAAGGTGAGCACATCCTTGCCCGAATCAAACAGCATTATCTTGTAGCGTGCCTCGCGCAGCCACGCCAGCTTCTGGGGAAGCAGATCGAAATTGATTCCGAATACGGTGCCGATCAGTGCACCGATAACAAATGTCGAAACGCCGAGTACCAGAAAAAGCCTGAGAAACTTCTTGAAGCCGTTATTGGTTTTTATCAGGTTCATCCCGATTAGAGAAATAATTGCAATCACAAGCCCGTATCCGGCCTCTGTGAGGCATATCCCGAAAAACAGCGCATAGAAGGGAGCAAGAATCGGTGTGGGGTCAACCTCCCGGTGATTTGGCGGGGAATAGAGGTTGACTATGATTTCGAAGGGAGAGACGAGATTATTGTTCCTGTACGCAACAGGCGGCACCTCAGCCTCCTTTTTTTCAATCTGGGTAATATGCGCTTCTTTATACGCCCCGACTGTCTTCTCGAGGAGGGCAAGGTCCCGCTTTTTCAGCCAGCCCTGGATCACTGAAACCTCTCGTGTGTAGAAAAAACGTTCTTTGGCGTTCTCCTTTTCAAGCTCAGTCTCGAGATAATCACTATACACGCGGAGCATCCTGATTTCGGCCGCAATATCGGAAGCCTGAGATAAAAGCGTATCTCTTTTCACTTTCAACTTGAGTATTTCGGCAAGAAGGGATTTGATTGCCTCTGCCGGAGTTTGATCCATATCGGGAAACGATAACGGTTCGAATCTGTACTGTTTTTCAAGCTGCTCAACAACCTGCGCTGCTTCACTGTGATAAACGATGCCAAAATAGACCGCACTTTCCGGTTTGTGAATTGCTGAAAATTCCTCCTGCTGTTCATCATTCAGCAGACTGGAATCCCCAACCCTCGATACGGTGGATATCTCTTCAACGACAACGAGGTCTTCGTCTAAATCGTCATAAAATTTCTGGAAGGCCTCTGTTTCAAGCCGCGCAATAACCATCCGCACTGTTCCCACAGTGTTGATACTGCTCAACAAAGCCCTGAAGTTAATAATCGGTGCAAGCTCAGTTACTTTGGAGGTATAATCCCTGAGACCGCTTTCAACCTCTGCAAGCCTTTCCTCTGCACCCAGAGCTTTTTCCTTGACGGTCTGAACATCCTTTTTCCGGGAGAATCGTTCAAGCTCATCCTTTGTAAACTCATCAGGCTGCATTGAAAGCTTCTGCAGAATACTTATCCTGGGAGCATGCGCATCAAGAAAAGAAATCGCCTTACCGACAATGGCGAGCTCTTGCTTCAATTCATCGATATGCTCACCTGTTTTTTGAATACACTCCTTGTCGCTTTCCCACCGTTCAATCCCGTGCGGGTCGATCTGAATAACGGAAAGCGACTGCAAGTCGTCCAGCATCGAATCGATAACGCTGTTATGCGCGGTGATTTCAACTTTGCAGACAGGATCAAGAGCCATGTTTCATTCCTTCACTATTTCCTCTGTAATGTACTCAACGACCTTCAAGAGGTTTTTGCCGCACATCGAATCTATCCTCTCGATCTGCTCTTCCTCTTCATGAGCAATCTCTTTTAAAACCTTCGAGGCCTCCTCTTCATATCTCTGACTGATACGGACTTCCTCTTTTTTAAGCAGTGCATCCTTTTCATCAATGAGTTTCTTTTTTCCCTCAGCAGCATGTTCGAGCGCCGTCTGAGCCTCTTCTTTCGATCTATTTATTATATCCTGCGCCTCGGTTTCTTTTTTCCTGATTTTCTGTAAAACTTCTCCGGCCATATACCTCTCCCCCCTCATTCAACCGCTTGCTTCACACAGAGAACAACCGGTATCTTTATCAATTATCAAACATTGTTTTTTTTAATTCAAATATTTATGGCTTTTTTAGACGCCTTTTATGCATGATTTCATTTTTCATTCTATTTAAGTATTGCGAGCAGCTCAGATGCGCTGTCCACTGTAAAATCCGGTCCATGACCATCAAAATCGCGAATAGTGGTAAAACCGTACTTCACATATACCGATGAAATTCCCGACGCGTGCGCTACGAGAATGTCGTTCTTGCCGTCACCGATCATAACCGTATTTCTTCGGTCTGCACCGCTTTTTTTCAATATATATTCCACTCCGTCCGGATGAGGCTTTTTCCTCTCGAGTGTGTCACCGCCGACAATGAGAGAAAAAAAACCGGTAAAATCAAGACTGTCCGTAATCGCCTTTGTCAGTTGATATGGTTTATTTGTGAGAAGCGCAGAGTAGCAGCTATCCAGCTGTAAAAGAACCTCTTTAATACCCGGATAGGATCTGGTTGTATCCAGAAGATGGGCTTTATACGCCTCTTTAAAAAGTAAAACCGCCTTGTCGATATCGATACCGTTATCCGGAAGGCTGCGCTCGACCAGTTTGACTATCCCGTCACCGACATAGCCGGTTACCTCCTCCATACTCATTTCCGGCAGGCCGTAGCTGGCTCGCACTGAATTGACCGCAGTGGTCAGGTCTCTTCGCGTATCCACGATTGTGCCGTCAAGATCAAATATGCAAAGCTCAAATTTCACCGTACAGCCTCTGAATATGTGCAGTACCCGCTCACAACAGTTTGAGTGATGGGCGTTGTTCTTATTTTTTTCTCACGTGCTCAGGGTACGCCGATGAAAATAATACCGGGGAACAGTACACATGTCAATATATTATGACACTCGAAATAAATCAACACTCAGATTACAACTTTGTCTTGAATGATACGGAGATTTTCACCATATTTAACCAAGAACTTTCATACCACGGCAGGATTTTCAAGGGGAAAATTGGGCACCTCAGAGGATCACTTGATGAGCGTACGTACAGGTAAAAACGATCTTTATACCACATGCGTGGAAACAGCGAGAGAGGCTGGGCTATACCTTTTAGACCGATTTAAACGAAATGCGGTATCGGTAACCTCTTCATATGCACACGATATAAAGCTCGATGTCGATGTTGCAACCGAAAATCTCATGAAAAGATCGATCAGGAAAAAATACCCCGCACATGGGTTTATCTGCGAGGAAAGCGGCAGGGTTGATGAGGCTGATGACGGAAACTGGGTAATCGATCCACTGGACGGGAGCGTAAACTACTTTATGGGCATACCGCATTACTGCACCTCCATCGCATTTAAAAATAATGAAAAATATGTTGCCGGTGCAGTGTACGACCCCGTGCGGAACGAAATGTTCTCCGCCGATCACGCAGGCTCTTATTTAAATGATACCCCCATTCGAAAGCACACGGTCACTCAACTGGAAGAAGTTGTCATATCAGGCGGATTTTTCAAGGCGCAGAGCCTTGAGGACGGCACCCGTATATTTCAGAAAATATCGAAACGGGTAAAAAAGATTCGGTTTTTCGGTTCTGCTGCGCTTGACCTCTGCTATCTCGCGTGCGGAAGGGTAAATGCATATATTCAGCACTGGGTGAATGAGTGGGATATCGCTGCCGCCGCCCTTATTGCAGAGAAATCGGGTGCTGTGCTCGACATCACGCATGTCGACGGCCATTTGAATGTTATTGCAGGTGACAGTAATATTTTCACCGAACTGAAAGAGTGTATTGCTTCTTCGAAATAAAAGCGGCGCAAGTCCCCTTGGGGAAAGCCGCTTTGCTGCTGAGTATCAAACTGTAACTTTTTCGAAGTTACTTAAAAGCTGACTATCTGAAAATTAGTTTTCCGGGCAATACGAACAGCTGAAGCTACCGAAAGAGAGTTCTTCTTGACAGGTGGGAATGGTCATGAAAGTTCTGGTATCCAAGATAGAGTTACGAATCCCGCAGGCAGCCTCACTGAAAGACAAGAGGCGTATTATCAGAGGCCTTAAAGACAGGATCTGGTCGAAATTCAGGGCTTCCATATCGGAAATCGACCGTCTGAACAGGGCTCAAGAAGCGGTACTCGGCCTTGTGTACGTGTCCAACAACAAGCCTCTGCTCGAATCCGTCATGAACAAGATCGTCAACCTGGTTGAAACAAGCTATCCGGGACTCCTGCACACCTACGAGTATACTATTGAGTATTACGGCTGAAATTTTACCGATTGCAGGCGATGCCGGTAATCAGCTTCCCGCATACCGAAGCGTAAGTAACGTATCTTCACTGATCTGATCGCGGTCCCTGTTCCCTGGAAACATTCCGACGACCACTGCATCAATCGGTTTTATACTGCTAAATGCATACTTGAACGCCTTTTCCGTATATCCTGGGGTTTTACAGTTCCTTCCTGCTGCAAGTATCTTGAAACCAAGACACGACTTTGATACGCTTTGTATAGTTCCACACATTCTGTCACGGTCCTCATCCTCGAAACAGTCCTCGGTCACAATACCGGTTATGATATAGCTTTTTTTCCAGCCGCTGATCCTTTTATACACATTATAGAAACTTGCCATATAGAAATCAACATCCCATCCCTTTTCCTCGATGTACTCGATTACTTCAGGTTTATGACTACCGATGCCGACTGCGACTCCAAGGTCCCGCGCCGTTTTCATAATTTCCCGCACCTCTTCTATCCTTCCCGTGTTCCAGTAGTTGTCCGTTTGCGTTCCGTGGTGATAAACGGCTATCGCCCCCTCTTTTACCGCCAGACGTATATTGGCGCCAATGTCCTCCATCTCACTCGCGGTCTGGCAGATGAACTTGAGATGGCCCCCATCCTCCCTGTGCTCACGGAGAAGATGAAAAATCCAGCGGTCGGCTCTCCCCTGAAACGCCGTGATTCCGTGCTCCTCACACTGTCTGAGGAGGGCCTTTGCGGTCTCCATGGTAAAATAACGTTCCATAGATCGACTGAGTTTCCGGGAATAGTGGCTTACGCCTGAGATCGGATTGTTTCCCAGAATGAGCCGACTTATACGGTGTCCGGCAAGTTCTATATTCGGAAGGACAATCTTTGATCCGGCTAATTTATCTTTCATATCCATACAAGTATATCCTGTCCCTTCTGTCCCCGCCTGTAAAACAGAGAGAGACCACGAGAAAAGGCGTCCAGAATCAGTAGATAAAGGGGTTCTCCTGCAGGTGGCGCACGAAAATGTGCCCGTTCAGCTTCGCCCCGATCCCTTCGACTGCGGCGACTGCCGCAGATGTGGTCGTTGTATAGGCGACGCCGTGGCGAATCGCCGCCTGGCGTATCGTATAATCATCTATCTGCGATTCTTTCCCCAGGGGAGTGTTAATAAAAAGATCGATCTTCGCGTTTTCAATATAATCAAGCACATTCGGATGCCCTTCATGAACCTTCTGGAGCACATCAGACCATATGCCGTGCTGCCACAAAAAAGAGGCCGTACCGCTCGTGGCTGTTATCTTGATACCGAGCTCGCTGAGTTTCTTGGCAACCGGCAGTATCGTTTCCTTATCGCTGTCGTGTACACTTATGAAAACAACGCCGTTTACCGGAAGCGGCGTATTCGCGCCGAGCTCAGCCTTGTAGAATGCTTCACCGAAAGAAGCGCCCGTTCCCATAACCTCGCCTGTCGAGCGCATCTCGGGTCCGAGCAGCGGGTCGGTTCCCGGAAAGCGGTTGAACGGCAGAACCGACTCTTTGACCGAAACATAGTGGACGTCCAGGTCGCTTGTGATACCCAACTCTTCGAGTGTTTTTCCCATCATGAGTGCCGTGGCGACCCGCGCAAGCGGAAATGACGTGGCCTTGGATACGAACGGAACGGTGCGCGAGGCACGCGGGTTGACCTCGATCACATATACGAGGTTCCTCTGCACGGCAAACTGAATATTTATAAGGCCGACAACTTCGAGAGTTTTTGCAATAACCCTCGTCTGGCGCTTGATCTCCTCTATCCACTCATTTTTTGATTTAACCGGGGGAATGGCGCACGCAGAATCACCCGAGTGAACCCCAGCCTCCTCTATATGCTCCATAACACCGCCTAGTACCACCCGTATGCCGTCCGAGACCGCATCGATATCGTACTCGAAGGCGTCCTCTAAAAACCGATCAATGAGGATGGGATTGTCCACCGAAAGTGATTGCTCCTTCGAAAGGTACTGTTTCAGACTCTGCTCATCGTACAGAATGGCCATCTTGCTGCCGCCGAGTATGAATGATGGCCTCACGAGCACCGGGTATCCCACGGATTTCGCAATATCGATCGCCTCTATTTCGCTCTTCGCCGTGCCGTTCGGCGGCTGCCTGAGACCGAGTTCTTCGACCAGTACCGAAAATTCCTCCCTCGATTCCGCCCGGTGAATGGATTTTGTTGATGTGCCGAGAATCCGCACGCCGTTCTGCTCGAGCCTTGTCGTCATGTTGAGCGGCGTCTGCCCGCCGAACTGCACAATGACGCCAACGGGCTTTTCCTTTTCGATGATGTTCATCACGTCTTCGAACGTAACCGGCTCAAAGTAGAGGCGATCCGAGGTGTCGTAGTCGGTACTGACCGTTTCCGGATTGCTGTTTACCATTATGGTTTCATACCCAAGGGCCTTCAGCTCGAAGGATGCCTGTACGCAGCAGTAATCAAACTCAATGCCCTGGCCGATGCGGTTGGGCCCGCTCCCCAGTATGAGCACCTTTTCCCTGTCCGTGACAATCGTTTCGTCTTCCCTGTCGTAGCTCGAGTAGAAGTATGGCGTGAAGGCTTCGAATTCGGCGGCGCATGTATCGACCATCTTGTAGGCGGGCAGGATTTTATGCTTTTTTCTGAGGTTTCGGATACTGTCTCCGGTTGTATTTCGCAAATGGCCGATGAGCTCGTCTGAAAATCCGGCTTCCTTTGCCCGGCGCAGGGTCCCCCTTTCCGGCGAATTATTTTGTATACGATTCATCAGGTCGGATGCCTTTTTGAACATGTTGATAAACCAGGGGTCGATGCTCGTACGCTCGTGTATTTCCCCCTCGCTTATTCCCCGTCTCAGAGCTTCGACGATGAACGGAATCCGGTCCGGTCTCTGCTTCGATATATACGAGAGGATATCATCGGTGCCTGTGTTTCCTGCTACCGTGTACCAGGCGTTCGCATTCTCGAGCGCCCTGAGGCCCTTGAATACCGCCTCTAAAAATGTCCTACCAAGGGCCATCACCTCGCCAACCGATTTCATCTGTATGGAAAGCTCAGATGAGGCACCCGGGAATTTTTCAAAGTTGAAACGCGGCATCTTGACGCCCACGTAATCGATAACCGGCTCAAAGGAAGCAGGAGTCTTCTCTGTTATGTCATTCGGTATTTCATCAAGCGTATATCCGACAGCAAGCTTTGCTGCAATCTTTGCTATGGGGAAGCCGGTTGCCTTCGATGCGAGTGCTGAGCTTCTCGACACCCGGGGGTTCATTTCGATTGCGACGATACGGCCTGACTCCGGATGCATGGCAAACTGCACGTTCGAGCCGCCCGTTTCCACGCCGATTTTCCGCAGTATGGCGATAGAAGCATCCCGCATATACTGGTTTTCCCGGTCCGAGATGGTCATTGCCGGGGTTACGGTCACGCTGTCTCCCGTGTGTATTCCCATGGGATCGAGGTTTTCGATACAGCAGATGATGACTGCGTTATCATTCTTGTCACGCATCACCTCATACTCGAACTCCTTCCAGCCGTGGATCGACTCCTCGATGAGCACCTGGTGTACGGGACTGTCCTCTAATCCTTTTCGAACAGCCTGCTCAAGCTCACTGCTGGAAAACGCAAGGCCGCCGCCGTGCCCACCTAACGTGAAACTTGGCCGAACGATGACCGGCAGCCCGATTTCCTCTATAACTGTACGGGCCTCTTCCACGGATTGCGCAAGCCCGCTTTTCGGAACATCGAGGCCGATCTCCTCCATAGCCTGCTTAAAGAGCTCCCGCTGCTCGGCTCTCTGTATGACCTCGATATCGGCGCCGATGCATTCGACCCCGAACTGCTGGAGCACCCCTGCCTCTGAAAGGTCTCGAACCAGGTTGAGAGCTGTTTGTCCGCCGAGCGTAGGAAGCACTGCGTCGGGTCGCTCTCGCGCGATGATCTGTTTCACCGGTTCAACGTCAAGGGGCTCAATATATGTCCTGTCCGCCATCTTTCTATCCGTCATAACGGTCGCCGGGTTGCTGTTCACGAGAATAACCGAATACCCCTCTTCTTTGAGGGCCTTCACCGCCTGGGTTCCCGAATAATCAAACTCACACGCCTGGCCAATGACAATCGGGCCTGACCCCACGAGGAGTATCTTCTTTATGTCCGTCCTCTTCGGCATAGACCTCCAGTGCACCTCAATTGTCCAGAAGTATTTGAAACGCTTTCTGTCGTTAAAATACCGTTCACCAGTGGTATATCGCTCCAGTTCGAATTGTTAAGGATAGTAGTATAGCCAAACATAAAAGTCAACGTCAAAGAGGAAACTGTGGATTGGCGGCTAAAAATCAAAATTTGTGATTCCTGTAACCTGTGCTGAAAGTGCACCTATTCCCCACGAATCATGCGCAGAAACTCGTCAAACAGGAACATGGTGTCATGCGGCCCCGGGCCTGCCTCCGGGTGAAACTGTACGGAAAAAAGCGGAAGCTTTTTGTGCCGCAGACCCTCAAGCGTGAAGTCATTTAAATTGATGAATGAAACCTCGATATCCCGCATATCGAGGGTTTTCGCGTTAACGGCAAACCCGTGGTTCTGCGAGGTGATGTATACTTTACCTGTCCGCACTTCACGCACCGGATGATTTCCCCCGTGATGCCCGAACTTCAGTTTGAATGTCCGAGCACCAAGCGCCTGCCCGATGATCTGATGCCCCAGGCAGATGCCGAATATCGGTACTTCGCCTATCAGGGATTCGACGAGGGACACGATGCTCCCCAGAGCAGCAGGGTCGCCGGGCCCGTTTGAAAGGAGAATACCGTCCGGGCGGGTACTCAATATGCCCTGTCTGTCGGAATACGCAGGAAAAACTTCGACACGACATCCCCGCATCGCAAGCAGTTCAAGAGAGCTCACCTTTATACCGCAGTCAAGCACGGCTATCCGCAGGCCCTCCCCCTCGCTGAATAGATAGGAATTTTTAACCGTTACCCCTTTCACAAGATCACGCCCGACAATGTCCGGTGAACCCTTCACCATCTGTAAAAACTTCATTTTATCAAGGGTTCGTGTGGTGATACCCGCCTTCATCGCTCCCGCCTCGCGAATATATTTTGTGAAAAAACGGGTGTCCGCCCCCTCCACCCCCACTATACCCCGACTGCTGAGATACCCGGCAAGGCTCGTTATAACAGGATTATGAAGAGATTCCGCCCGTTCATCCCGACCCTTTCTGCTATAGGAAAGCGTATTTTCCGGGTAGCGCTGGACTTTTTCCGTGTTTTTTGCGAGCGGCCTGCCGCCGTACTCCCTGACGACAAGCCCCTCTGCATGAACTCCGGTCGATTCGTCCTCGCCTTCTCTGATCCCGTAATTCCCTATCATGCTCGCCGTCATCATCACGATCTGACCCTTATATGAAGGGTCTGTGATAATTTCCTGGTACCCGGTCAGAGCGGTGTTGAACACCAGTTCCCCGAAAACCTCACCATCACCGCTGAAACTCTCACAATCACAACGCTCGCCGTCCTCGAGCATGAGAAGCGCCTTCATCTGCACCCCCGGTTATACCGTCACCGATTCGAATTGTTAAGGATAGTAGTACAGCACGCTTTAAAAGTCAACGCCAAAGAAACGGTGTGAGGTCAGTATTAAATTCGTTCTTTATTAAATGATGCGCCGGGAAAAATGAAGATGATAATCAAAATTCTATTGCTAAACTCCATGCACCTTTTCAGAATGACTGTTTTCTTTCCTCTTCTTGAAGTACTCTATATATTTGTACTGCACAATGAAAACTTTTTACAGGGCACATGGAACGGTTCTCACGGGTTAATTAATCTATAGGCAAGTGAACTTTCAATTGTAAAAGGTCAAACCAATAGGGCTCGCGTACTAGTCGTGGTTCTTTACAGCTGCTCGGCGAGACCATTCAGCCGACCGCAGGTCGGATGAACACTTGCCTAATAGTTTTTACCTATAGAATGTAATAATAGATAGTTATTACATCATAAATCATTTGAGCATAAAAATTCTGTTACCTGTGCCCTTGGTACCTGTGCCCTTGGTACCTGTGCCCTTGGTACCTGTGCCCTTGGTACAAAAGAAAAAGATATCGCTTCGCTAGACGAGGATTTTAATGAATAAAACCATAAAAGGGAGACTTAAATGGCACATGCACATGACATCGAGTATCGGATTATTGGTGATGACATGCAGGGGGTCATCATTACGCTCGACCCCGGCGAAGCTGTACAGGCTGAAGCCGGCGCAATGCTCTTCATGGAAAACGGAATCGAGATAAACACCGAGGCCGGCGGAATAATGAAGGGGGTGAAACGTATTATTTCGGGAGAGTCCTTTTTTATCACCACATTCTACAACAGGGCGCAAAATCCAATGAAGGTCTCGTTTGCCGCTCCCTACCCGGGTAAGATCCTTGCCCTCGACCTGAAGGAAATAGGCACTATCCTCTGCCAGCGCGATGCGTACCTCTGCTCCGCCTACGGTATCGATATCTCCGTTGCCTTCACCAGGCGGCTTGGTGCGGGGTTTTTCGGCGGCGAGGGGTTTATCCTCCAGAAACTTACGGGAGACGGGCTTGCTTTTATCCATGCAGGGGGTACGCTTATCAAAAAGCAACTCAAAAACGGAGAAACCCTGCGGGTGGATTCGGGCTGCCTCGTCGCATTCGAGGAACGTGTAGATTACGATATCCAGTTCGTCGGCGGATTAAAAACAGCCTTCTTCGGAGGCGAGGGGCTTTTCTTTGCAACCATGACCGGCCCGGGCACCATCTACCTGCAAACCCTCCCCTTTTCACGGTTCGCAGACAGGGTCATGAGCGCAACGATGAGTAACAGGGGAGAACAGCGAGGCGGTGGGCTGTTGGGCGGGCTCGGCGGCATAATGGGGGGAGACAACAGATTTTAAGTAACTTCTCGCGAAGTTACTTACAGATACTCGGTCACGAAATGATATATCCTGTCAAGGATACATCCTGTCAAGGATACATCCTGTAAAGGACGTATGTCCCTGGCGGGATATGCCGCTTTTCCGTTATAGCCGACAGGTCCGGTATTATCGCGAGTTGTATGTCCTGATTTTTTCGAAGAGGCTTTTGATAAATACGTGGACGCTGTATTCCGAATAAAAAAGCCGATGCAGCTCGTTCAGCATGAAAAAGCGTTCTTCGGGCATTCCGCTTTCGAACACAACCCGGTGGATCTCGGAGAGTGTTCGTTTGCCTTCCAGTATTACGCTGTTCGACGTATCGCTGTTCAAAAAGCCCTTGCCGATCAAAAGTCCGAGGGTACGGTTTCTGCTCAGGTCGTTTAACGCGGTGAGGCCGAAGTCACCGAAGCCGCAGTACCTGAACATGGTCTCTTCCCTGCCCCCGAATATGGCAAGGGCATCCTTCAGCTCACTGAATGCCCGTGTCAGGATTAAGAACCGCACGTTCGCAGAGTTGAAGTACGCGTCGATTATGCCAAGCAGAATGGCGTATATATTCTTTAAGGCGCTCGCTATTTCGACACCGGACAGGTCTGTTGAAAAATCAAGGTAGATATTCGTTCCTTCAAATAACTGCCGGAACAGCTCGAATTGCCGCTCATCATCAGAAGCGACGGTGAATGCTGAGGGGTTGTTGTGTATAAGATCTGCGGCAAAGGTCGGCCCTTTCAGCGAGGCAACCGGGTTTGGAGAAACGTCCCGAGCACTCTCGATTATTGTTCTGCCGTTTTTTCCGAACCCTTTGGAGAGAATCACCAAAACGGCATCACCTGCTATTTTCTCCCGGTTTTCGGCGAGGTACTCGATAACAACGGTTGACGGAAGTGCAAGGAAGATAATATCTGCCTTCCCGAGCATAGCCCGGTCGGTCGTTGCAGCAAGTTTCTCATTCAGCAGGAAGTTCGGAAAGTAGCGCTCGTTTACATGAAGCGAATTGATAATGTCTGCGGTCTCCCGGCGGCGGGCAAGAAGATTTAACGACAGCCCTTCTTTTCCTGCGAGCGTATTCCCCAGTGCCGTGCCGAAAGACCCGGCGCCTGCGATAACGATATTCATTAGCTCCATCCTCCCCTGCAGTAATGTGGTTTCGCCTTGTTACTTCATCGGATACATTATTATATTATCCCGAGGCTTTGCGTCCGGATAATGCCTTTGGTGCCGGTGGTACGAAAGGACATGCACCTTGATTTGTTATACACCATTTCGCGTCGTATTGCAAATCCGGGCAAGCGGATATACTGTCGCTTACAATCGGCATTACACCGGAAACTGTGTATACCGTTCCCGGTAACAGTCCAGAAACCGGGCTGCAGTGTTACAAAAAAGTACATACTCCCGGGACTGGGTATCAAACAGTAACTTGCTCGAAGTTACTTAGAAGGAAAATCCATGAAAGCAATTCTACTCGCAGCCGGTGCTTCGCGCAGGTTGAAACCACTCACCAAAGATACTCCGAAATGCCTTATCCGAATAGGTGAAAAGACGATTCTCGAGCATCAGCTCGATGCCGTGGACAACGCGGGTATCGACGAGGCTGTTATCGTTGTCGGGTATCTGAAGGACAGGATCATCGATTTCCTGGGCAACAGATACAGAAGTATACGGCGGATTTCATACATAGAGAATCCCGATTTTGCGGTAACGAACACCATCTACTCACTCTACCTGGCGCGGGACTTTTTTCTGGGCGATGACTTCATCTACTTCAACGCCGATGTTCTTTTTCACAGAGATATCGTATCTCTCCTCGTGAGCAGCAATGAGAAAAACGTACTCGCAATGGAGTACAAAAAATGCGGGCAGGAAGAGGTTAAATTCGCGACTGATGCCGGAAACAGAGTGATAAAACTCAGCAAGGAGATACCGCCCGACGAGGCCGAAGGGGAGTTTATCGGTATAGCGAAGTTCGGCAGCAGCATATCACGCGCATTTATCGACACACTTGAAATATACGCTTTGAGGGGCGAGAGGAATCTTTTCTTTGAAAAAGCGGTCGAAGATATACTCGGCATCGAAATATTTTTTCCCCTGAATGTAACCCATATACCGAATATTGAAATCGACTTTCCGGAAGACCTGAACAGGGCGCAGGAAGAGGTGTATCCTGCCATTATTGCATATGAAAAATCAAGGCAATCATCATAGGGTCGCATACTTCATCGATTTCTCGATTCAGGAAATACCGAGTATTGCGCCTATCGCATCAGAGACCGGCGGAATAATCTTCACCAATTCGGATCTCACATATAACTGTTTCAAACAGTTTTACCCGGAGCTGGAGGTTTTGTATTATCCTCGCATCGATGAGATACGAGCACAAATGGTTGAAACCGGCATAGAGGTCATACTCTATCCGGATTATCACATCCGCTATTTCAGGGATATTCCGGGCATCAGGCATGTGCAGGTCTTTCACGGAACATCCGACAAATCCTATGATTTTCAAAAACCAGTGCTCGACTACGATCTTTTTTTTATACCCGGAAGCGAGGCATATAAACGATATACAAAAAAAGGCCTATTAAAAAAAGGAACGGGAAGACTTATCGGATATCCCAAGCTCGACCGGGTATTCAGGGGAGAGCTCAAACAAGACGCCGAGCTTGAAGAACTCGGCCTGGAAATAAAAAACAAAACCGTTTTGTACGCACCAACCTGGGTAGACAGGGCGGGAAATTCTTCTTGGAAGAAGTTTCGAAAGACTTTTTTTGCAGACAGAATTCCTGAAAATCTAAATATCATTATAAAACTCCACCCCAATCTCAAGCGATACAGGGAGAATGAGGTTGAGGAGCTGAAGGCAGCACTCAAAAACAGGAAGAACACCGTTATTTTCGATGCCCTGCCCGATATCGTACCTCTCATGGCGGCATCAGACCTTCTGGCAGGCGACGTTTCCGCCGTGACACGGGAGTTTTTAGCCTTCAAGCGACCGTTCGTTTTTTTGAGCAACAAGCCGCCGTGGCTTTGGAACAAAAACAAGAAGAAACTCTGGAAATGCGGGGGGGTCGTAACCAACCCCGAGAACCTCTGGCAAACGGTTTTCGATATTCTGCGGGCGCCGGAGCGTTATAAAACAGCAATAGAAAAGCACCTGGAAAAAACTTTTTATAAACCGGACGGAGGTGCGGCCAGACGGGCTGCTGAGGCAGTCTTCGAATTGATTGGAAACGGCTGAACCACGCAACAGGCATGTGCAATGTTCGCTGCGGTGTTGTGATTCGGACATGTATCCGTGGATAATCAGAGCACCGGTCATGAAATCGCTCAATGGAGAGAATACAATGATAGAACACGCGGTAATTCTTGCGGCGGGACTGGGATCACGGCTGAAGCACATGACAAATAATATACCCAAATGCCTGGTACGTGTAAACAGCACGACCATACTGGAAAACGCGCTCAACAATCTTGTGGAGTCATCGATCAGACACTGCACGATTGTAATCGGATACAGAGCTGGGAAGATAGTCGAACGGATTGGAAATAGGTACAGGGGACTTACCATCCACTACATCGAGAACGAGAATTATATGAACACGAACGATATGTACTCTCTCTGGCTCGCCCGTGATGCGATTTTACAAGGCGCCCTGCTTATCGAAGGCGATATATTTCTCAGAAACGGGGTTGTGAAAAATATACTCAACAATATTGACGGCCGTTCTTACTATATTACCGGGCCGTACCGGTACGAGGTCCACAACATACTCGTCGCGAAGAATGCGGAAGACAAAATAACCGAGGTGTGCGATTCCAATACCGTGGAAGAGTGCATGAAAAACGGGTATGCCATCTCTGCGGGCATGCTCGTGATACAGGAGGACTTCGGAAAACGGCTGATCGAATGGCTCGACGCCTATATTGCGGAAAAGAATTACACGGTATACTATGATTCAGTCATCTCAGAGCACATTAATGAATTCCCTCTGTACAGCTTCTCCATTGATACGGAAAGCTGGATCGAAATCGACACCCTCGAGGACTTGAAACGTGCGGAGGAGAAGTTCGATTTATGATGCCTTCTTCAGTTTCTTTCTCTGGATGAGAAAAACATTGGATGTACGCAGAAACACAAGCACCGAAACGATGATAAGCATGATGTCGGTTTTGTTCAAAAGCGTAAACAGGATGGGATAGAAGTACCGCTCTCCTGTACCGATATTCAGGTAAAAAAACAGATAGGGAAGAATGCCCGCAATACCGCTGTTTTTTAAAAGCCTTCTGCCGACGAGGCCGCTTTTTTTATTTTTATCCTGTTTCTGATCGGATGCAATACGTACCTCCTGGTGTCCGTCATTCTCATGGTTCGTTTTTTCCTGCCTATCTTCCGGTTGTTTAAAACCATTTTTTTTGATCTCTTCGTAAAATGTCCCGTCACGAAGCGTAAAGAGGAGTGTGTACATGGTGAACGAAAACCCGATGAACAATCCAAAGAAAAAATAGATATTGTTCCCCTTCGTTTGCCAGGTGGCGTATCCGATCGCCGTATAGAGCATCATCTCTCCTAATCGGTCCAGGTACTTGTCGAACCATGCACCGAACAGGGATGTTTTTCCGAGAACCCGGGCGATCTGACCGTCAGCACAGTCCAGGGTGAAGGAAAGCTGAATGAGAAAAGCAATAATCACCCTTCCCCACACCAAACCGCTCTTTCCCATAATAAGCAAAACTGAAGCTGCGATAAGTATCAGAAAGGAGACGACGGTAACTGCATTCGGGTTTTTTATTCCAAGTGCAATGAGAACCGGTGAGAGCGGTTTTGCAAGAAACCGGGATGTCAGGTAGTCGTAAAAAGAGTCGGGCCTGCTTTTCCCCTTCACGATCTGGTTTTCAGGAACTCGCTTCATCGACATCGGCTAATTCTCTGTCCGTCTTTTTAATTTTTCTCCCGATGAAATGGGATATACTCAAGCATCTCAAAACGGTAAGGAACGAAGAAATATACAGCATAATGTCCGGCCGCAGAATAATGATAAAAAAACTCAAATACAGGTAACGCTCCCCGATACCGAAATTCAGAAAGAAAAATATCTTCGGTGCAATCTCGACGATTTTCCTTTTTACCCGATTCCCCTGACTGCCTGCTGTTTCTTCCCTGTTATTTCCAACGGATGGTCCATCCTCCCTATCCTCATCGATCTTTTTACTGGAGGATTCATCCTCCGTATCATCACCGGCCTTTTTACCAGAGTATTCATCCTGCTTCCGTTTCTTACTGGAACCAGCTGTTTCTTCAATGTACCTGTTCTTTTGTGTTTCAGCCTGCTTACTGTGTATTTGTATCATGCTATCAATGTTGTCGTACCTGACGCTCTCCGCAAGGGACATGGCGAGTGTGAACACCGCAAGTCCGTAGCCGGTAACAAGCCCCAGGTAGAGAAATACAATATGTCCCGTGACCCTCCATGCGGTATAGCCGAAAAAAGTGAAGATGATGAATTCACCCAGCCTGTCCGACAACCTGTCGAGCCACGCCCCAAGCTTGGAGGATTTTCCCGTGATGCGGGCGAGCTGACCGTCCGAGCAGTCGAAGATGAAGGAGAGCTGGATGAACACAGCTATGGCCGCACGGTACCATATTGAACCGAGCATGTCGATGAACAAAACCATGAACGAGGCTGTAAGAAGGAGGCCGACCGACATGAGCGTAATGATATTGGGGTTTTTTACGCCGCAGGCCTTGAACAAAAAGGTGAAATGGGGCGCAATATACTTCGATATCAGAAAATCGTAGAACGACTCGGTATTTGCCCCTCCCTTGGTAATCAGTGATTCTGAAATCTTCGGCAATAAAGAACTCCTTTCAGGACCCGGAAGGCTCAGGAGTAACCGGCCCCTCGGGCCATGACCCGAAATTACCGTTGAGCGATTCTATAAAAGCACATGTCCGGTCCACCGCCCTTCCGTCGTTGAAGAAAAAGCAGGCACCACGCACCTCATCCATCACCTTCCTGTACGGGTTGTCATGTATGACGGAGGCAATCATTTCTGCAATACTGTCCTTTTCCGGGTCGAAAACGGGGCCGCATCTCTTCACGTTGAATTCCGGAGGAGAACCGATACATGCATCGTTAGCATGCTTCACGAATATCATCGGTCGCCCTGTAAAAAGAAAATCGTAATTGACCGCCGAGTTGTCCCCGATAAGACAATCGGCGACAAGTATGAGATCTGTAATGTCAATGCCGTGCGAATCATGAAACATCACATGCTCCTTCAGGTTTTGCCATTTCTTGAAATCCCGGGTAACACTGCGGTCGTTGAAATGAGGCCGCATGATTACGATATAATCCTCCGGTATCTGTTCGCAAAAGAGCCTGAAACAGCGCCTGAATGTTCCGCCGCCCCACTTCCATGTCGGAGCGTAGAGGATGATTTTCCTGCCGTCGTTTGGAATATGAAGCTTTTTTAAAAGCGTTTCCCTCGATGCGTGCGGATTTATAATGCGGTCTGCGTGAAGCTTTCCGATTTTAACGATCCTCCTGTCCAGGTCCGGGCTGTTCCCGGTGGCCTTTCTGAGCTGCCACAAGAATTTTTCACCGTCTATCATGTAGTAATCGTAGGAGTCGACTGAGAGGCTTCCGTTCTCCGTGCCAAGCAGCTTATCAGTTGTGCCATGGTAGGTGAATATCCTGCACAGACGCCTGTCTTTTTCTATACCCATATCGAATGCCGACTGGCATAAAACAGCACCATGGACACTCTTCGGCAAACTGTTAAAACTCTTTGCAAGGATACATGAAAAGGGCCTGTGGGTAAAGTTGAGCTCGAGCCAGGTAGAAAGGTATTTCCGCTGCACCACGAATCGACCGCCGAGCCGTTTATACACGGGCCAGACCTCGGAAAATTGATACACCTTCCTTCCAAGATACCAGATATCCGTATCGAACATGTAAAACCGAAAGCCCCCTTTCCAATAAACACTCAGCAGAATATTGAGGCCCCGTCACAGAGACAAGACAGAAAGAATGTGCTCCTGTTTCTCTTTCTGCTCATAAACTTTCCCCAAGGGAAGGTACGAACAAAGAGCTTCTTGAAAAAATACAGGATCAATAGTTCTTCATATAGGTGAACCGGTTGCCGTATTTCTTCAATGTCTTTTCCCTGTCGATAGCACCCATCTCCGAAAGCCTGTCCACGATAAAACTGCAGGCCCGGTCCACCGCATGCCCGTCGTTGTGATAGAAGCTGTTTTCAACAAGTGCATCCATCTTTGCAGCATAAATCGGTTTGCTGAATGACTCGTCGATCTTTTCCATAATATTGTCCGTTTCAGGGTCGTATACAGGCCCGCAGAGCTTTACATTGAACCTGTCGGGCGGTATGAACACATCTTTACCCTCAGATTTCACAAAGACCATGGGCCTTTTTGTCAGCGCAAACTCGTAATTGACCGCCGAATTGTCGCCGATCATCAGGTCGGCGATATAGATAAAATCCATTATTTCCTGATGCTGCTTATGAAAGATATACAGGTTTTTTCGCCGGTTTTTTTTCTGCCACCTGAGGCACAACCGCCTGTTTTTCCTGTCGTTGTAGTGCGGACGAACAATCAACACGTATTTTCCCGGGATTGCGGCTGCAAATTTCTCAAAGCAGGCCCCGAGAGTGCCTCCACCCCACTTCCAGGTCGGTGCATAGAGAATTATCTTTCTCCCATCTGGAAGTATGCCGTACTTCCTCAGTATCTTCTCCCTGTTGTAATTCCGGTTGAATATCGGGTCAGATCTGAACATACCTATCTTTACGACGCGGGATTCGAGTGTTTTGTTATTGTGTGTAAAATTATGCAACTTATACAGGTCTTTCGGGCCGCTCAAAAAGTAGTGCTCAAAAAGGCCTGCGTCGAGCTTGCCGTCCGGATATTGAAACACCTTGTCGCTCGTGCCGTGATACACGAATATCCGCTCATAATTCTTTCCTTCCGGCACAGAATCGTCTGCACTGTGGCAGAGAATAAGTCCCCTGACCGCTCTGTCGAGCCTCTTCAGCCTTCTTTCCATGACCTTTTCCCTGAAGGGCCCGTATCGGAAGAGGAAGTAGAGGATGGTGCCTGGAAATTCCCATGTAATGATGACTTTTCCGAACAGTTTCTCAAAAATGCTTTTCGACTGTGAAAAATGAACGACCTTTTTCGTGAAGTAGTACAGTCCTTTCATTACCCTCCCCGTCGGTGCAGGCATATGGGCAGTGTGCTGTTTTAGCGCATGATCTATATTGGATGCGACTTACCCGGGCCACAGTCATCTGAAGTACTGCAGATTGTAGATACGCTGGTACAGCTCGCATCGTTTTATGAGCTCGTCGTGATTCCCCGTATCGACTATGCGCCCGCGGTCTATTACGAGTATCTTGGTCGCATGTTTTATCGTCGACAGCCTGTGTGCAATGATAACGGAGGTCCTTCCCTTCATGAGATTGTTTATCGCAAGCTGAATAAAGTGCTCCGATTCCGAATCAAGAGAGGATGTCGCTTCATCGAGGATGAGAATCTGCGGGTTCATGAGTATGGTACGTGCGATCGATATTCTCTGCTTCTGCCCGCCGGACAGGCGTATCCCCTTTTCACCGACATTCGTTTCGAATTGTTTTGGAAACTCCGTAATGAAATCATAGGCGTACGCCTGACGTGCCGCCTCGATAATCTCATTTTCTGTGGCCTCCCTTTTTGAATACCTGATGTTTTCCGCAATGGTGGTGTTGAAGAGGATTACGTTCTGTGAAACAATGCCAATCTGCGACCGAAGCGAAGCCAGACCGTATTCCTTCACGTTTCTACCGTCCACCAGCACCGCACCTGAGTTGCACTCGTAAAACCGCGGTATGAGATTCGCAATCGTCGATTTACCTGCCCCTGAGGGACCGACCAGGGCAATAATATTACCCTTTTTCACGTCAAAGCGTATACCGTTCAATACATCGTTTTTCCCGTCGTAGCTGAATACCACATTATCGAATGCGAGGTTCCCTTCGACCTTCTTTTCAATCGGATTTTCAGTTTCCTGTATCCTCGGCTCTGTATTAATGATATTGAATACCCTCTCTATCGAGGCGGTAACGATCTTATAGTTTGAAATAAACTTGGGTATCTTAATAACAGGGCCGGAGAGTATGCCGAGCAGCATGAGGTATTCGGTCAGGTGCTTTACATCCCAAATACCGCGTATGATGAATATCGCCCCGATGCCCACAAGCAGTATCCCATACATGTATATGATGACATCGTTGAGGGGGCTGAATATCATCTCGAGTCTGACGAGACGGAGGAAGGTTTTTTTGTAGTTCTTTGTATTGTCCTTGAACGATGCGAGCTCCTCCTTCTCCTTTGCAAAGGATTTCACCACCTCCATGCCGGTCAGGGTCTCGTGCAGGTTGATAGAAACATTGGAGAGGCTCTTTCGGAGATTTCTGCTTATGATGCGCATCTTGTTGCCGATGATCCGCACGACCAGGTAGAGAATCGGCAGCATGGCGAGGCTGATGAGTGTCAGTGTCCAGTTAAGCAGGAATAATCTTACCAGGATAATAATCGTCATCATGATGTTGCTGAAAAAGTTGATAATACCCTGATAGAAATCGATCCTGATATTCTCAATATCGTTGACACCTATTGTGATAAGATTGCCTGTTTTGTTCTTTGTAAAAAAATCGATATCGAGGGTAAGAAGGTGCTGAAAAAAGTTATCTCTGATTTTTTTCGTAATGGTTACGGTTATAAGCCTCATCGAGTAGCGCTGCAGAAAGTTGAAAAGAGCGCGACCGAAAATAAGACCGACCGCTATGTAGAAGTACTTGAGAAGAAGATGAATTTTTTCCGGGGTTATGAGCTCGAACAGAAAGTTGGTACTTACCCTAGGGAGCATTGCCATGGAATAGTTCTGCCCGAACACGAGGATAAAAATACCGAACAGGCCGAGGTAGTACGGCTTCAAATAGGAAACGGTCCACCTGAGCTCATCACTAAAAACGTTTTTCTTCAACGAGCTTTCTCCATCACACCCTGAGACTTTACTTCAACCCGTTTTCTCCATTGTTCCTATCAGCGCGTTTTTGAAACGAAAGGCGGATTTTCCGTCAAAATCGAGAAAAACACGCTTTCGTGCGGCATCTCTCTCCTTGTTATACCTATCGGGATTACCGATGTTTTCCCGTAAGACCCACCGCAGGTCTTTCACCTCTGAAACCACATCTCCGCAGTGCCATATCCAGGTATGCTCGTTGGGTATTGGTCGACCCTGCTGGGGATTGAGAAAAACCATCGGCCGGTTAAACGGGAGATATTCATGGGATACCGACGAAATATCCGTGAGAAGTATGTCGGAAACCGCCATGAACGGTAATATACTACGGGTTTTCAGAAAGATAAAACTATTTTCCCCCTTTGCAATATACGCTCTTGCAATGTGCCACGGCCTGTACCGCAGGGTATTCGGATGGGGTTTTAGGATTACATTATACCCGGTACATTCACGCAGCACGGGAACGACAAACCGTGCAAAGCTCGAATAGTGATCCGGATCGTCCCATGTCGGGGAGTACAGGATCGTTTTTTTTCCCGGATCAAGCCCGATCTCCTTTCTGAAAGAACCCGGATCGAAATCGGAGTGCAGAAATGCGTCGATCTTCGGATACCCGACAACTGAAATCCGTTCAGCCGGCGAAAGCCCTTTTTTGACAATATCCTCCTTCATCTTGGGGCCCGGAACGGTAATGAGATCGTATCTTGCGAGACTGGGATGAAAATTAAAGGGTTTGTCGCTCGTACCGTGAAAAATCTGTACGTGGCGAACATCAGTCCGGCCTTTAAAGTACTGTATGGAAAAGCTCGGATGAACCACAACATCAACAGAAAGCTCTTTAAAATGCCTCAGCAGGCTTTTATAATTCTGGAAAAATCGGATTGTGAAACTCCTGCCGATCTCCTTCGGAAGAAAGCGCCCCGTTCGCCTGTTAAAGGAAATGAGCGTGCCTCCCGTTTCCGTGATGAGCGGAAGCACGGTCGGCAGATAGTGCGGAGAATTTGCAATAAAGTATGCCGGCTTCACCTTGCGGTCCTCCGGCTTTGCGGTATTACGGTAAAAAGGGGACGGGTATTACCCTGACTGAACCCTAAAAACCGGTATTCAACACCGAAACGCCTGAACACATCCTCATAGTACCCGACAGTATCTATTTTCCTGTCCGAATGTCCTTCAAAAAATATCATTTCCCGCGTGTTCTCGATGATAAATTTGAACAGCGCGTCCCTGTCTCTGAGCTCCTTCGTCCGGTACACGGAAAGAAAAAAGGATATATCGGGGATGTCATCTCCGAATATTTCAAGGGCACCGCGGGTAAAACCGTGTGCATTGAAATCGATAACGTGGAATTCGAGATTGGTGATCTCGAGCACATCTTTAATCGTTTTTGCAACCTCCAGCGTGTCTTCCTGACAGTCCATACCGATTACGCGCACTGCACCAGCCTTTGCCGCCTTTACGGAAGTCTGACCGAGGTTACATCCGTAATCGGCAACAATTTTATCCCTGCACAGCGTAAAGGTAAGGTAGCGGTATCGCTCCTTTTCGTTTCTCCTTCCCTTTATACCTATTTCGGAAAATTCCTGGTATGAGGGAAACCACTTCAGATGCCGCACCCTCCGCCTGATCTTCCTCACCTGTTTCTTTTTTTCCTTCTCTTTCATCACGATGAAATCCCCTGTCATGAAGCCCCCGGCCCTGCCTCTCTTGCAAGTTGTGAGCAGAAGATAAACTCCACATCACCCCCGAGCTCCTCAAGCTCCGCCGTGAGATTAGCACAGGCCTCGCGTATCCCATTATGACGCATATTCTGCGCATGTGCGTGATAGTAGACGATATCGTCATCACCGACCTTTGACGGCCTGCCGTAATCGTAATCAGCGGTCTGAATATACCTCTTTCTCACGTTCCGCCCGTCTCTCCATAGCACTTTCCGTCCTCTGAAGCCGGCTGCAGTTTTATGAGAGAACAGTGCACATCCCATTTCCTCGAGCACCGCAAGGGCCGCCCTGTTATACAGGTCCCATGGAAACTTGAATCCTCTGCCTGTCGGAATATCGGCCTTTGTAAAGAGGGAAAAAGATTTTTGGATCCTGCGCCTCGCACTGACCCTGGGCAGCCCACCGAATTCGCCGTTCAAGATTTTGGTGTGAGTCAGCCCGTGCGGAAACACTTCCACATGGCCGCTTTCAATCATTCGGCGTATTACATCGAGCGCCCGCGGATAATCTGTAAGCGGTATCTTTTTCATATAGGGGGTAAAAAAAAGCGTAAACTTGATCTCCGGGAAGCTTGATATAAGCTCATGGAGAACATCGCTGCAGTCATAGCGGGGAAAGCTGTGATAGTCGTCGATATCTATACAAACCTTCATCTTTTCGATGCTCCCGTTACTATGCCGAGGTTTCCACACACGTACACATTCTGCGGGTTCCAGCACAGGGGAATGGGAGAAATGCTGTACAATCTGCTCCTGTACCTTCGGTATCCCCTGTAAGACCGTACTTTCAGGTTTTTCAGGCGCTGTTCCTCCTCAAGATCGAGGATGATACAAATATCTGCATTCTTCAAATAGACTGCGGCCCTGTAGTCGAAGAGTAAAACAACTTTATTACCTGCCTGCCTCATAACAGTTTTCAGCTGCCTCCTGGAGTAACGCTCTCCCCCTGGTCCACGAAGATCATCTATAATAAATAATCTTTCTGCAGGTGTGGAGAAAAACCCCTCCTCTTTTGCCCGGCGCGCCAGAGTCGATTTTCCGCATCCCGGCGCGCCCGTCACCAAAATGACACAGCTCCCCCGTTCTAAAAAGAGACTTTCGATCCTCCGTTCGAGGGATTGAGTATTGTGCTCATCCAGGTTCGGCGCCTTTTTAATAATCCTCAGGGCGTATATCTTACGAACGAGCTTTAGTATCACTTGCCAGTCTCTTGAAATTCCTGATAGTATCCTTCAGTTTCGATTCTCCCTCGATAAGTATCCGTAGCTTTTCCTCTTCACCGTTCCTTGAAAATTTTCGCCTGCTGACTGCAATATGGGTGAAGGCCATAGCGAGGTACACGGCCGAAAAGAGAATACCGTAATTCTTCCGGTAAAAATAGTAGTCGGTTGCATAGAAATAAGGCCTGATAGCACGAGCGGCTTTTTTTCTCCCCTTTTTTCGGTGATGGATCACCTTTATCTCGGGGTTGAAAACGAAACGTATCCCCTCTCTCTTCGCGCGGAGTGAAAAATCAAGATCCTCGTTGTAAAAGAAGTAGAATTCATCGAACAGGCCGAGCCTTTTGAAAACATCTGAATAGTACATGCATGCAGTCGTGCCTGCGAAGTTGATGTACCTGATTCCCGGTTTTATGCGTTTCTGGACTCCGATGATATTCAGCTTGACCCTCTGGGGACTGCCGTCGGGATAGATAAGGCATGCCGGAACACCCTTCGCCTCCGGGAAGTTATGCAGGGTTCTTATCATCTCCGAAACCGTATCTGGAAACAATTCGACATCATCGTTCAGAAGCAGTGTATATTCACAGTCGATTCCCGATTGTATACCGATATTCAGTGCTTTTGTAAGCCCCAGGTTTTCCCTGTTGGTGATATGCCGCACGGAGGGGTAGCGTTTCTCGATTATCTCAGCCGTGCCGTCAGCCGATGCATTATCGACCACGGTAATCCTGCCTGCATACGGTGTCTTCTCAAGCGATCCGGCAACAGTCGAGATACATCGGTCGAGAAGGTCCCTGTTGTTATAGGTTACGATGACGGCATTGATTGTGGTTTCCAATAATGAAAATCCTCGATTATTTCAGGAATGTGCATATTACCGCATACGCCGGCGTTCAAACTCCTCGTTTTTCTTCAGCGTCTTTCTGATTTTCATCCTGTTCCAGAGCTTCATATAGTGATAGGTAATGTGCCACTTCCCGTCTTTCCACTTGCCCCGCAGTCTCTCATCGAGCTCATCGTATTTCAGCCTGCTCCTGTTGCCGTAATTGGGATTCGTCGTGTTGCCGCCTATATGAACAGCGCACGGCGTTTCAGAAAGCGTACATGCATACTTCTGCCTGAACCTCTTGATGTAGTGAGACTCGACTCGATGAACATCCTCGGATACGTATTTATACTCTATACCGTACTGCGGATATTTGCCTACATCCTCATACGCCTTCCTCGACACGAGCGAAGGATTGTTGGTGTAGCTGCCGATCCCGGCGCCGACCTTGTACTTCACCAGGCCAAGGGGGAGTGTTTCCGGCTTCTTTCGCACGTACTCGCCCCTATTATCCTTTTCAAAGAGAAGCACCCCCCTCTCCATCCAGTCCGACCGGTAGAAAAAATACCAGTCGTTCTCCAGGTTGAAGAAATACTCACCTTTCGCCGCTTCACGCACCTGGTTCATCGCATATCCCATTCCCATGTTCTCGCTGTTGAAAACAATTTTATCTAAAAAATCAAGGGATTTAAGAAAATCGACAACATCCCGTGCAGAACCGTTGTCGACCGCAACATACTGCAGATTCGGATAACTGCAGCTTGCCCTGAAAGAATCGAGGCACTTTTTCAAATACTCGAGCCTGTTGAAACTCAGCAGGCACACACTTATAAGCGGCCATGTATCCGCCATGGGTGAAAGCCTCTCCTATCGTACGTTATTCGGGTGCTTTACGTCAGGAATATGCCGCTGGGCTACGGCAAAGAATGCCTCCCGTCAATTCTGGACTTTTTTACAAGGCATACACTATATTCTGTTGAATATATTCAAAACAATCAATGTTCGATTTAATATAACCTCTTTGCAATGAATCATCAATTGGAGAAAAGCGGTGTTTGGATTTTACATTAACGGTTCTATACATCAGATCGGTTTCATAACCGACCTTCTTGATAAACTGCACGGCAGCCTGTACACGGACTCCGAAACCTCATTCAGGATCATTCAGAGGGATTTTTCCTCGATCAGAGTGTATTTCCTTCCCACCCTTGCAGAAATTATAGAAGCGATGAAAAAAGACGGCATACGGGTTTTAATACTCCAGGATTTTCACTACAAAAAGTTTGTAAAACTGAGGAGGGATGGTGTCAAATTCGTCCAGATATTTCACGGCACCAGTGATAAAACGTACAACCTGAACAGGGAAAGCAAACAGTACGACCTTGTCTGTCTCGCCGGCCGGAGCATGCTCGAAGACTTTAATAGAAAGAGGCTTAATAAAAACGAAAACTGTATCATTACCGGCAACCTGAAGGCTGATAGAATTTTTAAAAAAACATACAGCCGTGATGCGGAGATTAAAAGACTCGGACTCGATCCAAAAAAGAAAACAGTACTCTATGCGCCGACATGGATGGACGGTATGGGAAATTCGTCATTCAGGAAATTCGGCCTGAGGATGCCCGACCACTTTCCCGATGATTATCAGCTCATCATAAAGCTTCACCCGAACCTTCATACCTACCGGCAGGAACTCGTGTACAGGCTGAAGGGAAAAATAGACGAGAATATACTTCTCCTTGAGAACAGTGATATAATTTACGATATAGTGCCGATCATGGCTGCGGCTGATCTCCTTATCACCGATGTTTCAGGCGTCTCCTATGAGTATATCGCATTTCTCCGTCCCATGATATTTTTAAACAACAGAAGCTTCTTACGATTTTTGTACGGAAGCAGGAGAAAAAAAATATGGGCGGCAGGTGATGTGGTATCACGGCTTGAAGATTTACCCGCAGTTATCAGGACAAATATCGAAAATCCGGGAAGATACAGGGGGGTTCAGGAAAAGATAGTAACGGATACATACACTTTTACGGATGGGAAAACAGCCCAGCGGATCATCACCGCGCTGAAGTCTCTTTTGCAATGATTGTGTCACCTTTCAAGCCTGCTTACAGCTCCTTTTTCGAAAAGACCTCGGCAGAAAACACATAAATTTCTGTGTCGGGTTTTTTCCAGCAGTCACCGTCAAGCCCCGCCTTGTAACAGGAGTGCTGTAAAAACGTGTCTCTATCCCATCCCTGCTCCGTAGCAACCTGCGGCAGCAGCAGCCCCTGATAAAACCCTCTCTTGATGATTATACCGTGTGTTCCCACCTTTATTTCATCAACACCATCGATCCGCCGTATCGGGGACATGACGGAGATTTCGATATCGATGTCATCTAACTCGTTCTCGGTGAGTGGCGGGAACCGCGGATCCTGAAATGCGGCGGCAAGAGCCATATCCTGCACCGACTGGTACAGCGGTTTTATCGCCTCAACATAGCCGATACAGCCCCTGAGGGCGCCCTTCTTGTGCAGGGTGACGAATGCACCAGAGTTTTGTGAAAGCCGCTCGGTCGCAGGATTGAAATGAGGCAGTGGCTGTTCATTGAGCCGTGCCCTGATTGTGTCTCTGACAAGTTCTATTAACGAGCTTTTTTCCTCTTTACTCAGCATTTTGTTTCCCTCCTCCTGTCAGTACAGCGCAGCGGACAAATAGCCGACAACGTTTCTCCTGTCACCGGAAACTTCGCCTGAATCCCTGTACTGAAGAATCGCGCATTTCCCCGTTCCTTTTACCTGGGATAGCAAAATACCGGTAAGGATTCCTCCGAATCCGCACGCCTCGGTTTTTCCCTCGAGGATATGTTTGCTGATCAGGTCCGCGTCCATGCTTTGGAGGTCATCAATCAGTACCCTGTCCAGCGCCTGCGCATCGACGTGAGAATGATAATGTGAAAGGTCGGTACTTACAATTGTTACATAGCTGCCCGGCATTTCTTCAGTCACGGCAGCAAGCGCATCGCTGAGAATATGTGCACAGTCTAAGCTTTGTACACCGAACAGAACCGGAACTAGCATGATACCGGGTGCGCATTTCTGAAGGAACGGGAGCTGCACCTCGATAGAATGTTCACTGAGATGCGCATCCTCAGAATGCGTTATACGTTCATTTTGTGCAATCAGCTTTTCGGCGAATTCAAGATTCACCTCCAGTTTACCGAGCGGCGTCTCGTATGCAGTATCGAGATTTACAGATATACCATCAAACGGAGTTTGATGCGAAGGCCCGATCACAATTGCAGTTTCGAAGGAGAATGAGCTCAGCAGAAAGTATGTGTACGCCTGTACCGAGCCGGAGAAAATATATCCCGCATGCGGAGAAATGACTGCAACCGGAGGGACATCCTTTATACCGGTCTGTTCGGTGATTGCTTTTAAAAGCGATTCAGGATTTACCCGGTCGAGATAGCCCTCGATGCTCTGTTCGAGCTCCTCTTTCCTATCCGGGTAAAAAAGCCCGTTCACCACTGGGAAACGTACGGTCTGTGCCTTTTCCATGAAGCACCCCTTCATCTTCTAAGTGACTTCTAGCAAGTTACTGTTTGATACCTAGTCCTGCAAAGGATCGGCCGCGAAGTGGCATAAGTCCCCGCAGGGAAAGCCACTATTAGGGAATTCGTTCTACTGTAGATTGTATTACATTCATAACAGGTTTACAATTTTTATTTCAAAACCACACGCTTTCTACCGGGATGAGCATATAAATATAATGGAGAATGTAAAATAAAAATTTTCGACAATAGTAAACCCTTACTTCCGGTCAAAGAACGGGTTTTTTGCGCTGACGCTCAATGGTATGCCGTACGCAATCCTGACCTCCGGGTCCAGTATGCCCATCTCCATTGCCGCCTGGCCGACTGTGTACATGATTCTGTTGTCCACCCTGTTGTCCATCGCAATACTCACCGCGGAGCCGATGGCAATGCCAAGGTCGCCCGAGTTGAATACGCAGGGGTGATCGGGATGCTTGTTCTTCTCTGCACAATTCTTAAAACCACACATTCCGCAATAGAGGAGATCCATCGACTTGATCTTTGTTCCGCATAAAAGCATCACCTGTGAAGAAAGTATATTCTCCGCATCACGAATAAAAAATTGCGGGACACCATCCCGCTTCGCCATCTCCTTCATTTTTTCGGATATCGCCTCGATCTCTTTCCTTCTCACAATTGCCAGAACAGTGGTATCATGGCCCCGCCCCTTGGGCGCAGTACGCGCGGCAATAAGCATTTTTTTCGCAACCTCATACGCTGCATCCTCACGAAGCTCCTCTTCATATACCGGTTTCATCTCTGACCTCCATAATTTGTAGTGCAAAATTATAAACCTTCGCCATGGGAACGGCTGGGATAGATGCTGTTCGACCTCTGTGATTGGGTGGCATTCCAGAATTTACCTATAACGGGTTTTCAACATCAATAAAATGAACCTCGATATCAAAAACGTCCTGAATTCTATTGCCGAGCTCAATAACCCCCAGGCGCTCGGTGCTGTAATGCCCTGCGTATATGTAGTTGAAGCCTGCCTCTTTTACGACATAGGGTGTGCTCTCCTTTGCGTCACCGGTTAAAAAGGCGTCGACCCCCAGCTCTAATACGCAGTCAAGCTCGTTTCTTCCTGCACCGCTTACCACAAAGAGTGTTTCAATATGCTCGGAGCCGAAATGAAAGTACCTGGCATCGGTTTGAAGCGTATGATTGACCCTCTCGACCAGGTCGTTAAATCCGACCGCATCTTTGAAAATACCGACAAGCCCTCCACCCGGTACCCTTGTCTGCACATCCTCAACACCCGGCTTTTTTCTCAAAAATGTTTCCGGATCCTCTATTGAATCGGCCCCGATCGCCTTCAGAATAAGACGGTTGTGGCTGATTTCATGGTGAAAGTCGAGAGGAAGATGATAGGCATACACGTTTATATCGTGTTGAAGTATCCGCTTGATCCTCTGGCGCCTGTACCCTCTGAGTGAGCGTTCATCGTTGTTCCAGAACAACCCGTGGTGCACCAGAACTGCATCCGCTCCTTCGGCGATTACACGTTCTATAACCTCCATGTTGATACTCACCGCAGTAGCAATCCTGCAGATATCCGTCTTCCCTGCCACCTGCAGTCCATTTTCGGTGTAGTCGCGTACTCCGGGAGCAATAAGGTACGCATTCAGCCATTTCTCGAGAACATCGCGCCTCACCATGCCCCTAAATCCTCCCGAACTGTTTTTCAAGATCTCTTTTCGACAAATACAGCACGGTCGGCCTGCCGTGCGGACACACAAACGGGATATCGGCATTCATCAGGTCGTTCAGGAGAGAAAGCGCCTGTGTTTCATTAAGCCGGTCCCCCTCCTTCACCGCGTTCCTGCAGGCCGCAAGCCTGATAAAATACTCACGGATATGCGCCTCATCAGGCTGCACCCCTCCCCGGTAGAACTCCTCAAGAAAGAGTGCGAGGATCTCCTCCTCCCGCCTCTCCGGAATATACGCAGGCATTGAACACACGTTCAGGCTATCATCCCCGAAGGGTTCAAGCTCGATTCCCGCGTTTCTGAATGAATCGATATGTTCGACAACTGCCCCGTACTGTGATGCAGGAGGCGTAAAGTTGATCGGGATCAGCAGGTTTTTAACAGCACGGCCTCCATCCGAATCTGCACGCAGCCCTTCGTAAAGCACCCGTTCATGGGCTGCATGCTGATCCATCAGTATAACGTCATCCCCGATTTCAAACAACAGAAATGTCCGGAACAGGCAGCCTCTGTATACAACTTCAACCCCCTCTTCGGCTTTCTTGAGCGCTCCCCTTGATTCAATGCCTTTCAGTTTTGAAACCGACCGGGAGGCCTGAGAAGAAACCCATTCGGCATTCGGTGTACCATGGCCTGACCCTGCCCTGCCCTTTTCTGTGAAAAAGTCCGCTTTATATCGGTTGCCAGACGAACCGCCGGACTGATATAACGGAGCGTACGGTTCCATAACACTGTTGAATCCACTGCCTGAATCACCACCGGACAGATGTTTCGGCCGCCCCCTTGCAGGTGAGATACTTCCACCCTGCCAGCCCTCTTCTGTGCGGACTGAAGGACCATTTTCGTAGAAATGCCGTCCGGCCGTTTTATCAATGCACGAGCGAAGCAGGGAAAAAAGTCTGTCGATTGTTTTAATCTTGACCTCTTTTTTTGCGGGATGAACGTTCACATCGACCAGAGCTGGATCTATGTCGATGAAAACAAAAGCGTACACGTATCTTCCTGCAGGTACCATTCCTCTGAGCGGCGCATTAACTGCGAAGAAGAGGGACGGATGAACCACCGGTCGTCGATTAATAAAGAAGTACTGTCCCCTTCTATTCGGAAGCGTCATACCGCTCCCGGATATAAATCCGCCGATCCGAATGCCCTCGGCTATTTCACCGAATACCATCAGGGATCGGTTCAGTGTTTCACCGTAAATATGGCCGATCCTTTTAAAATTATTTTCGACGGGCTCCAAATTGAAAACGTTCCTGTCATCCGACTTGTAGTGAAACCCTGTATCAAAAAATCCGAGCGCCTTTTTCTGCACCTCCTCCCTGACCTTTGCAGCCTCCGCCCTGTTGCTCTTCAAGAATTTCCGCCTGGCAGGTACGTTGCGAAAGAGCTCTTGCACGATTACAGCGGTCCCTTCGTTCGAGGCGGCGGGTTCAACAACACACCTTCCCCCTGCCGGGCAGATGATCTTCGTTCCTGTTGTCAGTCCTTTGAGCCTGGTGATCATGGTAAAATCAGAAACCGCGCAGATACTTGACAGCGCCTCTCCCCTGAATCCCATACTGCCGATTTTCGAAAGATCCTCAAACTTGCGTATCTTGCTCGTGGTATGCTTCCTAACGGATAAAACCGCGTCTTCTTGAGACATGCCGCACCCGCTGTCAGACACCTGAATAAAATCCTTGCCGCCGTTGTTTATTGTAACTCTGATGGAATCCGCACCTGCGTCAATTGCGTTGTCCAGAAGCTCACGCACCACTGCAGAAGGCCCGTCAATAACTTCGCCGGCTGCAATCTTTGTGTATACTTCTTCCGGGAGAACGATAATATTTCCCATATAAATTTCTCTCCCAATCACCAAATTATACGTCATATGTCCGGTGGCAAACCGGATGAAAGCTGAGACATAAGGATGTAAAACATTATTTTTACAACCGAATCGAAGTGACTTAAAAGGTATTGCAAAACCCCGGTAACGAACAGGATTCACCCATTGTACGCTCGATATTTTCGAACAAAGCCGGCAGGCCGGTAACTCATCTTCGCTCTCCTCAGCCCTTCGTCCCCCAGGTCCTGCTCCCAGTTAATGTATATGTATTTATCAGGAAGTATGGAGGAGAAGCTCATGTTGATAAACTGGTACAGACCCTTGAACCCACCGACCGCCTTTTCAAAATGTATAACAAACGTCGTACCCCCGGCAACTTCCTCGCCCAGCGTATAAGCGGCAGGTTTGCCGTGAACATAGTAGATACCTCCGCAGAGCACAAGTTCCTCGCTGTGCAAAAGGGCCTCGCACGCCGCTTCATAATCCCCGGGATCGTCCCTGTTTCGGCGCCACTCCTCCACGATATCAAGCGCATCATCGATATACTCTTCCAGAAGCGGTTTTCCCTCATACGCATAATTCCGTGTAAAAAGATTAACGAGGTTTTTCTTAC
>Ga0315536_1000141_pt1 | contig 33818 bp, 36 predicted proteins | sample SalMarSW160230MG_FD_203093 | JGI IMG/M metagenome (GOLD analysis project Ga0315536, IMG submission 203093) | Salt marsh sediment microbial communities from the Plum Island Ecosystem LTER, Massachusetts, United States - Salt Marsh Sediment SW1602-30 ...
AGAATCAGAGAAATGGATGCTGTCAGCGTCTTCAAATTCACCATGGGTGTACCTTGTGTTCAGATCGTTGTAGTATTTTTCAAAACCGTCTTTATAGGACTTTTGTATTGATCTGCCCGTGGGGGTGTAATAACGTGCAATGGTAAGCCGCATACCTGAACCGTCTGCAAAAGAGATGGGTTCCTGAACCAACCCCTTCCCAAATGACCTCCGGCCGATAATTGTACCACGGTCGTTATCCTGGATAGCTCCTGCAAGAATCTCGCTGGCTGAGGCACTCCATTCATCAATCAAAACTACAAGATCTCCTGTTTCAAATTCACCTTTTCCAGAGGCACGTGCTTCATTTCGCGGCTGGGTACGTCCTTTAGTATATACTATCAGCTGGCCTTCTTTAAGAAACTCGTTTGCAATCTGTACAGCAGCTTCCATTATACCTCCGGGATTGCCCCTGAGATCAATAATCAGGCTTTTCATTCCCTGGTCTTTTAGGTCGTGCAGACCTTTCATGAATTCATCATAGGTTGTCATGGCAAAGTTGTTGATCTTTATGTAGCCGATATAATCGTTTACCATATAATCAACGTCAACACTGTACATGGGTATCTTATCGCGGGTAATCTCAAAAGGTATAAGTCCATGATGACCGGCACGAAGAATTTTTATCCTCACAACAGTTCCGCTGGGGCCCTTAAGCATTCCCATCACTTTTTCATCGCTTATGTGCCTGCCGGCAACCAGCGAATCATTTACATAAAGTATCTTATCTCCGGGAAGTAGTCCGAGCTTTTCGGAAGGACCGCCGGGTATTGTACTGATAACCAGAATGGTATCAGTAAGCATGCTGAAGGAGATACCTATTCCTTCAAAGTTTCCCTGAAGAGACTCGTTGGCACGGGCCAGCTCCCTGGCCGGGATATATACAGAGTGGGGGTCGAGCTTTTTAAGAATAGCAGGAATAGCAGCCTCTTCCAGATCATTCCGGTTAACCGAATCAACATAATTAGATTCAATGATATTCAGAATACTGTTCAGTTTATCATTTCTTGACCTGATATTTGATCGTGAAGGAGAAGTATTGTCAACGGGGAGAAACTTACCTATCAGTACACCAATTGCCAGAGCTATTCCAAGCAATAATGGGAGAAAAATACTCCTTCTGTGATTATTGTAGTTCATAAATTTTTTTTTCGGGATCAATAAATACTATTTCTATTCCTGCACGCTTAAGAAGATCAAGGCCGTCAGTCTTATGATAACGGTTACAATAAACCACTCTTTTGATGCCTGCCTGGATTATAAGTTTTGAACACTCCATACACGGTGAAGTTGTTACGTAAAGCGTAGCATCCTCACTTGAATTATGCGACTTGGCAACCTTTGTAATGGCATTCGCTTCTGCATGAAGTACATATGGTTTGGTAACATTGTTTTCGTCTTCACATACATTTTCAAAGCCTGCAGGGGTACCGTTATATCCATCGGAAATGATCATCTTGCCCTTTACTATCAGTGCTCCAACCTGCCTCCTTATGCAATATGAATTCTGAGCCCATATGAGAGCCATTTCAAGATAGCGCTTGTCAAATGCAATCTGTTTGTCGCCATAAGGTTTCAGACTTTTATTATCTGACATTTTGCCTGCTATTTTTAATTGTTTGAAAAGGGTTCAAAGGTAATGAATTTATAATTGTTTTACCAAACAGGCCGGCGAAAGGGTGACATTCTTAATATTAATCATTTCTTAATGTTACATTAATCTCATCTTAACTCGCCATACAATTCTCTGAAATAACTTTGTCCGGTAAATATTAAGGTTCTTTGATAAGAGGTTTTAAAATGTATTTTGAAGAATTATAATAAAAGCCTGGAAAATTTATAGAGTATCCGGGATAAATTAAGAACTGTTTTTAAAACAATATATTATAACAGTATTAAAAAAGGAAATGGGTTAATTATTAATTATTAATTTTTATTGATTATGAAAAAGTTAGCATTATTCGCAATGACATTTCTGTTTACAGCTGGTTTTGTATTTGGGCAACCACAGACTAACCAGGGCGTAAAAACAGAGAAAAAAGAAACCAAAAGTGAACAGAAAACTGAAAGGATTGCCTTGAAAAAACTTGAAGGCAATATAGTCAGTGACCAGGCAAAAAACAATTTTAATATGGATTTTAAAAATGCTTCAGGTGCTGAATGGAAAAGGGTTGAGACTTTCGACGAAGTAACATTTACAGCGAATGGAGCAAAAATGAAAGCTTTTTATGATGAAGACGGGAATCTGGTTGGCACAACCCAGAGAAAAACTTTTGCCGATCTTCCTGCTAAAGGTCAGAAAGAGATAAAAGAAAGGTACAAAGGCTATTCAATAGGACCGGTTGTCTTCTTTGATGATAATGTAGCGAATGAAACCGACATGATATTGTGGGCTACTCAGTTTGACGACGAAGACCTTTATTTTGTTGAACTGATAAAAGGTGCAGACAAAATAATTGTAAAAGTTGATCCATCAGGTGGAGTAGGATTTTTCAAAAAGCTTTCATAAAACATTTAATAATATATAAAATAGAAGTGCGTCTTAATTAACAAGACGCACTCTTTTTGTGTATATTTGAATAGCTTGATTTAGTTGAATTGCAAATCGGAATATACTTTATTTGAAACTAAACATTTTTTCCTATGTTCAATACAGCTCATTTACACCCGATAATAGTGCATTTCCCGATAGCACTTATTATTGTTGGCTTTCTTGCAGATATTGTTTCACTCTTTTTCAGAGATGAAAAATGTCTTTCAAAAACAGGCTTTTACCTGATGCTGACCGGCGCCATTGCAGCAATAGCCGCCTGGTCGTCTGGTCAATTGTTTACGGAACACCCGACGGAGGGCGAATTTGTAAAAGTCTTTACAAGGCACGAGACCGGAGCAACAATTACCATGATCCTTTTAATTACTGGTTCAGTTTTCAGAACCTGGCTGGTAATTAAAAAGAGAGAGGAAACCCAGCTTAAGTGGATAACATTCAGCATATTCCTTCTGGCTGTTGTCTCTATAACCTACACAGGATATATGGGAGGAACAATGGTATATGGCTTTTAATATATATCTGATATCCGGGTAAAATAATTTTCTTTCCCCTTTTTTGTCATTTATGCTCTTATAAGATAGTTAGTTAATAACATTTTAACTTATCAACCGTTTAATTAATATGTATAAGTTATTTTTGGGACTGACTATCCGCTATGGGATTAAATTTCTAAAGCTGGTGTTCTAGAAATAATTATTAGCCAACTGAAAATGAAAAATATATGAAGAAAACTTTGTCAGCTTTGATTCTGTTGATGGTATTTTCATCTTTATCCGGACAGGATAAGTTTATTGATGAAAGAGACGGTAATAGTTATAATACAATTACAATCGACGGTGTTACATGGATGAGCCAGAATCTTAAGTTTAAGAGCAGAATGGGATCATCATATTATAATGATGATAAAAATAATATTGCAGATTACGGATTGTTATATGATTGGAAGACCGCCGTAAGTGTTTGTCCCAAAGGATGGCATTTACCTTCCGAAACTGATTTCCGCAGACTGTCAAATTATTTTGAACAAAAAGAATCCTGGAAAAAAGAGGCTTCTGATCCTAATTCATTTAATATACAATTCGGTGGGTTGCAGGATTATGAAGGTACATTTTCCGAAATGGATGAAAGCGCTTATTACTGGACTTCAACAGATTATAATACAACCAGTGCTGCATATTTCAGCTATCTCATTATCAACGATATGCCGGTTATTGATATTTCAAGGAAAGAAGATATTGCTGATATCCATGGAACTGAAAAATCCAACAGGTATTCTGTACGCTGTATAAAAAATCCTTAGGATTGAAGCAGGTTTTCGAAGTTCGTCCTGTTTCAAAAAACACTAAAGGTTGACTAAACTGGAATAATGGCAACATTTGCCGAAAAAGTGATATCATTCTTTGGAGAACTGGAATATTCAGGATCATTGCCGGAGGGAATTTCCATTATGAATCCTTACCGGGACAATCCACAGATACTCCCTTTGATTACCAGATTTTATAAAAGGTTTTACAACGATCATAATTCACGGCACCTGATACTGGGTATCAACCCGGGGAGATTCGGTGCAGGTGTTACAGGCCTTCCTTTTACTGATACAAAACGTCTGAAAGAAAAATGTGGTCTCTCTGTTGAGGATCTGAAAACTTTCGAAACCTCTTCTGTCTTTATTTACAACATGATCGACGTGTTTGGAGGTGTGGAAATGTTTTATTCCAGGTTTTTTATCAGCGCTGTAAGCCCGCTCGGTTTTACTTCACTAAATGCAGGTGGCAAAACTGTCAACTATAATTATTATGACAGCAAAAAACTTATAGCAGCTGTTAATAATTTTATGGTCGAAAACCTGAAAAAGCAACTTGCTTTTGGTATTGAAGACGATATCTGTTTTTGCCTTGGCACCGGGAAGAATTATAAATTCATTTTAAAGCTTAACGACGATTTGAAAATCTTCAAAAAGATCGTTCCTCTCGAACATCCAAGGTATATAATGCAGTACAAATCAAAACAAAAACAGATATATATCAATAAATATATCGAAGCATTCAGGGAAATCTGAATAGTGCGATGGTTTTTAAAGCCAGGCTATTCGGAAGCGTCAAATTAAGGTTTAATCAGATTTACCTCTCCCCCTCGGTCCCCCTCTCCCGGGGTGAAAGGGGGAAGATCATTTAGGATGTTGCAGTTAATTCTTTTCAAAATATACACAATTATCCTGAATTAAAGCCCCTCCCACTTCGGGGGAGGGGTTTGGGGAGAGGCCGATTTCGTCGGACAAAGCCGACCCTGTTGGTCGAAGTCCGTAGGGATCTCCTTCTAATTTCATATTTTCTTCGTTTAATACTGATTTTGTTTTGCAGAATTAAAATTTTATCTAACTTTGTTTCGTAATTAGACGAAATACTAAATGAAATGGAGATAAAAGAAAAAGTATACACTGAAAAACAGGAAAAAATTGCCAGGTACTCAAAAGCAATTGGACATCCTGTTAGAGTATTCATTATGGATTTTCTTATTAAGAATGCAGATAAGTGCTGTTACAGCGGCGATATGGCAGAAGAACTTCCAATCGCCCGTTCAACACTCTCTCAGCATCTGAAAGAGTTAAAGGCTGCAGGTTTTATTCAGGGAGAGATAAATCCTCCATATATAAAATACTGCATTAATAAAGGATCATGGACAGAGGCCGCTGATTTGTTTGATAAATTTTTTAACCGGTAATATTATAGTACTATATAAAATGGAAATCAAAATTCTTGGGACAGGCTGTCCTAAATGTAAAACCCTTGAGGAAATTACCCGTAAAGTGGTAAAAGATAATGGGATAGATGCTACTGTCACTAAGATTGAAGACATTGTTGAAATTATGAAATTTAACATCATGACAACTCCCGCCCTGGTCGTAAACGAGAAAGTTGTTTCAAAAGGACGTATACCCTCGGTTGAGGAGATAAAACAATTTTTAACCAAATAATAAACAAGCCCCATGAGAAAATTCTTTTTAATAAGTTTCCTGTTGATCACTCTGGTTGGTATTTCATGCAATTCTCAGACAAACCAGAAACCTGCTTCATCTGTTTCAAAGAATGGAGATATTGAGGTTTATTATTTTCACATGACAGCCCGTTGTGTAACCTGCAAAACAGTGGAAGCAGAAGCCAGAAAGAACATTGAGATGCTTTATGCCGATCAGCTTAAAGCAGGTAAGATAAGTTTTACTGCTTTAAATCTTGAAGAGGCAACTGGTAAATCAATGGGTGAAAAACTGGGTGTGAACAGTCAGACACTCCTGATTGTAAAAGGTGACCAGAAAATCAATATTACGAATGAAGGTTTCCTTTATGCTGTTTCTCAGCCACAGAAATTTACTGAGGTTATGAAATCGAAGATAGATCCTCTGATAAATCAGTAATCAGGCTCATAAAGTCTATCTTTTTTTGCGTCGCCCATTCAAATATTTCTATTATGGATTTTCTTACAAATCTTCTTGATAGTAGTTCTATGCCATGGGTTACAGCCTTTTTACTTGGTCTGATGACAGCTATCAGTCCATGTCCGTTGGCAACGAACATAACAGCTGTCGGATTTATTAGTAAAGATTTGGAAAATCGCAACAGAGTTTTCTTCAATGGACTGTTTTATACTCTTGGAAGAGCAGTTACATATACATTAATTCCACTTATTATTTTACTTGGAGCAGATCAATTTAAATTCTCGGGGTTCTTCCAGCGGTACGGTGAGAAAATCATCGGACCTCTTTTATTGTTAATTGGCATATTCATGCTTGATATCATCAGGATAAATTTCCCCGGGTTTGGCAGACTCTCAGAGAAGATGGAAAATAGGAAGTCGTGGCGGTTCATTGATGCAGCGTTGCTTGGGATGGTTTTTGCACTTGCTTTTTGCCCTTACAGCGGAGTGTTGTATTTCGGTATGCTTGTTCCCTTAACCGTATCAAGTGCTTCAGGACTATATCTACCAGTTGTATTTGCTATCGCAACAGGGATTCCGGTAATCATTTTTGCATGGGTGCTGGCTTATACTGTATCAGGATTAGGGAGTCTTTACAATAAGATAAAAATATTCGAACTGTGGTTCAGAAGAATCGTTGCTGTAATCTTTATCCTTGTTGGTGTTTATTATATAATCAGGATTTACTTATAAAAAAATTTGCGTATTTATTTCGTAGTATGACGAAACATTAATTCTAATTGAATGAAAAATATCAAAACAAATATCTGGTTACCTGTTTTGTTGTTACCTGTCTGGTACATTATATATCATTTCCTTCAACCAGGAACCGACTGGTTAATTGATTCGGTTTTTGGAATGCCAAAGGGGGCACATCTAACTGAAGCTGTACGTTTCTTTGTTTTTGAATTTCCCAAGGTCATGATGCTTCTCACACTCATTATCTTCCTTGTTGGGATTATCAGGACATATTTTACCCCTGAGCGAACCCGTAAGGCACTTGAGGGAAAAAAGACTTTCACGGGAAATGTTATGGCATCAGCCCTGGGCATCGTAACTCCATTTTGTTCATGTTCGGCGATCCCTTTATTTCTGGGTTTTGTAGAATCCGGTGTACCGCTCGGAGTCACATTTTCTTTTCTTATTTCCTCCCCAATGATTAATGAAGTGGCTGTTGTTCTTTTATATGGAATGTTTGGATGGAAGGTAGCTGCGATATATGTTGGAACAGGTCTGGTTATAGCAATTGTTGCTGGTTGGGTAATTGGTTTGCTGAAGCTCGAAAAATGGGTGGAACCCTGGGTCTATGAGACACATCTGGGGAATAGTGGGGAGGAAGAAGAAAAAATAACATTCGGTAACAGAATCAGTCTTGGATATGATGCCATTAAGGATATAGTAGGTAAAGTATGGATCTATGTAGCGTTAGGTATTGCAGTTGGTGCAGGTGCACATGGATATGTCCCGGAAGAATTTATGGCTTCCCTAATGGGTAAATCTGCATGGTATTCAGTCCCGTTGTCAATCTTAATCGGGATTCCTCTTTATTCTAACGCTGCAGGTATTGTACCTATTGTATCTGTACTTATCGAAAAAGGTGCATCCCTTGGAACTGCATTGGCATTCATGATGGCTGTAATTGGCTTATCTCTGCCTGAAATGATAATCCTGCGTAAAGTACTGAAGCTTCCAATGATTATCACATTTATCGGAATTGTAGGAGGAGGAATAATGATTGTAGGATATTTATTTAATATGATTTTTTAAAAAGTATTAAATGGAAACAAACAAAATTACAATAGTATCATGTTCAGGAGCAAGTGATACCGGAAAATATCCCGATGAAGTTGCACGGCGTATAGCAGCAAAAGACGTTGCTAATATGGTTTGTCTGGCTAAAATTGCAATTAGCGATACAGCTCTCATAAAAAAGACTAAAGAACAACCTGATAAAATAATAGTTCTGGATGGATGTCCTTTCAATTGTGCCGAAAAGATCCTTGCCAAAGAAGGCATAACGAATAAAGTTCATCTGTATACTACTGATTTTGAAATAAAAAAAGAAGTTACACCGGTAACTGATGAGAAAGTTGATGAAATAATCGATCATATTAAAAGGTTGTAAAAATGGATAATCTCAGGAGAAAAGCCATTGAAATCAAATCTCTCTTAAACCTCGGATCATCGATGGTTGGGGTCAAATTAATATATCTCTTTCCATTGGAACAGGCAGATATTGAACCTGATGTTGTGGTAGTGGAAGATGAAACCGAGAAACTCATGTGGATTGCTTTAGCACAACTAAATGCACAAGTCGGGAAGCGTGTAACCAGCTCAACAGCCATTTTGCAGACGACCTGTGTTGATGCAACAATTATCCCATATATTGAACAAAAACTTGACCTTAGCTTCGGTTGCTATGGTTGCCGGGAAGCAATTGAACTTGGGAAAAAGATAAAACAGAGGATGATAGAAGACATTTATAAACAGGCTGGAAAACTTACAGAAAAGAGCGTCAAATAAGGGTAATCAAAGTTTGAACCTAAACTTAAATAATATGAAACGCAGTAAACTCCTAATCCTGATCCTTTCCGTTATTGTAATGCTGATTATTGTTACAATAACAGGCGCACGGAATGAGAGTAAAAAAGATCATCTTATAAGTCGTGACCTTGTTACTCAGTCCGGTGTTTGTCCTCCTTTTAATCTTTATGATGAAAATGGCTCAGTGATTAACCCGGTAAATAATATTAATGCTGACAAACCTTTTTCACCCAAACAAACCTGCGGTAAATGTCACGACTATGACAAAATAACACAGGGCTACCATTTTCAACAGGGGAAGGATGAGAAAGCTGCCGGAACATTTGCCGACCGTTATCAATGGGTATCTACTCCAGGGAATTATGGTGGTAACTGGTGCTCTCCTGCACCGCTATACAGTTACCTTTCAAAAAAATCCAACAACTCAGCCAAAGAGATGGATATGACCTCTTTTACCTTTATCACTAATGGTTGCGCTAACTGCCATCCTGGTGGTGGACCTCTTGAATTTGACAGGGCAGGTTTTCGCTATGACAAGTTCATGGATTCAGTTAAATATACTGCAGGAGGAATAAATAATTTTGATGGCGACTATTTCCAGGCTCATTGGAATCGTTCAGGTGTTATTGAAGCTGATTGTAACTTGTGTCACCTTCCGGAATATGACTATAAAGGAAGGAACGCTCAGATGGCAAACTACAACTTTCGCTGGCTTGCCACAGCCGGATCGGGTCTGGCTAAGGTTGAAGGTTCGGTTAAAGATACAATTGATGTAAAAGTGACATACGATCTTTCAAAATTTTCTGCTGACGGTAAAGTCTCTATGCACCTGGTAAGGGAACCAAGAAACGAAACGTGTTTGAACTGCCATTCAAAACCTCAATGGAAAAAACGGGGTGCTTCATTCACTGAGTTTACAGATGTTCATATTGCAAAAGGAATGAAATGTGTCGATTGTCACGTATCAGGCTCAATGGCAACAGATAGCCGTATAAAAGGAAAAGAGGTTCATCAGTTTGGCAAAGGAGATGACCCCTCGGGCAATGTACGTAACGACCTCGATAATACCATGCGTACCTGTACCGACTGCCATCTTACAGGTTACCTTAATGCTCCGATTGCGAAACACACATGGTTACCAGATCTGCATCTCGATAAACTTGCATGCCAGACTTGTCATATACCTGAACGCATGGTAAAATCTGCATTGGTGCAGGTTAGCGATATATATAATCCCGGAACAAAAATTTCGCCACCGGCAAAATATGTCTGGACATTTTACGATCAGGATATGAATTACTGGAACCATTATGGTGAACTTGCAATGTTTACGGCAAAAGATCAGCCATCAGACCCGTTTGTACCCCAGTATGCAAAGTACAAGGGGAAAATCTTTCCTGTTAATTCCGTTCATAGCGCATGGCCAGCCATCTATACTGAAGGGAAAAAAGGTTTGGATCAGCCTAAAATGAAGGATATTTATAGCATGTGGACAACACACAGAAAAGACAGAACAAAATATCCGGAACTCGACAAGATTAAGGATGATAACTCAGACTTCATCCCGGAAGTCAATAATCCGGAAGAGATTGATGCTTTAATAAATTCTGTAACTACATATATGCAGGATAAAGGGTATGATTTAAAGGGCAAAAAAATTGTCTGGGTGAATGACGACCGGATGTACTTAAACGGGAACGATTATAAGATGCTTGAAAAAGAGACCTTTGAGTCATCACCATATGCTTCGGTTTATAAATATAATCATGATGTATTTCCTGCAAAAGCCGGTTTAGGAGCTAAGGGTTGCACAGACTGTCATTCGCTTTCATCAGATATTTTCTATGCACAAACGGTGAAATATTTTTTTGGCACTGACGGGAATCCGGTTTATGAGCCTCAATATAAAAGGTTGGGTATAAGTGCATTCTTTGTATGGCTTTCGGCTGTAAGGGAACAATGGATCAAGACCATTGAATATCCGGCTATCCTGTTCCTCTTATTAATAGTCTTGTTGTCTGTTGTCTTTTACATTAACAAGACACTGAATTATTTACCTTTCTCTTCAAAATACTTATGGGTAATTTATGGTATTCTGACAATTGGATTTGTACTGATTTACCTGAAACCGGACTTGCATTCCTATATTTTACCTGAACGGATGTGGTTTGATAAAAACCATTTCATACTATCAATAGTGGCACTATTTGCAGGTATTTATACATGGTTAAGCATGAGAAAAGCAGGTCTGTCAAAATCAGTCTTAGGCAGGTTGCAACTAATATTTATAACTATTTCGATTGTCTCCGGATTTTTGATGATGATAAAATTTGAAGCGATATTTTCTATGGTAAGAATCGCCTATACTCTCTTTGATCTGAGTATACTTATTATTACTATACTCTCCATTATATTCTTTATTGGGGATCAGTTTGAAACACATATAAATAATCTTAATTATGGAAAAGAAAAAATTTGAAATTCCGTCATGGGCATTTGAATTTCACGGGCATGATTGTCCGTTTATGCCTATAGGTTACCGCATGGGTACCCTGGCACTTCAAAAATTAGGAGTTGAACGCTGCAAAGACCACGAGATGCACGTATTTTCAGAAATGGGAATCGGACATCCCCAAACCTGCATGCAGGACGGGCTTATGGCTTCCACGGGAGCAACTTTTGGTAAAAGTATGATTGACAGGTTGTATTATGGAAAAATAGCTGCAACTTTTTGGTATCCAGAGAAAGTTGCTGTACGAATTGCTCTTAAAAATGAATTTTCAGATGCACTGGCGCCACATGAATTTTTCAGTTATAGGAAAAAGGGTATCGAACCTTCTAAAATTCCGGCTGAAGTATGCAACAGCATTATTGATATGGTATTATATGCTTCAGAAGAAGATCTGTTTGACATAAGGTTACTCCCGGACTTTCAATTCAAGCCACCTAAAGGTTCATTTAATAACGGAAAATGTGAAACATGCGGAGAGTACGTGTTTGAAAGATATCTGCATCGTAAAGATGGTAAGAATATATGTATCCCATGTTCTGGATATAATGCCGATGAGAGATCGTTTTATATTCCTCAATCATAAAAGTCCATTAGAAATATAATATGAGAATTGGCCAAAAGGATTAATTGTAAAATATGAGTGAAGGATTACATAAACATGGAACTGCGAATGGGAAAAATCTTTTTATTACCATTCTGCTTAACATTGTTATTACTGTAGCACAGGTAATAGGTGGATTGATATCTGGCAGTATGGCGTTACTTTCAGATGCTGCACATAACTTCAGCGATGTTCTTTCACTTATAGTCAGCTTTGTAGCAGAGAAATTATCAGGCCGGGAACGGACCCTTAAACAAACCTATGGTTATAAGAGAGCAGGAATTTTTGCAGCTTTCTTTAATGCCGCAACATTACTAATAATTGCAACCATTTTAGTCTGGGAAGCTGTTTACAGACTTATTCATCCACATCCAATTGCCGGTTTGGTGGTTATTTATCTTGCTTCATTAAGCATATTACTTAACGGACTAAGTGTAGTGCTTATAAAAAGAGATGCTGAAGGAAGTATGAATTTGCGTTCTGCTTACCTGCATTTGTTTACCGACATGATGACTTCAATTGCTGTTCTTGTTGGTGGCTTTGCAATGAAATATTTAGGATGGTACTGGATTGATGGAGTTCTCTCGATAGGTATTGCCATTTACTTAGTTTACAGCAGCTGGGGCATATTCTATAAATCCATAAGGATTTTCATGCAGTTTACTCCTTCGCATATAAACATTGAAGAGATTGCACTACAAATGTCTTCTTTGCAGGGTGTGAAAAACATGCACCATGTTCATGTCTGGCAACTCGATGATCATGAAATGATGCTTGAGGCTCACATAGATTTGGACGAAGATTATTCAATTTCAAGCTTCGAAGCGATACTGGAACAAGTCGATAAACTACTTGAAACATATGGTATTCATCATTTTAATATTCAGCCAGAACTCTTCAGGAGCGACCAGAAAGAATTGATAAATACCGGTAAGGCTAAATGATAAATGGCACAAGACATTAAAAATATATTTGGTAACATATAATACGTTTAAAATTAGAAATTATGAGAGAGCACAACATCAAAAACATTTCTGTTATTTTATTTTTCATTACAACTATTTTTATATCCGCATGTGGTCAGAATCCCAGCCAGGGAGAAAAAGCGAAAACTCCTGGTCAGGTTTCAACGAATACAAAGGATTCAGAAAAAAAGTACAAGGTTACTTTTATTGAATTAGGATCTGTAAGGTGCATCCCGTGCCAGCAAATGCAACCTGTTATGAAATCCATTGAAACGAAATATGGCAAAGATGTAAAAGTTGACTTTCACGATGTTTGGACTGATGCAGGCAAACCTTATGGTGTAAAATATGGCATTGAGGCAATCCCAACCCAGGTGTTTCTTGACGAAAACGGGAAAGAATATTACAGGCATGTTGGATACTTCCCTGAAGAGGAGTTAGTAAAGGTATTGCAACAAAAGGGGGTAAAACTGAAGTAGATGAATAGCCTTTTTGATAATTATGGTTTTTTAAGCTGTGGAATCTTACATGTTTCACCCCGTGAAGCATTTGAATTGTGCAGAAAAGGAGCTGTAATAGTAGATGTCAGAGAGGAATACTTAAATAATTTTAAAAATTTTGATGTACCCGAAATCCTGTTTTTTCCGATAAGCAGACTTGTTCAGAAATTATCAGAATTGCCACAGGATAAGTATCTCATATTTGCTGATACTGTCGGCTTAAGGAGTAAAGAAGCATTAGTCCTTCTAAAAGATAAAGGATATGTAAAAATAGCTAATATGGCAGGGGGAATTGTTGATTGGGAACGTGACGGGTTGCCACTTAAAAAAAATGTTGAAGAAAGATTATCTGGATCTTGCATGTGTCAATTGAAGCCAAGGGAAGGTATGAAAAACTCAAAATAACTGAAATGAGGGAAATCGAATTGGAATCAATCATCACATGTCCGAAATGCGGACATAGCGAAAAAGAAACTATGCCCACTGATGCATGTCAGTTTTTTTACGAATGCAAAAACTGTGGCACCATTCTAAAACCCAAATCCGGAGACTGTTGCGTTTACTGTTCATACGGAACAGTTCCCTGCCCTTCGGTTCAGGAAAATAAAAAGTGTTGTTAATGTTTAACCCAAAATAATATCGATATGAAACAGTCAATTGGTTTTATCGGAGGCGGAAGAGTGACAAGAATTCTTCTGCAGGCATTTAAAAATAAAAACGCAAACTTCAGTAAAATTGTTGTTACTGACCCTAACAATGATGTCTCTGTTAATCTTAAAAAATCATTTCCTGATATTTGGATTGAAAATGCAGGGGTTGCAGCCTCACAGGATATTGTTTTTATTTCCCTGCATCCACCTGTAGTGATGGATACCCTTGAGCTTGTAAAGGCTAATATAAACAGCAAGACCATAGTGATTTCTCTAGCCCCCAAAATCACTGTCGCGAAAATATCAGCAAAACTGAACCAGACTAAAAACATTTTGAGGTTAATTCCAAACGCCACATCCTATATTAATGAAGGTTATAATCCGGTATGCTTTTCATCTGAATTTGCCAGTAGTGATAAGCAAATGGTTCTGGATCTCTTAAGGATTATGGGTAATACCTTTGAGGTAGCGGAAGAAAAACTTGAAAGCTATGCAATTATGTCTGCCATGTTGCCAACATATTTCTGGTTCCAATGGAAAGAGCTTTCAGAGATAGGGCAGAAGATTGGTCTAACCGAAAAAGAGAGCAACGATTCAATAAACGAAACTCTTATTGCGTCATTGAAACTGATGTTTAATTCAGGTTTTTCTCCGGCAGAGGTGATTGATTTAATCCCAGTAAAGCCTATAGGTGAACATGAACCACAGATTATTGGAATTTATAAGACCAGGCTGATTGGCTTGTATGAGAAAATAAAACCCTGAAAAACAGCTTGTAAGCAAAATTATTCTTAATGGAATTACTGCTTAAAATCCTTAAGAAATAATTTTTTTTCGCCTGCAACAATGTAAGTACTTACTTATATAATATGAATAAAGCTATTTCCATAATCATTCTGCTTCTTGGTTTTACAATAGTCAACGGCCAGTCTGACAACTACAAAGTTAAATTTGATCTGTCGGTTCGGTACCGGTTCGAATTGTGGAACGGAATGAATGCCAAAAACTATGGGGATAATAGTCCTGCCGCTATCGGAAGACTCAATGACAAGATCCTTTTTCAGAGGATAATTACAGGTTTGACTTTAACTCCATCCAGGAAATTAACAGTTGCATTTCATATGCAGGATTCCCGGGCTTTTGGGTGGTCGATGCGTAACGATTTGTATCCTGATCTTTTCAGGATTCATAAGGCAGGCTCATCTATGCCTTATTATACTATGAACCCCAACGAAGAGTTCTTTGAGATTTATGATGCGTATGTTCAATACAATCAGTTATTAAAGGGGATATCAGTTAAACTTGGCAGACAGAAAATATTTTATGGTGATACCAGAATATTTGGCCCGGGAGACTGGGGAAATACAGGGCGCTGGACATGGGATGCGTTAAAAGTGTCTTATAAAAGGGGCGAAAATTTTATAAATGTTTTTGCAGGAGGTACGAAAATTGCTGATCCTGTTAAAATTTCTATCCCATTTACCAGCACTGAATTTTGGGGTGGAGGAATGTATGCACACTTAAATATTCACAGGGTAATGAATATTGAGCCTTTTTATGCTTTAAAGACTGAAGGATCAGCTGATTATATCAATACTCTCGAATTTAGCAGAAATTGGACAGGTATAAGAATTTTTAATGACGATTTTCATCATTTTGTCTTTGATCTGACAGCAATAAAGGAATTTGGCAGCGAGAATGGTAAAAAGATAGATGCTTACGGCTGGTTCGCCAAGGCAGGATATCAGTTTCATAATATACAGGCTAAACCCATTATCAGTATAAGGGAAACTTACGCATCAGGAGGAAGGAAAGCAGCTGGAACCATACACACTTTTGAGCCGGTATACGGAGCTAATGACAAGTACTATGGATGGATGAACATAACATCATGGTCAAATCTTGATGACAGAGAAATTGTCCTTGAACTATTCCCTGCCAGAGGAATGTGGATAGAATTAAAATATAACCGTTTTTACATACCTGTTCCAGATGATGTCACACTTTTGAATACTATGAAATTAGAGCCCGGAAAGCATCATCTTGGTGATGAACTTGACGCTTTTGTAAAGTACCAGGCCATGAAAAACCTGCAGTTAACAAGTGCATTCGGGTATTTTATGCCGGGAGAATTATTACCTATAAATAATAAACCTGCAAAAAACGCAGAATGGGTTGCTTTGCAGGTTCTTTTTACATTTTAGAAATTTTAAATTTTAAATTATGGCATACTTTCTGGTGTTTCTCATTATTACAATTGCTTCTTTCATCTTTGCGATGCTCGGACTTGGGGGAGGAACAGTTTATGTGCCGGTTATTAACTGGTTTGGATACGATATGAAGGAAGTTGCAATCCCCCTCGGGTTATTACTTAATGGTCTGAATACGTTACTTGCACTAATTCCCTTTGCCCGTAAAAAACTCATTGATTGGAAAGGCGGTGCTGTAATGGCTGCAGCAGCTCTTATTGCTGCTCCGGCTGGTTCGTATGTTACCCAATTTGTACCTGTCAGTGCACTGAAAATATTCTTTGCCGGTATGGTGGTAATTGCCGCAATTAGGACGTTAATGGTCTCAGGAAATGCAGAACCTGAAACCATGATGTCATTTAAAAGACGAGCAATCATTGGTCTTTTTGTCGGGATTTTCGCTGGTTTTGTGGGAGGAATGTTAGGTATTGGTGGTGGTTTTATTATTGCTCCTATTCTGATGTGGATGGGATATAAAACAAAGGAAGCAGCAGCAACTACAGCTTTCGTGGTAACATTCTCTTCTTTCTCAGGCTATTTTGGACATATGGCACAAGGACACATGAACTGGACACTTACAATAATTTTAGTTGTCTCCGTAATAATTGGTTCTCAGCTTGGGGCAAGATATATGTCTTCAAAAGCTAAATCAAGACAGGTAAAGATAATATATGCAGTTGTTTTACTGCTGATAGCGGCTAAATTGATAATTGATGTTCTGCTAAAATAAATTCTTATAATATTCACTTTAAAATTTAAAATCATGATTGATCCAAAAGAATGGCTCGAATTCGGGCAAAAGTTTCACGGACATAAATGTCCTGCAATGCCAATGGGCTTAAGAGTTGGTGCTGCTGCAATGAATAAACTCGGGATTGAACGTGCAAAAGACGGACAAATTGTTGCTTTTGTCGATTTAGGCGATGACCATTGCGCCACTTGTTATGGTGATGGTTTGCAGGTTATAATGGGAACTACCTTTGGCAAGGGCAACCTCAAGAAAACACACAAAGGAAAATGGGCAGTCACCGTAGTTGACAAAGCTACCAACAGGGCAGTAAGAGTAACTCCTAAGGCTGAAGCAATGCTTAATAACAAAAAAACAGCATTTTTTACTGACTATCGCATGCTTGGCAAACCTGCAAGTATTGTCCCGGCAGAAATAGTTGACCCCCTGGTTAATGGTGTTATGAATGCACCAGATGAAAAGCTCCTGAGTATTTCACCTGTTTTCGAATATAAACTTAACCCTAAAAAGGATAGCTTTGATGGATTCGTATGCGAAGAATGTGGTGAAATGACTGTAATGGAATATGGCAGAATTAAAGGAGATAAGAAAGTCTGCATAGACTGCGCTTCAAAATAGTACATTATTTCCTGTATTTAACAGCCATCCAGAAATTTTATGAAATGTTCGAACATTTCATAAATCCTGTTAGAAACGCCGAAGTTTATTGCTAAAAATTGTTTGAATATGAAAATATTGATACTTTGCACAGGGAATAGTTGCAGAAGCCAGATGGCACAGGGGTTTCTGCAATCATTCGATAGAAGATTGCAAATCTTTTCTGCAGGAACGGATCCTGCTACCCGGATAAACCCGACCGCTGTAAAGGTGATGAAAGAGGTGGGAATTGATATAAGTAAAAACAAACCAAAAAATGTTGATCAATATCTGAATGAAGCCTGGGATTATGTAATCACAGTTTGTGATGATGCTAATGAATCATGTCCTGTCTTCCCTGGAAAGGTCAGAAATCGGCTTCATATGGGGTTTGAGGATCCTTCAAAAACCAAAGGGTCATATATAGAAATCATGACCTCATTTTATGAAGTAAGGAACGAGATAAGGGATGAATTTTATAAGTTATATGAATCAGAATTAATTAAAAAAATCTGACTTGTTTAAAAGTCCTTCAAAAACCATTATAACGTCATTCGGAATACAGCAAAAAGAGGAACCTCCTTTGAATATTAAAATAAATGAATGTAAAGGTTTTATTCTTGTTATATGTATAAAAATAAAATATGAAACCAAGACTCAAATTTCTTGACCGGTACCTTACATTGTGGATATTCCTGGCAATGTTTATAGGAGTGTTTTCGGGCTACTTTTTCCCGTCTATAGCAGCTTTCTGGGATTCATTAAAATCCTCTCCTGAAAGCACCACTAATATTCCTATTGCGATTGGTCTTATTCTGATGATGTATCCACCACTTGCAAAAGTTAAATATGATGAATTGGGCGGAGTATTCAGAAACTTGAAAATCCTGGGTCTTTCCCTGGTACAAAACTGGATTATCGGACCTGTACTTATGTTTATATTAGCTATTATATTCTTTAAACTTTTTCCGGGGAAAGACAACGCAAATCTTCCATATATGTATGGAATTATTATGATAGGACTGGCCCGATGTATAGCCATGGTGATTGTTTGGAACGATCTTGCAAAAGGAGATTCAGAATATTGTGCAGGATTAGTCGCCTTCAATTCAATCTTCCAGGTATTACTCTTTTCAGTATATGCATGGTTCTTTATAGCTATTCTGCCCGGATGGTTTGGTGTACCTACCAATTCCGTTGTTGAGAATATTACAATAGGACAGATTGCCAGTAGTGTCTTTATTTATCTCGGAATACCTTTCATAGCAGGTTTCATTACCAGGTTTATATTAATCCGGACTAAAAGTAAGGAATGGTATCATACAAGGTTCATTCCTAAGATTAGTCCGATTACTCTAATTGCACTATTATTTACTATAGTAGTGATGTTCTCTTTAAAAGGTGAATACATAGTAAAATTACCGTTAGATGTTATATCGATAGCCATTCCTCTCATAATATATTTTGTAATTATGTTTATGTTCTCCTTTTTCATGAGCAGGAGAACTGGGGCAACTTATGAACAAACAGCTACACTTTCGTTTACGGCTGCCAGTAATAATTTTGAACTGGCCATTGCAGTAGCAATTGCTGTATTCGGAATAAACTCCGGTGAGGCTTTTGCTGCGGTTATAGGTCCGCTTGTTGAGGTCCCGGTTATGATCGGACTGGTAAATGTGGCATTATCTTTTAAAAAGAAATACTATTAATTTTGATATTTATTCATATTTCTAAACATTCATTTTAGGAGGGAAGAAAATGATTAGTAAACTGGTTCTTCTGGCAATTTTCGGAATCGCAATGGCTCATTTTGAGGGAGTAGTTGTCGTTTACCTGAGAAAAGTACTCGGGATGCTCGATTCGGAATCAAACAAGGAGTCGCTTGAGAAATTTCCAAGGCGCTATGTGCGTATTGAAATGACACGGGAAGTAGCTACAATAATAATGCTGGTTGTAATTGCACATATCTCCGGAGTGACATGGATTGAAAGAGGGATATTCTTCTTGTGGACCTTCGCCTTCTGGGACCTGTTCTATTACCTGTCGCTGTATATACTTATAAAATGGCCTCCAAGCCTGAATACTATTGATGTCCTTTTCCTTATTCCCAGGCCATGGATAGCTCCGGTATGGGTCCCTGTCGGCATTTCTTCTTTGACTATCATTGTTATTGCTGTACTTGCGATCCTGGGTGTTTTTTAGTTATAAACAGAACGGAATAAATTGCCGTCAGGAGTTGTCAGTAATTTTATTGAGTCCATCCAAACTAAAAATTATAAATATGAAAAGGTTGTTTACTTTTATCAGTTGCATGATGATCCTCATTATGGGGTCAAATCTGCGCGGACAGAATACAAATTCTGCCTACAGTATTGTTAATAAGATACATCTCCCTGGCGATGGGGGATGGGATTACCTTTCTGTTGATGAGGCAGGAAGCAGGTTATTCGTTTCCCATGGCACTGTGGTTCAGGTCGTAGATCTTAAGTCAGGTACTCTTGCCGGAACTATAGAAAATACTCCGGGAGTACATGGTATAGCTATTGCTTCCGATCTCAATAAAGCTTTTATCAGCGTCGGAAGAAATGCTTCGGTGAAAGTCATAAACCTGCAGACTCTTGCAGTAATAGCAGATATAAAAGTTACAGGAGAGAATCCTGATGCTATCTTTTATGATCAGTTCTCAAAAAAAGTATTCACTTTTAACGGGAGAACAGCCAACTCAACTGTCCTTGATGCAGAAACAAACCAGGTGGTCGGCACAATAGCCCTTGAAGGGAAACCGGAATTTCCGGTTTCAGACGGTAAGGGCAAAATATATGTCAACATAGAGGATAAAAGTCTCATATCGGTAATTGATGTGAATTCGTTGAAAGTGGATAATTCATGGCCGATTGCTCCGGGAGAAGAAGCCAGCGGACTTGCTCTGGATAATGAAACTCATCGTCTGTTCGCTGTGTGCAGTAACAAACTGATGGTAGTGGTTGATGCTATAAGCGGCAAAGTTGTTGCCAACCTTCCTATCGGACAGGGTTGTGATGGCGTAAAATTCGATCCGGAACTGAAAAGAGCTTATGCTTCAAATGGAGAAGGTACTATGACTGTTGTTCAGGAAGTTGACAAGGATAATTTCAAAGTGCTTGAAAATATCACTACAGCACCCGGAGCAAGAACCCTGGCAATTGACATAAAATCGCACCATATATACACACCTACTGCAGAATTCAATCCGGCTCCGGCTGCAACTGCTGATAATCCGCGCCCACGAAGATCAGCAAAACCAGATTCGTTTTATGTAATGGATATAGCTCCTGTAAAATAAAAAGGAGCATTAAAATTGAACATTATAATTAATGTATTTATGTAGAGGCAGGTCTCAGACCCGCTTCTACATGATTTTATTCGGTTATCTCAAATACGGTGCTTGTAAGTGGGGCCCCTGATCCGACATTCAACCCTATTTTCATGAGGTAATCACCTGAATAACTTTTCCCGTTTTCCGATGGACCAAACCTGCGGCCTTCATAGGCAATATTTATTTCCTGAATTTTATAGGTTTTTGCAGGATCCAGTCCCTGTAACTTTACCTTATTGAAGGTCTCTCCAAATCTGGAATTGAGCGTGTAAGCAAAAAGCACGGCTTTATCTTTTGCACTGCTTACATACATCAGCACCGCTCTGTTTTCCTCATATGGAGATATAAGCCTGTAAAGATCTCCATGCCATATTACATCACTCAGTCTCTTGTAATTGGCGATAGCATCCTGGCTGAATTTAAGCTCTTTATCAGAAAGTTCACTGACCTTAAGGTCATACCCCATTTTCCCCATCATGGCAACATCGGTCCTGAATTTCAGTGACTGTTTGCCCCATGAGGTAATATGGTTACATACTGCAAAAGAGGGGAAGAAATATGAATATCCCCATTGAATATACACCCTTTCAAGAGGATCGGTATCATCACTTGCCCAGAACTCCGTAAAATACCTGAGTGCACCATAGTCGACACGGCCACCTCCGCCGGAACAGAGCATAACAGGAAGATGCGGATATTTCTGGCGAAGCTTTTCAAGAACCCCATAAAGACTGTTTACATAATCGATATAAAGATGAGACTGTTCATCCTTAAGGTAGGTTGAATAAGCGTTTGTCATCATCCTGTTACAGTCCCATTTGATGAAAGCAATGCCCGGGCTGGCGGTAAGCATTCCATCCACTACATTATAAACGAATTCCTGTACTTTCGGATTAGTGAGATCGAGAACAAGCTGATTCCTGAAGTAATTCTCGGGTCTGTTTGGAAGTTTAAGTATCCAGTCGGGGTGTTTCTCATAAAGCTCACTTTTGGGATTAACCATCTCGGGTTCTATCCATATACCAAATTTAACTCCTCTTTTATCGGCTTCTTTTACCAGGTAACCCAGACCATCAGGCAATTTTGCCTTATTTTCCTGCCAGTCTCCCAGTCCGGCACGGTCGTTATTTCTGGGATACTTATTGCCAAACCAGCCATCGTCAAGAAGAAACAGGTCAAGGCCCAGTTTTTTTGTGTCGTCAAGCAACGCGGTGAGTTTAGGCTCATCAAAACTGAAATAAGTTGTTTCCCAGTTGTTTAAAAGTGTGTACCTTGGTCTGTTGCCATCCATAATGCCGTAATTGGCTGCCCAGTGGTGCAGATTACGACTGGCCTGTCCCTTCCCATGGTTTGAGTAGGTAAAGATGAATGCCGGTGTACTGAATATTTTCCCGGGTTCAATCTTATATTCCGAGGCAAATGGATTTATCCCTGATATAACACGTAGAGATCCCTTTTCATCAACTTCAAACAGGAATTGAAAATTGCCTGACCAGCCAAGTGTACCTGCAATTAAATCCCCTGTGGTTTCGTCCGATTTGTCATTAAGAGACAGAAAGAATACCGGGGTCTGGTACATATGTGCACGGGTACCCAGCTTGGAGTCAAGTATTTTTATGCCCGAAGTAAGTTCACTTTCCTGCATCTTCATCTCTTCGGCCCAGTCGCCATGAAACTGTGTGAGCCAGTATTTATCGGCATCGAAATTCAGCATCGATGAAGCATAGTTATATAATATTAAAGGCTTTGACTCATTTTGAACTATCTCCACCCACTGCTCAATAACATCCTCTGCTGAAAATGTTTTTATATTGAGTGTAACTTCGACGGGGTATTGGGGATCACTTAATAGAATATGGGTAATGGTCACATTGGCATCGGGTTTATCCGTATTATGACTTACATAGACAAGTTCGAGGGAGGGATTACCATCGTTGTGTGTCATCCTGATAGCCGGTTCGAAAAGATTATCGGTGCCGAATGTGGGATATGCAAGATGTCCCTGGTCCCTTGATTGATTCAGGCTTAATGCATTATCTAGTTTAGGCCCCAGATAAACCTGGTAAAGCCTTCCATCCCTTCCGTTAACCTTGTAAACCAGGTCGGTATTTAAGGTTCCCGTGGCAATTAATACATCTGGCTTACGGTCAGCCTGAGATGATCCGGCAGGCGGTTGTGACATTAAGAAATCACAGGTTGTGCAAATGAGGATGATTAACAGAAATATTTTCTTCATGGGTGTACAGGTTTAAATTTTCTGAGTTGAGGTTTAGTAAATCAAATCTAAATATAAGAAGATTGATTTAATAGATCATTCTGGGAAATGGATTCTGTATGTTAAATTTATTGATTGTCTCTATTAATATTGTAAAACATATCTGATATTAAGTTATTATTTTAAATTTGAGCGATACAAACTTAAACGACCTTCTATTCCTACTTTAATGAGAAAAACTTATATTTTGTTTCGTTTCCGTATGGTTCTTTTCCTGGTAATTGCAAATCAGTTCTTTTCGTACTCTTCAGCTCAGCCTGTTGCTGTTAAACAGGATAGCGTAAAACAAAGCGGCCCCAAAGAACCAGTTTATACTACATCACGACTGGTAACTCCAAAACCTGTCATTGACGGAAAGCTCGATGATGAATGCTGGAAGAAAGGTACCTGGGCAGGGAATTTTACTCAATGGATTCCTAAGGAAGGGGCAAAACCTACATACCCAACTGAATTTAATATTCAGTATGACGACAAAAATCTTTATGTTGCCATTCGCGCCCACGACGGGGAACCTGATAAGATACTAAGGCTGGCAGGTGTAAGGGATGAACTTGTCGGAGATATTGCCGGAGTAAATTTTGACAGCTATCGTGATTACCGGACAGGGTTTGAATTTTCAATAACCGCATGGGGTCAGAAAATTGATCTCGTATTATTTAATCCGGCTAACTGGGATTTTAACTGGAATCCTGTATGGAAATGTAAAGTCGGACTGGAAGATTCAGCCTGGGTTGCTGAATATGAGATTCCTTTGAGCCAATTGCGATACAGCAGGCAGGATGAACAGGTATGGGGACTTCATGTATGGAGATGGATATCACGACTGCAGGAAGAGAGTGACTGGGAGATACAAAGTAAGACTGGTCCGGGTATGCTTTATAATTTTGGCGAGTTTATAGGCATAAAGGGCTTAAAGAAATCAAGACGCCTGGAGATAATGCCGTATACTCTGGGAGATCTTAAAACGATGAAAAAGGAACCTGCTAATCCGTTTGCCGACAAAGGCAGGGTGTGGGGAGGCAATGCAGGGCTGGATGCAAAAATCGGGATATCCAGCAATTTTACTGTTGACCTGACGGTTAATCCTGACTTCGGACAGGTTGAGTCTGATCCGTCTGTTATGAATCTGACTGCTTTCGAAACGTTTTATGAAGAGAAGAGGCCTTTCTTTCTTGAAGGACTGACAATTTTCGATTATAAATTTGATAACGTTAACCTTTTCTATTCAAGAAGGATAGGGCATGCCCCATCACGACCTGTTTTTCCCAATGAAAATCTGTTTGTAAAATCTCCCGATAAGACTGCCATTATAAGTGCGGTCAAGTTCAGCGGAACAACTTCGAAAGGACTTTCGGTGGGATTGATACAGAGTGTTACTGCAAATGAATTTGCACAACTCAGTGATATGGATGGCAACAGGAGCAGCGTTAAGGTTGAACCGCTTACCAGCTATATCGTTGCGCGTGTTCAAAAAGGTTATAATGCCGGCAACACTGTTGTGGGGGGAATGGTGACTTCAACAAACCGTGTTATTGAAAATGCTAACCTGGAGTCGCTGAGCAATAATGCATATACCGGTGGACTTGATATCCTGACTCATTTCAAAGACAAGGAGTTTTATATTGATGCAAGATTAATAGGAAGCTATATAAATGGAAGTACGGAGGCAATTACTGCCCTACAACAGTCATCGGCACGCTATTACCAGCGACCCGGAGCCAATTACATGAATTATGACACCACAGCTACCAGCCTGAGCGGCTATGGTGGTAAGTTCATGATCGGCAAAGGCTCAAAAGGATTCTGGCGGTATTCAACAGGGGCGACATGGCTTTCGCCCGGCCTCGAGCTGAATGACCTTGGTTATATGAACTATTCGGATATAATTACCCAGACTAATGTTATTTCTTATCTTATTACACAACCGGTTTCAATTTTTAATTCGTACGACGTAAGTCTCGAACAGTTCAATACCTGGAACTTTAATGGCAATTACCTTGGATCAGGAGCGCATCTTGCTTTTAATTCAATATTTACAAATCAGTGGAACTTTGCGGCGAATCTCATCTTTCACTCAAAGACTCTTGATACAAAAATTTTGCGTGGAGGATATGATATGATAATGCCATATACAATCACTTCGTTCGGAAGCCTTACTACCGACCAGTCTAAAAAAGTTGTCGCACTTGTGGAGTTCAGTTATGAAAAGATTGGTAACAACTCTGCTACTAATTATGAGATTCAGCCCCGGATAGTCGTACGTCCTTTCAGCAGGCTTAAGCTGAGCCTTGCTGTAAATTATATGGGTAACCGCGATAACCTGCAATATGTAGACACGAAGAGTTTTGCTTCAGGCAACAGATATATTCTTGGAACGATTGATCAGAAGACGCTGGGGCTTACATTCAGAGCTGATCTGAACCTGACCCCCGAATTCTCTATTCAATATTACGGAAGCCCATTTATCTCTAAAGGATTATATTCTGACCTTAAATATATTACCAATGCACGGGCTGCTGCATACCAGGACAGGTTTGAAACGTACAATAACATGGTTCTGCCCGATGGCAGCTACCTGCTGAATGACCCTTTATATGGTTCTTATTCAATAGTAAACCCTGATTTTAATTTCCAGGAGTTTCGTTCCAATCTTGTTGCAAAATGGGAATATCGCCTTGGATCTTTCATTTATCTTGTCTGGTCGTCAGAGAAGTCAGGAACGACAGGTAATTCGAACGCATCCTTCGGAGATTCTTATAAACAGCTCAGGAGCATCTTTCCCAACAATATATTTCTTATTAAACTGAGCTACTGGTTCTCATTGTAATAAGATGGGTTTAATATTCAGACATATTGAAAAGCGCGACAACAGGGAGATTGCAGAACTTATCCGGACGGTTTTCAGGGAATTTAACATACACAAACCCGGAACTGTCTATTTTGACCCTACAACCGATAATCTGTATGAATTATTTTCCTTAAAGGGATCTGAATACTGGATTGCAGAAGAGAAGGGTGTAATAATAGGCGGATGCGGTGTTTATCCCACACCAGGATTGCCGGAAGGTTGCGCTGAGCTGGTGAAATTATACCTGTCTGCAACAATGAGGGGAAAGGGTATCGGCTGGCAGTTAATGAATAAGACCTTCGAATCGGCAAAAAGACTTGGTTACCGGCAATTATATCTTGAATCCCTTCCTGAACTGGGAAAAGCAATCAGCCTTTATGAAAGTGCCGGATTTAAAAATATTTCAGGGCCACTTGGAAACTCCGGTCATTTTGGCTGTAATATATGGATGACAATGGATCTCTGATAATTTTAATCTATAATTAATATATTCGTTTCAAATTAAACCAGAAAAAAATAAGGAATGAAAACTGCTGCTGTAATAGGGTCTTTTATCGTAATGTTCGCGCTCTTATTCTATTCAATCGGATTTTTAAAAGTCAGAAAGGTTAAAATTGTAAACACTTTTGTATTGGTTTTTTATACCATTGGTGTTTCACTTGACATTACAGCCACTACTTTTATGATAATTGGTTCAACAAAAGGATTATTTACTATTCACGGATTATTTGGCTATTCTGCCCTCCTGGGGATGCTTACCGACACAATCCTGCTGTGGCGGTATAACCTGAAATACGGGTCCTCTGAACAGATCCGCAAACCACTTCATTTGTATTCCCAAATTGCCTATGCATGGTGGATAATTGCTTTTATAAGCGGGGGTTTACTGGTTCTATTCAGCAAAATGCCAACATAAGATCAATAGCTCTTACAATTATCATTTTAGGGATTGCATCAGGTTATATCCGGTTGGATTTATTTATATTTAAGAATTGGTTAACTTAGCATGTCCAGTACTTGATCGATATGACTTCCGGAAAATTTTCAAACAGATCCAGGTTAGGCAGTTTTAAATTTGCATTTATAGGCATATGGACTCTTATAAGGGAAGAGCCAAATTCAAGAATCCATATTATTGGCGCCGCTGTTGCAATTCTGCTTGGGATATTTTTGAGGATCAGTCTGCTTGATTGGTCGCTGTTAGCTATTGTGGCAGGAATGGTATTTATAGTTGAATTAATTAATACATCACTGGAAACATTATCTGATATCGTTGACCCTGAATGGAATGAAAAAATAAGAAAAGCGAAAGATTATTCAGCAGCAGCGGTATTGATATCTGCAATTATTTCGCTTGTGGTAGGCACATTAATTTTCCTGCCGGGAATATTAAATTTATTCCGGGTTACAGATTAATCGGAAATATATAATGAGGTTTAATTATTTTCTGAAGCCTGCCCTGTATAGCATGAAATCTCAGGAACCCTTCAGAATTTCTTCTGCTTCATGCCAGTCATCCTCAGGAGTACCATGTTCACCACGGGAAATTCTTTCATAATAGATCTCTTTTGCTTTTTCCCGGATTTCATCCTCAGTAGGTGAAGTTTTAGCGGTTTTTGTTCCCGAGCGTTTTGGAACTGGAGCTTTTGTTGCAGTTTTTTTTGGCTTGCTGACAGCTTTTGTTTTTGTTGTTTTCATTGTTGACGAATTTATCTTGTTATTAACCATCCTTTTATGTATGTCAAAAATACACTATTTATTTTATGTAATATATAATACCTGTTTCAATTTTGTAAAGATTTGGTTAATCTGGTAAAATCAACAATCATTACCATTCCGGAGTGACGACCAAATCATTTTTCTTCTGCATTTTCTTTCTTTTCAACAATTATTGTGCAATGTGTTGCCAGAGCTGCTATAGTACTTACAGCTGCAAAAATAGGAGCAAGGACTACTCCGATCGCACCAATGGTAAGTGGGAATTCCATAATAGTTTCTTCTTTTTCATTCTTGATTATTATCCTTCTGGCGTTACCTTCTTTAATAATATCCTTAATCTTACCAAATAGCTCATCTCCGGTAACACGGAACGACTCCTGATTTGATTTTTCTTTGGTTGTCATATAAATATCATATTAGTTACAATCAAAATTAGCTTTTGTTTATATCAAAGTCAATTTTTTTATTATAACGACATGTTTTTAACTTTTCAGCTATTAAAAAGAGTCTGAATTATTACTAATTATTGACCAAATGCTTTTATGGAGAAAAGTTTACCGAACAGGTGTATATTAATTGCAGGGAATAAGCCTCAATATCCTGAGATATTTATCAGCCATTATCCAGGTCAGACAGCATTATAAAATTATATGGGACATCCAGAACAGAGGAAATATATTCTCCCTTTTCTATTATATCTTCATCTCCCTCTTCATAATACCAGTTGATCATGAGCTTTTTATTCTTCAATTTGACAGTTTCAATTTTCTTAAGCAGGGAAATGTAAAATTTGAGATTGTTCGTATTAAGATATTCAAGATAAAAATCGACACATGTGAGATCAGCAGGATCGATCAGGTACTTATCTATCCAATCGTCTATCTGTTTGGAAAATTCAATTATATTTCCGATCATGGAACGACCTTTAATTCTGATCATCCCATTTGGATTAAGAGTTATTTCAGGTGTACTTTTAGTAGGTTGAATCTTTTTTTTAAGCAAATTCATTCCTGGTAAAAATATTTATCAATATTTATAAATTATCTAATCTGGTGTAAATGCCTTTTCCCCCCTGGCATTTACTTTCAGGATATTTTGATCAAGTAGTTATACTATGAACAGGCTTTTCAAAAAACAAGTTGGTTCCAAATATAATATTTTATACAATAATGAAAGGGAAATAACATATATATATGTAATTAATTTTACAAAAATATGATTATTTCATACTTATGTGAAGATCTGATATATAAATGAAGTGTGAGTGTGCGAGTGTGTATTGAGAAAACAGAACGAGAGTCTTCGCTCACGCTCTCACTCTCGCTCTGTTTTAGTACCCGGAGCCGGGATCGAATAACTGCTTTGAGTTTCTTCGTATTACATCTTAATATGCTATAAATAAAGTATATAAGATGTTTTTTCTTTTTAAAAGAAGCAGTGAAAAGCAACGAAAAGATGAAAATGTTTCAGCCATGTTTCAGCCAGAAAGCGATAAATAAAGTTGATTTTGCATTAAAATAGGTGTAACTTTAATAACAGAAATGAAAATCAGGAATAGATTCATATTACCCAAACCCGTCAATTAACCGTCATCATGTTTACTGATTTCGCCAGGTACATCTCCTTGTTAAAAGGAGTAACAAAACATGCACTTCTTTTCTTGCCATGTTGCTTTTTATTGAGCAGTGCTCTAGGCCAGTCATCCAATCTTTTTGATTCCGATGAAATAATGGAGTTGACTTTGCGAGGCGACTTGAAGACGGTATTCAAGGATCGTGGAGATAATCCCCAATACCACCCTGCAACTTTACTCTATCAGGCTGATCAGATTGCGATTAAAATCCCCATCGAAATAAAAACCCGAGGGCACTTTCGGAAGATAACTTCCAATTGCAATTATCCTCCTATATTACTGAAATTTGCAAAATCGTCTACCCTTAAAAGTTCTGTCTTTAAGGACCAGGACAAAGTGAAGTTGGTGACACCTTGCCGGGGTGATCAGTACGTTATACGTGAATACTTAGTTTATAAATTGTATAATCTTATCACAGCAAAGAGTTTTAAGGCCAGGTTGGTGAAGGTCATCTATCAGGACACAGTAAAAAATAAAAGCTCAGATCCTTATTACGGAATTCTGCTTGAAGAAGAAGAGCAGATGGCCAAGCGAAATCTGTCCCGCTCTTTGGAGAAAATTGGCCTGCGTCCTGAGGAAACTCAAAAAGAGGATTTTTTGAAAATGGCCGTTTTCGAATACATGATCGGGAATACTGACTGGTCAGTACAGTTCCAGCAAAATATTAAGCTGATCACTGTTGATTCCACCAGTTTGCCTACTACAATACCTTATGATTTTGATCATGCCGGAATTGTGAGGGCACCATATGCCAAGCCGGCAGAGGAACTTCAAATGAGCTCTACCTTACAGAGAAGATACAGGGGCTATTGTTTACCGGAGATGAATCAATTCACAGAGGTATTTGAAACCTTCAACCAACTTAAAGATGATTTTTATTCACTCTACGAAGGCAACCCATTATTAAGCAGTAGCTACCAAAATCAAACGCTTAAGTTTCTTGACCAGTTCTACGAAACTATTAACGATCCGAAAAAGGCGCTTAAGGAATTTAGTTACCCTTGTGATAGATCCGGGACCGGGAATATTGTGATCCAGGGATTGAAAAAGAATGAATAGGCATATTTTCCTTATGATTCTTCATTTATTTGTGATTTCAAACTCAAAATGTTTAAAGCCCTATCTATATATAGCAAAGTATCAATAATGCAACTTGGGATTTTGGGAGCTACAAAATAGAATTGTTTATAATGACACTTATATTTAGTTTTGTTTGAGATGTAAGCACATTATTGTAAATCATCTTTACTCAATGGCAAGCATATTCCCGGGCTACGAATATGACATTTTCATCAGTTACCGTCAAAAAGACAACAAAGGCGATAAATGGGTGAATAAGTTTGTTGATTCGCTGAGGGCAGAATTAGAGGCTACTTTCAAAGAGGATATTTCAATATACTTCGATGAAAATCCCCACGACCGGCTTCAGGAGACACATGATGTTGACAAGAGCCTTGAAGGTAAGCTGAAGTGCCTCATATTCATTCCTATACTTTCCCAAACGTATTGTGATCCCAATAGCTATGCATGGCAGTATGAATATCTTGCATTTAACAGATTTGCTAGCATTGATCATTTTGGAAAGAATATCAAGCTAAGGAATGGTAATTATGCAAGTAGGATTCTTCCAATACGTATACATGAACTTGAACAAGAAGATGTAAAGATTTTTGAGAAAGAGACCGGAAGTGTTTTAAGAGCAATGGATTTTGTATTTAAGACAGCATCAGGCGTTAACAGACCTTTACAATCAAATGAGGATCGTCCAAATGATAACCTTAATAAAACTTTATATCGTGACCAGATAAATAAGGTAGCCAATTCTATTAAGGAAATTATTCTGGCACTAAAATCAGACACGAACGCAAAGATTGAAGGAGAAACTAAAGTCACTCCAAGGGAAATCCAAACTAACACAGATAAGGGAAAAGGAGTTGACACAAGTATTATTAATCGGAAATCCTTGAAATGGATTATCGTAGCTTTATTGTTACTTCTTTGTATTATTGGTGGTATCTCAATCTATAATGTTTTAAAATGTGATTCCTTTTTTAGCAATTTGTCTTCCCAATTCTCCATATACTTCAATTATCTGTATATCAATTATATATAGCGCAGTCACAATCGCAAATAAGGCAATTTGCAACCATGTAGAGCCACGATCTCCCCTTCATTAGTATTCTGCATTAGCGAAACATAAAAATATCTTAAAACGCTTAATATCTGCATTATACGACATTTGTCATAATTGCACTATATTCTAACAATCTATATATCCACATATTAATTTGCAACAATACAGCCTGGGCCTTTGGTCCCGGGCTTTTTCATTTCTATTTATTTACTAATCATATTACTATGAAAACAAAACAAACAACAATATCTGAAGCAAGGCTTGTCTATAAGACCAAGGTCAAAGCATCAGATAGATTACAGATTAAATGCTCCAAGGATGCATTTGACATATTTATGGAGAATTGGGACCAGGATTCAATAGAACATATTGAAGAATTTAAGCTACTGCTAATGAACAGGTCTAATTCAGTACTGGGTATATTACCAGTATCAAAATGTGGTATCTCTGATACTGTAACAGAGCAAGATTAATATACCAGGCAGCCATTAAAGCAAACGCATCTGGGATAATCGTTTATCACAACCACCCATCAGGAAATACTAGCCCTAGCGAGTCAGATGCTAAGATTACCAAAAAAATTAAGGAGGCTGGTATGCTTTTGGATATTCAGTTGCTCGATCACATCATTATCATAAATGATGGTACATATTACAGTTTTGCAGAGAATGGACTTTTATAATCAATACCATGAAAATTAAGTGTATACATTGTGGGGAGTATTTCTTCCCAGATGAAGAAACTATTGAAATATTATCAGAAGGGTTTATTGAATCAGCCTCAGTTAATATTTGTGATGAATGCTGGGAAATATTGAACCAACCACCAGATTATTCAGATATGATCAGTGATGCTGATCCAGACCTTTAATCTTACCAAGGGATTGTAAAATTCACACAATCTACTTATGCACTTGCATAATTTGTTATCTTTAGTATGAATTGTGAAGAGTCAGGCAAAAGCATTGATTATTAAGTCTATTGAGCGGATTGTTGGTATTATGCTTCTGTCACTGACGGGGCTGTGAAATATGTAAATGTAAAGGCTGCAAAACACATGCTTTTTGCCTACCCGGACTCCGCCATCTAGACGACTTTATCATATTATGACAAACCCTGCCCGTTTATCGGGCCATTGCCTCTATAAGCAGTCATAATTAAAATTTTAGGGTAAACTCAGATCCCTTATTAGAAGCAGAGTTCACTGAAATTGTGCCATCATGATTTTGCATTATTTGCTTTGACAGGCTTAATCCTATTCCTGAACCATTTTCTTTAGTTGTAAAAAATGGTACAAAAATATCTTCAATAATATCGCTAGATATACCAGGTCCATTATCTTCCACCTGAATTATTGTACCATCATCCGTAACGGATGCCTTCAGTTGAATTGTCCCGTTTTTCTTATTGGATAGAGCTTCAATCGCGTTTTTTATTAAATTTATCATAACTTGCTCAACCTGAGCATAGTCTGCCACTAATACAATATCTGCAGGATAAACAGTTGCAAAAATTTTTATATTATCCGGAATATTTGATTCCATGAGAAGTTTGCATTTCCTGAAGAGACTATCAATAGTGAATTTGCTTAAATCAGGTCGTGGCAAAGATGTTAAGCTTCTGTATTTATCAACAAAATCTAATAATCCTTTTCCTGTTTCTTCAATGGTGTTTAATCCGGAGAGTGTTTTAGAAACTATTTGTTGATCAATAAGTTCCAATGGGATCATGTTTTCATCGTCCTTCTTTTTAAAATAGCCTGAAATCACCGTTGTAAGTGAGGTAATCGGACTTATGGAATTCATAATTTCATGGGTTAGCACCCGTATTAATCTTTGCCAGGAATCAAGTTCTTTTTTATCGAGTTCATTGGTGATATCCTGAAAAGAAACCAGTTTTATTGTATCGCTTTCAAATTTGAGCTCAATAGCTTTTACCAAAATGCTTTGTATGAGATTGTCAATTTTCATTTTATGCAAAATCTCCTGCCCGGGATGTATAGTACCTATAACTTCTAATATTTCGTCATTAATATTTTTTAAAGAAGTCAGATTCTGAGGTTCCTGTGCTTTTAAATACCTTTTTGCAGCCCTGTTATAAATTTCTATCCTGCCATTCTTATCAAATGATAATAGTCCGATATCAACATGGTCGACCACACTTTGTAAAAATTGGCCTGTTCTCTCATTTTCAATTTTAACATTCTGAATGATCGTATTTAAAGAATTCATCCTTTCATGCAGTTTTCTGATTGAGGTATTCATTATATTTTCAGAAAACCGAAAGGAAGAGTCATGGTCCTGTACCGATGAAAAGAATTTTTCCAGGTCTGTATTAGTTCTGTTAACCTTATTTACCAGCATCCAGGTTTGCAATATGATCAGGAAAA
>Ga0315536_1000142_pt1 | contig 33810 bp, 29 predicted proteins | sample SalMarSW160230MG_FD_203093 | JGI IMG/M metagenome (GOLD analysis project Ga0315536, IMG submission 203093) | Salt marsh sediment microbial communities from the Plum Island Ecosystem LTER, Massachusetts, United States - Salt Marsh Sediment SW1602-30 ...
TGTGCTGCAGATGCAGCCGTAAGCGGTTCAACTTCACCGCTGTTATTCACACCGTCGGTAAGCAGTATCATCACTTTACTCTTTTCTCTGCCTGTAATGAGGCGCTTGGATCCTTCTGCAATTGCATTGCCGATTGCAGTCCCGTCCTGAATCATACCTATCTCCACTTCATCGATGAAACTGTACAGGAGACTGTAGTCGATCGTCAGGGGGCTTAGCGTAATCGCCTTCCTGCTGAATACGACAAGACCGATTTTATCCGTTTTTCGTCCTGAAATGAACTCTTTTGCAACGGCTTTTGCCGCACCGAGGCGGTTGGGCTTGAAATCCTCGGCTTTCATACTCGATGATATGTCTATTGCGAGGACTATGTCGATTCCTTCAGTATTCAGCTTCTCCTCGATATAGCCCTTCTGCGGCCTTGCCATGGCAAGAATGAACAATGCGAGTGAAAACATGAGCAGTATGCGTGAAATTAAAAGGAGCCTGACCCGAAAGGTCTTTCTCTGGGGAAAAAATGAAACGAGAGGGGTGGAGATTGTTTCTTTTTTCCTGTTCATGAATAGTATGTAGAAAAGGACCGGAACAATAATAAGACCCCAGAGCATGTGAGGGTTTTTAAAAATCATCGTGTGTAACACCCTCGCTTTCTCCGGAGGATGTTTGAGCCTCCTCCGTCTTTTCGTGGGCTTGTTTGATTATGGTTATGGATGTATCGATATCTGAGCCGATCGTCCGGCGTGGGGGCCTGTCCTTTGCGAACTTTACAAGATCGCTTCTCGTCAGGATGTTCAACAGGCGCATCGGTTTCAGGAAGCGGCTTTTTTGACGAAGAAACCGTTTGAGCTCGCCTGTGGTCATTTCTAGAGCAGGCACCCTAAGATTATGGCCGAAAAACAGGCGCAGAACGTGAGAAAGCTTTGAATAAACGTCCTTTTCGTCAGTGAGATTCTTATGAAAAGTATTTTTAATATCCTCGAGCTGCCGTATGGAATAGAGATAGGGGTCGAACTGCTGAAAGCTCGTCGCAGGGGTTTTTTTGTGCAGCTTTTTTACAAGATATTTTGATATGACCATAAACAGAACAAGCACGGTGCAAATAGATGCCAGAATCACAATAATTATCAGAGGCTGAATATGCGCGCGTAGTGGCGGAACGATATCCTTGAGCGGCGGATTAACGGTGTCCTGCGGGAGAACCGAGAGTATGGGTAAGGGAACCGGCTCGGTTTTCAACTGTTCCGATCCGACCGTAACCTCAAGAGACGGAAGTGTCAGGTTGCCTGTTTGATACACGGTGAGTGTGTATACAATATTTGTTTTATACAGGCCCTTTTTTATTTTGCGGCGTTTTTCATCGACATGCCGTACTTCAAAGGGACTAAAGCTCTCGGAATCTTTCGGATAGGCGATTTTGTCCTTTCTTTTGTGGTATACGGTAAGTAAGATATCGATGGAATCACCGATGGTGAACGGCTTTTCCGAAAGTATATTAACAGTTGCGGAGGGAACATCAGGAGAGGGGTTTCGATCAGATTTCTTTCCAGCCGCCGTTTGTCCGACTATTGAGAAAAACACGATTACGGCGAGTGCTGCTATCCCGGTAAATCGTGCTTTCAATCTGAAATGTTTCTGTGTTTGTTTCAAAAAAAAGCCCTTCTATTGTTTAAAAAAAGTATGCTACAGTTTTTGTGCTCTTTTATGAAAAAATTCGACGAGAGGCTTCAAATAGGGCTCACCGTTTAAAATTTCTATATAGTCGATCCCTGTTGCAATAAAAAGCTTCTTCCTTTTTATGCGTACCGCAGCGCATATCCGCTGGTATTCTTCACGAGCTTTCCTGTCTGCGAGATCGATTATGCGTTTTGTGCCCGTTTCAAGATCATCCATAACGAGAAGCCCTCTGTGGTTCAGTATATTGTGCTCAAATGGGTCGCTGAAAACAACAGGGATGACGTCATGCTGATTCGCCATCATCTTGAAGGATTTTTCATAGCCTTCATCGATGAAATCTGAAAAAATAAAGATAATGCTCTTTCTTCTCTGCGTGTTATTGATAAAATCGCAGACGAGCTTGAGATCGGTTTTACGATTTTGCGGCTGTATGTAGAGCAGTTCTCTCAGCAGCCGCAGTGCGTGAATTTTCTCTTTTTTAGCTGGAATGTACTTTTCGATGGCATCGGAAAAAAGAACGGCTGCGACCTTGTCGTTATTTTCAATAGCGGAAAATGAGAACAGAGCGGCGAGCTCGATCATGATGTCCCGCTGAAGAGATGCGGCTGACCCGAACAGTGTCGAAGCGCTTACGTCGAAGAGAATGATTACGCTCAGTTCTCGCTCCTCCTCGAACACTTTAACGAAGGGCCTGCCGAAGCGTGCAGTTACATTCCAGTCGATTGTCCTGATATCGTCGCCATAGGTGTATTCGCGAACCTCGCTGAACTCGATCCCCCTGCCCTTGAAGACGGAATGGTACTCGCCTGAAAACATCTCGTTTACAAGAAGCCTGGTCTTGATATCGATTAATTTTATTCTTTTTATGATTTCAGCCGGGAGCATCAGGGCACTTCCACTCCTTTAAAAATCTTTTCGATAACATCGTCTGTGCTGATGTCTTCAGCCTGCGCTTCATAGGTGAGAATGAGCCTGTGACGGAGAATATCGTACCCGACATCACGGATATCGTCAGGCACAACATACCCCCTGCCGTCTAAAAAGGCATTCGCCTTTGCCCCGATTTTAAGGTAGAGAGACGCCCGCGGGCTCGCGCCGTATGCGATAAGGTTCTGAATATCAACGAGCTCGTACTCGTCCGGCTGCCGTGTCGCAAGCGTAATATCGACGATGTATCGCTCTATCTTCTCATCGATGTAGATGGTATGTACTACCTCCCGCAGTCTTTCGAGCTCTTTCTTCTTCATTACCGGTGAAACCGAAGGTTGTGTTCCGGAACCGTGAATTTTCATGATTTGCAGTTCTTCCTCTTTTGATGGGTATGGAATTTCAAGTTTCATCATGAAACGGTCGACCTGGGCCTCGGGGAGCGGGTAGGTGCCGTGCTGCTCGATTGGGTTTTGAGTGGCAATGACGAGAAAGGTGCTGTCCATTATGAAGGTCTCGCTGCCTATAGTAACCTGGCGCTCCTGCATTGCCTGCAGAAGGGCGCTTTGCGTTTTGGCGGGCGCGCGGTTAATTTCATCGGCAAGTATTACCGAGGAAAAGATCGGCCCTTTTTTAACGAGGAAATCGCCTGTTTTCTGGTTGTAAACCATGGTTCCGATAAGGTCTGCGGGAAGCATGTCCGGTGTAAACTGGATCCGGTTGAAATCTATGTCGAGAACCCTGGCAAGTGTGCTGACGGTCAGGGTTTTTGCAAGGCCCGGAACTCCTTCAATGAGAATGTGCCCGCCTGATAAAAGGCCTATAATGATTTTGTTTATCATGTCATGTTGACCGACGATGACATGCCCGATTTCTTCTTTAAGTTTCGAGAGCAGCGCGCTCTCACTTTTTATTCTCTCCTGTATCGCGAGGATTTGTTCATCCATTCTCCGCTCTCCTTGAAATAAACATCCATGTAGTATATACTTCTTTTTTCACTCAGTTCAAAGATATAGAATTTTGCACTGCAGGGTCAACAAGCCACTTCTATTTTGAACGATTATTTCGGTACAGCGGTTTACCTCACTTCTCCAGACGGCTGTAAAGTGGTGTATGTACCTGACGGCATGTATCCTTGACAGGATACATCACCCCGGGATACATCCTCCGGGGACTGGGTATCAAACAGTAACTTGCCGGAAGTTACTTAATAGCGGCATATCCCGTCAGGGACATACGTCCCTGACAGGATGTATCGTTCCATGATCGAGTACCTGTAAGTAACTTCGCGAGAAGTTACTTGATAAGACTGCAGTGCTATATAGTGTGCTCCTGCCCGCGTTCTGCAATAAAGATCGGCCCATGAAACACGTATTGCGCCTCATGCAGGCTCGTCTCCTTCTTGTATTCAGGCCAGATATGGGAAAGAATGAGTTTTTGTGCTCCTGCGTCTCGGGCGAGACCGGCAGCGGATGCGGCGGTCATATGGCCCATGGATTCCAGCTCACGGTCCCGGCTCTGGAGGGTTGCGTCAGCGATAAGCAGGTTGGTGTTGGTACAAAAAGGAACGAGGTCATTAAAAAATGCCGTGTCTGCGGTATACACGATGCTTCGGCCCTCATATTCAAAACGAATTGCGTATGTATCAATCGGATGTGTAGTTTTTAAGAAATGAACACTCAACCCGTCGATATGCGGATGAATCTGTTGGGATATTTCCGTAATGTCCATCTCCTGCATGACGGTTTCACGTATAAACCTGAATGTCTTTTTCGGGTCCGACGGCATGTAGATCGGAAGGCCGGGCTTCATATGACCGTCTCTCTGGGCAATGAATACGGCATATCGGAGGGTATAGATGTCAGACATGTGGTCTGCATGCAGATGTGAAAGGAATATACCGTTGATATCACTGAAAGTTATATAATTCTGCATGAAGGAAACACACCCGGGCCCTGTGTCGACGAGATAGCGGGAGGATCCACAGGTGAGAAGATATGATGAACATCCCTCGTTCTTTCCAGCATATGCGGCACTTGATCCAAGAATTGTGATTTTCATTAAAAAATCCCTTTCAAAATGGGTTCGGTTGTTATGAAGGAGGCTCAAATTGTAATACTGTATCCAACGTATTCTGTGTCTCTGTAGGGGAATTTATTCACCGTTACAGTTACACTTTTCACCGGATAAGTCTTTTTAATATATTGTGCACAGGCAAGGGCGGCAGTTTCAATAAGATGATAGGATGATTTTCGAAAAAGTGATTTAATTCCTTTTCGCACCAGGGAGTAGTCGATTGTATCCTCAAGAGAATCACTTTCCTCTGTATACCCTGCGGCGGGAACCATACCGATACTTATCAAAATAGTCTGGCTTTTTCTGCGCTCTTTTTCGGTTACCCCGATATGTGTTGTAATAGACAGGTTGCGAATTGTTATTTTACTCATACCAGGTTTTCACCTCCACACAGGTGCTGTATAGAACAATATACTCCCTGCTAAAAAATATTGAATAAAAATTTTATTTCTATTATGCTATTCATATATATATTTGCGCGAAGCGCGAAAGCTTCAAATAGGGTATTGAGCGGGGATGCTAATAAGCATTGATTTGATGATATCCGCGAAATTCTATTCATATATATATTTGCGCGAAGCGCGAAAGCTTCAAATAGGGTATTGAGCGGGGATGCTAATAAGCATTGATTTGATGATATCCGCGAAATTCTATTCATATATGTATTTGCACCAAAAGCTTCAAAAAAATATAGCCCGAGGATGTTATAAGAAATTGATTGGTAATAAACAGCGATGTGCTATTATTAATAATGAAAACGGGCAGGAGGAACTTAATGGAAATTGATGTGTTAGAAAAGGGCAACAGGACGACGGTTACCCTGATAGGCGATATTTATGTTGAGCAGGGAGATGAACTGTCGAAGGTATTAAACACAATTGCCGATAAAAACCCTAAGGAAGTGGTAATAGATCTGACCGGCTTGAATTCTATCACCAGCTCGGGTATAGGAAAAATAGTGCTGCTGTATAAAGAGCTGAATAAAAAGGGGGGTGTGGTTAGAATTACCGGTGTGAACAAAACGATAATGGAAATATTCAAGGTGGTGAAGCTCGATAAACTTGTTGAAATTGAAACTCTCTGATGTAAAACAAAAATGCCCTGAAGCCGATCTCGTTCATGCAATAAAGCATTTGTTTTTGACGCATTTCGTATTATAATAAAATTTGGAGACGGGGTTTTTTCTTCAAGGGGAAAACAGAGATGTTTTGGAGAAGAAAGCGAGGTGTTATCGGAAACGATATAACCAGTCTACTGCGCTCCTGGGAGTACGATATTCGCCAGGAGATGATGGTCAGGAAGATAAAGGGCGTTGATAAACTGGTAAAGATTCAGATGCGTCTTGACCTCGGCCTCTTGCAGATGGAGGAAGAGGGGCGTCCCGATGGGAAACGACCGCATGGTAAAGAATCCCTGCTCAATTATTTTGAGGAAGTCGCCGCAAAGATGCGGAGAAAATACGGATCGACCGCAGACTTCAAGCTCGACAAGGACGACTGTTATGCACTTCATCAGGAGGGTATACAGTACTATTACCGGTACCTCTGTTTCTTCCAGCTCGGTGATTACAAGAAGGCGGAACGGGATACCGCGCGTAATCTCAGGCTTTTCGATTTTGTGAAAACATATGCTGCAGAAGAAAAGTACACGGAAGAGTTCGAGCAGTACAGGCCGTATGTGCTTATGATGAATACACGGGCCAAGGTACTCGGCGCTCTGAAGTCGAAGAAGGTAAACCAGGCTGTCACTGAGATACACCAGGGAATACATAGAATTGAAAACGTGTATGAAAAGAGTTCCGAATTTGACGGACAGCCGAAGACAGAGGTTGCATTCCTGAAAAACTGGGCTGAAGAAATCGTAAAGAGGTACATTCCGTCCAAAAAACAGCGGCTGGTCGAGGAGCTGAATGAGGCGGTTAGAAACGAAGAGTTTGAACGCGCAGCAAAGCTCAGAGACAGGCTTAACAGACTGAAGGATTGATGCCGCCCAGTCATTGAAAACCGGGGTGGCATGAATTTGCACCTATCCTTGTGAATTGACGTATAAATCGCACTATTAATCCCCTGTTTCTTTAATATACTGCATGAAGTAGATGGGCCTTTTTTCCATACTAAACCTCTGCTCAAAGATACTTTTGGGGTAGCCATCCGGGTAGTATGCAAACCCCTCGCTGAATCTTTTTGTAAATCCGCGGCTGTTCTGAAAAACCGCAATAATACGTTCCCTGTACTCCTGATGATCTGTAGCCAGGGAGACCCTGCCCCCTGAAACCAGCCTGTGATACAGCATATTGATGAATGGTTCGGTAATGATTCTGTGCTTGTGATGTCTCTTCTTCGGCCATGGATCAGGAAACATGATAAAAAATTCCCACACCATTTTTTCGTAGAGAAACTCCCACACAAATCTTCGCGCATCCCCCCTGCAGACCGTGATGTTCTTCAGGTTTCTCTTCTCAACCTTTGAGAGGAATTTTTTGGCACGGCCGGTGAGCAACTCTGTTCCGATAAAATTACGCTCAGGATGAAGCAGGGCGGTGTCGACGAGGAAATGACCGTTTCCGGAACCGATTTCAACAGAGAGGGGGTGTTTATTTCCGAATATACGTGCAAAGTATGATAACGCTTCGTCCCGGCACGCGGGAGGAATTGTTTCTGTGATAGTGAAAAAGCGCATGGTATAATGGTTCTTATTACTATTGATGATTCCGGCTGATATTTCTATGGCGCTATTCGACCGTCACACTCTTAGCGAGGTTTCTCGGCTGATCCACGTTGCATCCCCTCTGAACCGCTGCATGATAGGCAAGGAGCTGTAGAGGTATACTGTTGATAATGGGGGACAGATAATTCGGTGTTTCAGGCACTTCAATAACCGTATCCGATATCTCCTTTATTCTGCAGTCCCCCTTTGTTACGATAGAAAGAACACGGCCGCCCCGGGCCCGTATTTCTTCGATATTGCTCGTGATCTTCTCATACACCGGGTCTTTGGTGGCGATGACAATAGTCGACATGTTCTCGTCTATGAGCGCAATCGGACCATGCTTCATCTCGGCTGCAGGATATCCCTCGGCATGAATATAGGAAATTTCCTTCAGCTTGAGTGCGCCCTCGAGCGCAATGGGGAAATTACACCCTCTTCCGAGATAAAGGGCGTTGTTGGTTGTGAGAAAATCCGATGCTATCTTTTTTATTTCCCCGTCCTTTTTCAGCACCTCGCCGACAAGTGTCGGAATACGCCTGAGCGCCGCAACAACCTCTCTTCCATACTCGAGAGAGAGGTTTTTCATTCTTCCGAGCATGAGGGCTATCATCGTAAGCACCAGCACCTGTGAGGTAAACGCCTTTGTGGATGCGACACCGATTTCCGGGCCTGCATGGATGTAAACACCGGCGTCGCTTTCTCGGGCTATGGTGCTTCCGACTACATTACAGACACCGAGGACGATTGCTCCTTTTCTCTTTGCCTCTCTCAATGCGCCGAGAGTATCTGCGGTTTCCCCTGACTGACTGATAAGGAAGACAATGTCGTTTTCATTGATGATGGGGCTGCGGTATCTGAACTCCGAGGCGTATTCAACCTCAACCGGTATTCCGGTGAAATCCTCTATAAGGTATTCGCCTATGAGCGCCGCATGCCAGGCAGTGCCGCAGGCAGTGATGATGAAACGGGGAGCATTTTTAATGTTGTTGATGTATGCAATCAGGCCGTCGAGGCGCGCAGTTCCATCCTCATAGTTGAGCCTTCCCCTCATTGCATTTTCCAGAGAATTTTTCTGTTCATGAATCTCCTTGAGCATAAAATGAGAAAATCCGTCTTTTTCAATCATCTCGAGGTTCCACGATATCTGCTGAATCTTCTTCGGAATCTCTCTGTTTTCAGCGGTTTTTACAATGCACTCGGTTCGTGTAATTTCTGCAGCTTCGCCGTCTTCAAGGTAGATAATTTCTTTTGTGTAACGGAGTATTGCCGCAACATCTGAAGCGATGAAATACTCGTTCTTCCCCTTCCCTATAAGAAGGGGGCTTCCGCGCCTCGCGGCGAATATTTTGTCTGGTTCTCTCTTTGAAAGGATTGCGAGACCGTAGGTGCCCTCGACCTCGTTCAACACCTGTGTGAGTGTGTCAAGAAGGCTCCCGTTGTAATTCTCCTCGATGAGATGGGCGAGAACTTCTGTGTCCGTGTCGCTTTTAAATACATGGCCCTTGCTCTGCAGATATGTTTTCAGGGCGTTGAAGTTTTCGATGATTCCATTGTGAACGATTGCGATCTCTCCCTTGCAGTCGGTATGGGGATGCGCATTTATGCTGTTCGGCTCTCCGTGGGTGGCCCACCTGGTATGAGCGATGCCCGATGACGCTGTGGTGGAGAGGCCCTGCGTCAGCTTCTGTAGCGCGGAAATTTTTCCCTCTGTTTTTTTTAGCACAATATCTTTTTTTTCAAGTACCGCTATTCCTGCGGAGTCATATCCGCGGTATTCGAGCTTCTTGAGGCCGTCGAGTAAGACCGGCAGGGCAACACGGTTTCCTATGTATCCCACTATCCCGCACATTGAAGCCTCCTTTCACTGATATGCCGGCCCCATCAGGATGGTTGTCGGCAGATCTTCTGTTTACCCGATGGGTGTGATGAGCGTTCGTATGCTATTTCAAGTTCAGGTTATTCATCTCCGGCGTCTGTTTTTTCAGTTTCTTTCTCTATGATAGTCTCTTTCCCCCCTATGACCTCGTCAGCTTCATGAATCAACCCTCTTGTGAGAAATGCTGCACCTGCAATAAACAAAACAACGCAGATAACGAGTCCGAACTTGGATTGCATGAGATAAATAACCCAGATGAGAAGTGATGCCGCAATTACCAGGGAAGAAACCAGAAGAATATACCGTTTCTTTTTTCCGTAAAAATAGAGTGACAGTATGCTCAGACCCAGTGCGAGCGGAAAAGAAGGCCAGAGCTGCGCCATTATATCCTTTGATGTAAAGGACAGAATGAACAGGGGCACCGATACAAGCGCAATGAAGGTTGCAACAAATAGTATGAAGAGCCTGTTTTTCTTTTTTTTTGTCGAGAAGTACAGGATGTAGAGTGCGGTACCGGCCAACAGAATCAAAGACGGCCACAATTTGCTGAAGCTTCCCTTGAACATACTGAGATTGAAATACAGCACGGCAAAGCTTATGATGAGAAAAACTATGCCCGTTAAAAGATGTCTGGTTTTTCTTTTCATTTCATTCCTTCCTTGTCTAGAAACAGCGATATAGTTTTCGGGAAGAATCACTATATCTTCATAACCTCTATTCTCTGTCTTTCATATTCTTCCCTCGTGATGCGTAGAGACACGTAATTGCCAAGCAATTTCAAAAAATTGAAAATGATTTTATAGGAGTTCACCAGGCTGTTGATGAATTCCCTGTTTTCTCTCTGACGTATCTTTTTGATATTCGTTAGGTATTCAGGGTTCTTTGCCCTGTAGTCACCGAGTATGGTTTTAATGGAGAGAGCCATATCCTTAAGCTCGACGATGGCTTCATTGATAATTACCTCCGCTCTTCTATTCACGTCTCTAATGACTTTTTCCAGAATGCTCCGTGAATTTTTATCCCGATTTATGGTTGCAAGATGCCTGTCAATGGTTTTTGAATAGCGTCCATCTATATCGAGCTCGTCATCCAGGGTGTCGATTTTCTGTGCAATCTTGTTCAGCGCATAGTAGGCGTTTGATAGGTTGGTGAGAATATCCTTCTGGAGGAAAATCCCGCCTACAATAAGCTCATTGATCGTCCCTGCGATTTCAGAACTGTAGTTTTTATTAATAAAGGCTTTCACATAATTCAGCGGAGTGATGAACTTGTATATAGAAAGGCCTATTTTTTTAAACTGGCTGTTTGTCTTTTCGTTGTAATTTTTAACCACCGTAATGACTTTTCCACCAAAAAGCTCTGAAACAATGGATCCGACGGCCTGTTCCCGCAGTGATGTCTTGATGGAGTTCACAATGCCGTGAATGCGGCCCTTGATTTTGAAGGAAAATGTACTGAATATATCGATTGTTCCCGGTTTCGGAAGCGCAATCGGAGCGCTCTTTTGATCGATCGCCCTGATGATCAGAGGAATATAGTTGTTTTCCTGCAGTGTGCTGATCCATTTTTTCAGCTGGTTGAAATGCCCTTTGTTTATAGGCTCTACACCTTTTATACTCGTCAGTATCTCCATTCCTCGATCAAGCCGTTCGTCAACACTGAAGGTGTAGAGTGTGCGGCATAGTTTGAACAAATCTTCTCTGAGAAGAGTGCCTTCAGCGGATGAGAATGAGGGTTTGCGCAAGAAATTCCCCTCTTCGAGTTCAGGATCGAATTCTCTGAGAATAGGGAAGAAATCAAAATAGGTGAACCGCGCGAAGTACAGGAGGTTTGTATATATGTCGTTTATTCTTTTGATCGTTTCCCCGTCAAACCGGTCGAAATAATCTTTAAGCTGCTTGTCTATATATGCGGTAACTTTTCTTATTCCGTGCACAGGAATGAGCTTTTTAATCCGCTCCTCGTTGAGCGATTCATGTATTTCACGTGCCGTATCCGATTGGAACTGCAGTATGAATTCCTCAATGAGAGAGGGTGGAAACTGTTTGTGTGTCTTGTCGAGGGCGAAAAATTTCCGCAGGGGATAGGTATACTTGTGGATATCGTAGAGAAGTCGCGCAATCGGCACACTTATCGCGTCGGTTTTTAATCTGTACAGGTCGATCCGTACCGAAGCGAGCTCTTTCTTTAAAATACGAAGCGCCCGCTTGCGCTCCGGATCGATTCCGAAACCGAAAATCCTGCCGAAGAATCCGGTCGGGGTATTTTTTCTCTCCATTTTTGCCGAGCTCGGGTTCACGATATATCCTGAAAAATTCTCACTTTGATTAAAAGGTCTTTTATCATAAAAAATGCGTATCGTTCATGTTTCAATTGACGAAGTGAAACCTGAAATATACCTCCGTCCCGAATATCTTCAGGAATGGCAACAGGCACACAAACGGCCTTTAAGATGTAACCGCGGTCGGAGCAGAATGAACAGCACGTGTGATGCCCGTGACACAGCGGGCAGATCACGTGAGCGGGAACGTCGACGTTTACGATTGCCCCCGACAGCAATTCGGATACAGTCAGATTGACGCATATGTGATACCCTTTTCTGTTGTAAAAACGTGCCCGCTGTGCGGACTGCACAGGTGAATAGGGATCCCGATGTGCGATATCCTTCAACGAAACGGCATACAGGATCCTATCTCCCGTAAGTACGGCCCGCTTTTTAAAAAGTGTTCGATCGTAATGCCTTCTTCTACTATCATCGATAAGAGTTTTATATGCATTTAGTATTTTAATGAACTCTGTATCGTTTCTGGAAACGTCCGGGTGGCACTGTTTTGCGAGTTTGTAGAACGCCCGTTTGATATCCTGCCTGTCAGCCTCTCTGGTGACATTCAATATTTCGTAGAGTGTGCTCATTTTTCTCTACTCCCATTCGATGGTGGAAGGAGGCTTGGAAGATATATCGTATACAACCCGGTTTATTCCTTTCACTTCGCCTGTTATACGCGTTGAAATCGAGGCGAGGACGTCATCTGGAATCCGGTACCAGTCGGCGGTCATGCCGTCGACGGAATGAACCGCCCGGACAACACATACATTCTCATACGTTCTCTCATCTCCCATGACGCCGACGCTCTTTATTGGAAGCAAAACGGCAAATGCCTGCCATATAGCACGATATAACCCTGCCTTTCGAATTTCTTCGATTACGATTGCATCCGCTTCCCGCAGTATTCTCAACCTCTCTTCGGTAATTTCATCGATGACCCTTACCGCAAGGCCGGGCCCCGGGAAAGGATGCCTTTCCACTATCGCCTCAGGCAGACCAAGGAGCCTGCCGAGCTCGCGGACTTCATCCTTGAACAGCTCCCGAAGCGGTTCGATGAGCTTCAGTTTCATTCTGTCCGGCAGGCCGCCGACATTGTGGTGGCTTTTTATCGTTGCGGAGGGGCCCTTGAACGATACCGATTCGATTACATCCGGGTACAGTGTTCCCTGTGCGAGAAACTCGAGGTCCCCGAGCTTTCCCGCTGTTTCTTCGAACACCCGAATGAATTCGGTTCCTATAATTTTCCTCTTTTTTTCCGGGTCGGTTATCCCATGGAGGCCCTGTAAAAACCTCCCCCCCCCATCAACGGTGATGAGCTCGAAATCAAAGTCCCGGGCAAACGAACGTTTTACCTCCTCGGCTTCGTTCTTCCTGAGGAGCCCGTTATCGATGAAAACGGCCTTTGTGTTTTTTCCGATAGCTCTACCGAGAAGACAGGCGACAACCGATGAATCAACACCGCCTGACAGCGCGCAGATAACTTTTTTTTCTTCAACACGGTTGCTAATCTCCTTCACCTTCCTTTCGATAAAGGAGCCGACGTTCCAGTCTTTTGAAAATCCACAGATTTTGGTAAGAAAGTTATCAAGTATTTTTTTTCCGTTTTCCGTATGCGCAACTTCGGGATGAAACTGGACTCCAAAGACATTCCTCCGGGAATCCGCAATGGCTGCATATGTGCAGCTTTTCGTATCTGCCAGAACCCTGAAACCGGGAGGCAGCTTCTCAAGTCTATCTCCATGGCTCATCCATACGACAAAGGGACCTTTTACATCTATATCGGCGAAAAGACCTTCAGAACTCGACACATGCAGAAGAGCTCGTCCGTATTCACGCTCATCCGCCCGCATAACCCTGCCGCCGAGAAGAAAAGCCGTCAGCTGAAGCCCGTAGCAGATACCGAGCACCGGTATATTGAGCTCGAAAAGTTTTTTATCAATAACCGGCGCTTTTTCTGAATATACCGACAGGGGACCGCCCGACAGAATGATGCCCTTCGGCCTGCATCTGCGGATCGCATCGAATGCCGTGTTGAAAGGGACGATTTCCGAATACACGCCGAGTTCTCTGATTTTACGGGCGATGAGCTGGGTATACTGCGATCCGAAATCAACAATGAGGGCTGTTTCGAGCTCCTCTTCCATAAGAATGTCCCTCTTATATCCCGTGAATATTATGGTTTTGTATTTTAGAATTCAGATTCTTGTACCAGGTTTTTATATACAACTGGCTGTAATTTTTTACAGCTTCCTGCTCTTACATTCGATCGGTAAAAACAATACGGTACGTTTTCATATGGACATTTTACCATTGGAAGTTCACCTGCTTATTGTATAATATAGTATAATAAATGCAATGTCGATATTTTACCTATACGGGATCCCGGTTACGGGGTACGGATTGTAACTGCAGGACGAAGCGGCTGAATGCAGAATACCTACTACAGAACATATTCACAGTACCTGAAGGAAAGGTTCGGGCAAAAGGTCTACAGGATCTGCCTGGATGCAGGATTTTCATGTCCGAACAGGGATGGTACACTGGGAGTTGACGGGTGTGCGTACTGTGCCGATTATGGTTCGTGGGGAGGACGGGGGAAGCGGGATAGTCTTGAAAAACAGGTTGAACGGGAAATCAGGAGGGTATCTCAGCGATATGGAGCATTGAAGTATATTGCCTACTTTCAGGCATATACAAATACCTACGCACCTGCAGAACGTCTCAAAGAAATATACGATACAGCGCTTGCAACATGCAACGATATCGTTGGGCTTGCCATAGGCACCCGCCCGGACTGTGTAGATGAGGAAAAGTTTCGCATGATCGCGGGATATAAAAAAGCGGGGTACGAGGCCTGGATGGAGTACGGCCTGCAGTCGGCAAACGACCGTACTCTGAAGAGAATCGGCCGGGGGCACGGGGTGCGTGATTTTAAAAACGCCGTTTTTATGACTGTCGGGCATAATATACCTGTTACCGCCCACGTTATTATCGGCCTCCCGGGGGAAAACCGATCCGATATTGTTGCAACGGCGAAGTTTCTGGCAGGTCTTCCTATACACGGGATAAAAATTCACAACCTCAATATTGTCAGTGGAACAAGGATGGAAGAGTGGTATCGCAGCGGGATGGTGAAACCACTCGATCTCGACGAATACGCGGACCTTGTCGTGGACTTTCTGGAAAGAACACACCCGGATGTTGTTATTGAAAGGCTGGTGGCTGACACACCGCCTGCGTTTTTGGTTGCACCTGCGTGGAGCGTAAACAAACAGGCTGCGATCCGGAGGATTATTGAGCGGTTTGAACAGAGGCGGAGTTTTCAGGGAAGGCTCTTTCACCAGGACTTTCACCAGGAAGTGCGCGAGGAAGATACGGCGTGAAGATTTATTGTATGTACAGAGATTTTTTTGTTTTTCTCAGAATGATAAATCTGGAAAAAGACACATGGAGTGCGTTCAGGCGCTACTATTATGACAAACATACGGATTTCCTGTCCTACCTGTGGCATACATACCAGGGCTATACGGTGCGAAACATTAGAGAGCGTGCCGGAATGATAAAAAAGGAAGATTACGCTGATGTCGAGAATCTGCTGAAGATATACGATATAGAGGAGAGAACCCGCGAAATCCTGCTGCACTGTAAATGTATATATTATGATCGTGACAGATGCAATGTGTATATTCTGATCGGATTTTTCAGTCCCGATGCATTCGTACTGTGGTATAAGGGCAGGTTCGTGATATGCGTCGGACTTGAGCGGTTTCATGATTTTAAAAACTACGATATTTTATTGGCCCATGAGTACTTCCATTACATCCAGAATAAAGTACGCGGCTCTATTTCAGAGCCTCTGGCCGTACAACTTATTCGTGAGGGAATCTGTGTTCATTTTTCTAAAATCGCGTTCCCGGGAAGAAAGGAACATGAATATTTTTTTTTGACTGAACAGGCGTTTGCAGACGCAAGGGACAGCTACCAAACCATACGTGAGAAACTGCAAAGCAACAAGCTGCACAGAAAGCAGCTTTTCAGCGCAGCTTCAGGCGGGTTGCCGCCGCGGGCGGGATACTACGTCGGGTACAGACTGGTATCTGAGTTTATTTCGGAAGAGGAGTATGCAGACGCCGGCGCATTGTTGGGGAAGGAGGAACAAATATTGATGGACATCGAAGAGAAATGAGCATATTTTCAGTATATAAGAAAATTTTAATATAGGGATGTGTGCATGGCTCAAAATAAAAAAACAATGCTATTCATTCTCCTGTTCTCTCTGGTTACTCTTGTTTCCGCCCTAGGAGAAGAGAGCACTGAAGTCAGGGGAGGGGAGGAATTTTTCCTTGCAAAAAATGATGATTATTTTCAAAAGCTCGGAATCATCAAACCGTCGAAGCCTCTCAAGTCGATAGATTTTACAGTAAACTCTCTTGGCGGTGATGCGGTGAAGCTGAGTGATTTCAAAGGCAAGGTAGTATTTCTCAATTTCTGGGCAACCTGGTGCGGGCCCTGCCGTTCTGAAGTCAAGGATATTGATGCAATGTACAATAAACTTCAGGATGAGGATTTCATGGTCATGGCGGTGGATATACAGGAGGACGAGAAAAAGGTTAAAAGCTTTATGAAGAAATATGGGATCGATTTTCCCGTTTTTTTAGATTCGAGCGGCGCAATCGCCCAGAATTATGCTGTTTCGGGCATCCCAACAACGTATATAATCGATCCGAACGGTGATATTGTGGGGAGGGCGGTAGGACCGAGGCCCTGGAAGAGTGAGGATTCCCTGAATTTCATGCGAAGTCTTATGGATTGACGGAGGTTCGCTGGAATAAGAGGGGAAGTATGGTGCGGTAGTATTGCAGGGTATACTGATGAAAAACGAAATAACGAATGTATTTATAGACCTCGGTGGAGTTCTCTTTTCACTTGATTATCAGCGTGTATGGGACAGGCTTTGTACAAGAAGCGGAAAGCCCGCTTCTGAAGTACGGAAAGCACTGTACGCAGAAGATATTTTCTTTCCCTTCGAATCTGGTGCGATTGGGGCGGCTACCTATTACAGCGAGGTAACGGACAGGCTTTCATGCATGATCTCATATGAAGAATTCCAGGATATATGGAACTCGCTTCTGATAAAAGATGAGCACATGTTTGAGATCGCATCTGCAATAAAATCCCAGGCGGATATACTCGTTCTTTCAAATACGAATGAGGTGAATGCAGAATACATGAAGCAGGATATTAAAGACTTGACCGATACGATGGTGTATTCATTTCAAGCAGGGTATCTGAAACCGGATGCCAGGATATTTGAATATGCGCTGCAGGTTGCCGGCGTACTGCCGAACCGGGTGCTGTTCATCGATGATACTGAAGAAAACATCGCCGCAGCCGAATCTCTCGGTATATGTTCCCATCTCTTTACGAATGAAAAAGAACTTCAAGCATTACTCGTGTCACTCGGATTTGAAATTCCACTTTTTCGGCAGGAAACGATGTAGCCGTCTTTACTCCCCGTTAAAGACATCGGTGCAATGGTTAGTGTCTCTGGAATGAAAAATCATAAAACCCCCACTCTCCCCTGTGAGAAGTCTGTTTGGTGTGCCCTTCGCGATTTGGAATAATTCGTCTGAGAAAACTCTATCCCAGAAGTTTCAGGACGCAGCGTATATAGGTTTCAACCCCTAAAAGAAGCACATCTTCATTAAAGTCGAACTTCGGATTGTGCAGCGAAACGCTGCCCTCTCTCCCCACGCCAAGAAAAAAGAAACAGCCCTTTGATTTTTCGAGGAAGAACGCCATGTCCTCGCCGCCCATGGTCGATTCGGGTTCGATTACCTTTTTTTGATCGACTGCCTCTTCGGCGCACTCCCTGACTACTCCGGACATAAAATCATCGTTGATGGTCGGGGGGTATCCCTGTAAATAGTTCAATTCGTACTCTGCATTCATGGATTCGCAGACCCCGCGTGTGATCTTTTTTATTCGATCGGGCCAGGATTTCCAGATATCCCGGTCAAATGTTCGAGTGGTGCCGCTCATCAGGGCTTCTCCGGCTACTACGTTGAAGGTCGTTCCTGCATGAAAGCTGCCGACAGTAACGACAGCCGGCTTCAACGGGTTCATGTGCCGGCTGACTATACGCTGAAATGCATTGATGACTTGTGTTCCCACCTCGAGCGCATCGATGCAGAGGTGGGGCATTGCCCCGTGCCCCCCCTTTCCGATGATTTTGATATCAAAGCGGTCCATCGCCGCCATGAGAGGCCCGGATTTTACCCCGATATGGCCCTCAGGGACGGTTGGCCAGAGATGGCACCCGATAGAGTAATCAACTTTTGGGTTGTCCATTACACCTTCAGCGATCATCGGTTTCGCCCCGCCCGGACCCTCTTCAGCGGGCTGGAACACGAACTTGACATTTCCCTTCAGGCTGTCTTTGATTTTATTGAGTATTGTAATGGTGCCGAGCACCATTGCCATGTGACCGTCATGACCGCACGCGTGCATGGCTCCATCGTGCGTTGATTTGAAGGGGAGGCCGGTTTCTTCCTTCATCGGCAGTGCGTCGATATCGGAGCGTATCATCAATGTTTTACCGGGCCTTTTCGATCTCAGCAAACCGGTCACACCTGTTTTTGCGATACCGGTTTTGACCTCGAGTTTTTCCTTTTTGAGTTGCTCCGCTATATATGAGGATGTTTTCTCCTCGGTATACGCAGGCTCCGGTATCCGGTGAAGGTCACGGCGAATACGAATGATCAGGTCTCGATGTTCCTGAACCAGTTTTTTAATGTCAATCATTGTAAAAACCCCTTTAAAGAATTCTTTATATTAAGTTGTCCATCTTACCAGGGGATGCCCACTGTGTCTAATAGAAGAGACCGCTCAAGTGCGGGCACCTAAACGATCACTTCTTTTTGGCTGCATGATAATTTTTATTTCTTAAAGCTGGACGAACCTCTGTACATGCTCCTTATCCATGGGACTTGTAAGCAGTGAAACAATGATAAATACTGTTATATTTAACGCAAGGCACTGTATACCTGCGTGAATACCCCAGAACTTGGGAATGACCTTGAATACTTGGATTATTTATCAACGTAAATTTTATTGTTTTACGTATTGTGTTAGGTTGCTTTTATAGGCATGCACAGGTTTTTAAATACTGATGCTTCATCAAAATAGTGGGTTCCAGCAGAACAGAATCATGTGATTAAAGGGGGTACGTCTGCCGGGTCCAGAGCTTATCGTCATTCAACCGCTTTTCAATGGAAATGCCGTAAAAAACTTCAATAGGGCTCAGTATTTCAGGAGAAGTTTCATACACATTCTTAAGGGCATTGCGTACGATATCTATACCCTCACGGGTCATTTTGCCTAAAGGTTTTCTCACCGGGCCTGCTGGCATGCCGAGCACATTCATCAGAGTTTTAACGGCAAGGGGATTTCTGAATCGATCGACTGTTTCAACCACTCGGCCGTCAGGGAGTTTTCTCTTTGACTTTGCCTTAACTGTAACGATTGAAAAGAGTGGCTTGAGCTTTTTCAGATGCTCCTCCGCTGTTTTTATGTCATTTTTCAGAAGAGCCCGAACCATGGACGAAACAGCAGCCGGCGCAATGTTCGAGGTAACGGAAATAACACCTGCAGCTTTGATATCAGTGCGTTTCATCATCTCGAAGGTTTTATCGTCATCGCCGGACATGATGCTCATATCCGGCATGAGAGACCGTTCCTCAGCCATTCTGTCCAGATCTCCGGTCGCCTCTTTTATTGCAATCACCCTGTCGTATCTACTGCTCATGATGGCAATATCCACCGGTGTAATGGCCGTTCCCGTTCGACCGGGGATAACGTACACGATGACCTTTATTTCTTTGAGCTCCTCTAGAATGGCCTCGTAGTACTCCCTTCTCAGCTCGAGGCTCGAAGGGCCGTTGTAGTAGCAGTCGACCAGGAGGACCTTATCGACACCGGCCTCAAGAGCGTGCCTGCAGTGCCCCATCGCTTCCCTGGTGCTGTTCGAGCCTGTCCCCGCGAATATATCGCATTTGCCATCAGAAAACTCGTATGTCTTTCTGATCACCATGTTGTGTTCGTCGGTTCCAAGTGTGGGTGATTCACCCGTTGTGCCGACCGGAAGAATACCGGTGATGCCCTGCTCTACCTGAAATCGGATGTTTTTTTCGAATCCATCGAAATCGATACTCCCGTTTTCCCTGAAAGGTGTGATGAGTGCGGTATAGGTTCCACTGAAATCGACAGCGTGCATTGCGTCCCTCCTCATTTACAGGATCGTTCTGTTCATTCCCATCCGAGAACGGCAATGTTCGGATGATAAGCTCCGAACGATGAGGTAGGCAGAAGGTATAAAAAAAAAGGATGAATTGCAATAAAAAAGTGTGATTTGAATGCAGGCAGGTTTCCATAGTTCGTTCGGCTTGTTATTATATAGGCAATAACTGGTCGATGTAGGAGGAATATCGTGGTCGTTAAGAAAAGAGAGGGAGGTGTCGTATCCCTTCGGGATGGCGTTCGTAAACAGAATCTTGTTTATGGAAAGAAGACACAGATGGTTAAGTTTTTTCTCGAAAAGGATAAGTCGATTCCTGTTCATGCGCACAGGCATGAACAGACAGGCTATTTGATACGCGGAAAGATGATTTTATCGGTTGACAGTGAGGAGCATACGGTTGAAGCGGGTGACTCATGGTGCATATGGGGAAATACGCCGCACAGTGTAAAAATGATCGAGGACTGCGTCATCGTCGAAGTATTTTCGCCTGTGCGGAAGGACTATATGGACTGATTGATCCAAATGCAACCGGCGACTGGTCGTCTGAACAAATTCAGATATGCACACCGGTGGCATTACCCGGTTGCAACGCCTCGTAGTACATCTGAAATATAACAGCTCTTTGGTACAAGGCAAGGCGGAAGTTTTTTATACACCCGTCCGGCAAACTTTTATTTCTTTGTTGTATTCTCCTGAAGCTGTTTCAGCACTGTATCGAGTTTCTGGTTCATATCACCATACCCGGCGAAATCACCTGCGCGAAGCTTCTTCTGCGCTTCATTGTAATAGTCGATGGCTTTGATGATGAGATCCCGTACACTAACCTCGACAGCAACTGTTTTGCCCCCGGTGGCCTCTTCGGTTACTGTGACAGTGGGTTTGCTTGTTCCAAAGAGTTTGTTCAGGGCGTCGTTGAGATCGATTCCCATCTCAATATTGTCCCGGTAGCCGACGATAACCCGTTTGAGCTCGGGAAGCTCGCTCTGCTCTGCCCGCAGGTAGACCGGTTCTACATAAATGAGTGAATCCTTCACCGGTATGACGAGAAGATTGCCGCGTATGATACTCGAGCCTTTCTGGCCCCAGAGGGTGAAGAGCTGTGATATTTCTGAGTTCTGATCTATCCTCGATTCGATCTGAAGGGGCCCGTACAACAGCTTCTGCTTCGGGAACTTGTACTCGATGATCTTTCCGTAGTTGTCCCCGTCGCTGAGTGCGGCCATCCATGCGAGCATGTTGTTCTTGTTCGTCGGGGTAAACGGAAGCATAAGCACGTACTCTTCGTCGTCGTTATGATCGGGAAATTTAACGATCATATAGTAAGGGATCATCGTCGTTTCGGAGTCGCCGTAGATTTCCTTGGGAATGGTCCACTTGTCCTCTTTATTGTAGAATACCTGCGGGTCCGTCATGTGATAGGTCGAGTACATCTCGGCCTGCACATTGAATATGTACATGGGGTAGCGTATATGCTGGCGCAGGTCCCCGGGCATTTCATCGATATCCTTGAACATGTCGGGAAAGATCTTGTTGTACGTCGCGATTATTGGGTCTTTTTTGTCAATAATGTAGAACGACACATCGCCGTTGTATGCGTCAACCGTTATCTTTACGGAGTTTCGTATATAGTTATAACCATCTTTGGATGGGGTAGAGTAAGGGAAATGGTCCGTTACCGTGTAGGCGTCGATTATCCAGTAGAGCTTCCCATTGCTCACCACGAGATAGGGATCGGGATCATACCTGAGAAACGGCGCTAATTTCGGAACCCGCTCCTGAATGCTTCGGTAGAGCATTATCCTGCTGTCCGGGGTTAAGTACCGTGTGAAAATGATTTCCATATTCTTGAGCTGAATAGCCAAAAGCAGTTTCCTGAAAGCATTCTTTATCGGCAGGCCTCCCTGGCCTTCGTACCGGGTTGTGGCGTTGGTCTCACCCCTCGGATAATCAAACTCTTCCAGCTTGGTGTTTACGATGACAAAAGGAACCGTTTCCTCTCCATAGTATATTTCAGGACGATCGAGCTTGAGGGGTACTGAAATCTTGGGTGGAATGTCCTTGACAATGAGTACCGGCAGGCCCTCCTCTCCGATCTTGTCGACGGGTGCCATAACGATACCATAGCCATGCGTAAACTGAAGCCTCTCGTTCACCCACGTCTTCGCCTCCGGAGGGATCTGGTTGTAATTTATCTCCCGGGCGGAAAGCATCACCTGACGGTATAAATCACCGAAGTGATAGCGGTCGGTATCAACACTGTAGAAGTCGTAGTAGAGCCTGAACTCCTGTATCTGCGAGAACGTCGCCTTGAGAGGGCGGTGATCCCAGAGACGTATGTTTTTGACGATACCGGCCTCGGGAGTAAAATCTTCTGCAGTGAGAGAAGGATTTACCGGAAATTCCTTTCTCACTATTCTGTCCAGGTCGTATCCCTTTCTGGTTAAAGTGATATTATTCTTGATGTAGGGAAGCTCCCTCACCAGCTCGTTCGGTCGAACGATGATCTGCTGAAAAATAGCAGGTATGATGCCTGTAATTATTATGGCGGCACCTATAAGAACACCAAATCCGATCAGAGGCTGTTTGAAAGACTTTTTCTTTGCGCCCGTGTAGGTAATAATTGCGGTAAGGAGCGCCACGGCTATCATGACATAGTAGGTATAGCGGACAAGATTGAGATCCGTGTAGCTTGCGCCGAATATGAGACCCCGTTTTGAAAAAACAAGCTGATACGACTTGAGCCAGTAATTCCATGCAATAATAACGGCTATGAGCACTAAAAGTGAGATAAGATGCTTCTTTGCCTGATCGCTGATGGTGAACCTGTTCTGCTCGAAGGTTACATTTCCGGAGAGCATGTACAGAAAGCCCACGGCAATAATGGTCAGTATGACCGTCCCGAGACTCCACGATTTTAAAAACAGGTAGAACGGGAGAACGAAGGTGTAAAAGGAAATGTCTCTCCCAAACGCGGGATCGGCGGTTTGAAAGCTCGTTTTATTCAGCAGTTTAAGAATTACCTCCCATCTCTGGCTGCCGTTTCTCGCCATAATGAGTGCAAGTATGAACAAACCGACAGAGGCGATAATGATGCCGACTGTTCTGCTTATCTCGACCGGCACCCCTGCCTGCTGAATCTTCATTGTTTGAATATTGCCCTTTTTGAAGGCCATAAGAATATTCAGGCCGGAGAAAATCAAGAATATAAAGAAGAACGCCCACCAGAGCCCGATCTTGGTCCACAGTATCTTAACGAATACATTGATAAAGCCGAGCTTTGTAAACCAGGAGTAGTTAATCCAGATTTTGGTTCCGATAAAGAGTGCGATGACGATGAAAATGATAACACCAATAAGAATCAGTATCTTGATACCGGTTTTCATTTGTATCCTCACTGTTGACTTCTAGAATTTTTAAACAAACGTACTTTATTGTGTTTTTTACCACGCAAACTGAATAATAATCAGATAAACGGCGGAAGGCAAAGATAAACTTTTCAGTTGAAGAGAGTACTTTATGCGGATTTTTCCTCTTCTGTCCCCTCTCTGAGAGTGAGCGGGTTTACTTTTTTTGTGATAACATCCTTCGTGATGACGATCTTCGAGATATCTTTACGCGAGGGGATCTCGTACATCAGGTCGAGCATGATATTTTCCATGATTGACTTCAAACCCCGGGCGCCTGTATTTCTCTTGATGGCCTCTTTTGCAATCTGAGATATTGCATCGGGTTTGAATTCCATCTCAACGCCCTCGAGCTCGAACGCCTTTTTATACTGCTTTATAAGCGCGTTTTTCGGCTCGATGAGTATCCTCCTCAGCGCCTTTTCATCCAGATCGTGAAGCGGGGCGATTACCGGTATTCTACCGGTAAACTCGGGAATCAGGCCGTACTGGATGAGGTCATCGGGGTGCACATGCTGCAATATTTTATCCAGTTTCTTCTCGGATTTTTTCTTAACGTCAGCGCCGAAACCGATTGTCTTGTTTGTTATCCGCCTTTCAACGATTTTTTCAAGTCCCACGAACGCCCCGCCGCAGATAAAGAGGATATTCTTTGTGTCTATCTTTATCATTTCCTGATGCGGATGCTTCCTCCCGCCCTGTGGAGGCACCGAAGCAACGGTTCCCTCGATGATTTTCAGGAGGGCCTGCTGTACGCCTTCTCCCGATACATCCCGGGTTATGGAGGGATTTTCGCTCTTGCGGGAAATCTTGTCGATCTCATCGATGTATATTATACCCATTTCAGCCTTTTCGATGTCGTCTCCGGCATTCTGTATGAGCTTGAGAAGTATATTTTCAACGTCCTCACCGACATAGCCGGCTTCGGTGAGTGTCGTCGCATCGGCAATAGTGAAGGGGACGTTGAGCTTACGCGCAAGTGTCTGCGCAATAAGTGTTTTACCGCTTCCGGTCGGTCCGATAAGAAGGACATTGCTTTTCTCGAGCTCCACATCATCCTTGTCCCTGGTGTTCAGGTGGTTGATTCTCCTGTAATGATTGTATACAGCAACAGACAGAAATTTTTTAGCATATTCCTGGCCAATAACGTATTGATCGAGAAAGTCCTTTATTTCAGCCGGTTTCGGCAGATTTTCAAGTGTAAAGGGGGTTACAGTCTTTTCTTCACCGAACATGATGTCGCTGCAGAGCTCAACGCATTCATCACATATGAATACGCCGCCGGGCCCGGCGACCATCTTTCTTACCTTGTTCTGATCTTTCCCGCAGAAAGAACAGACCTTCTTTTCCACATCGGGGTACTTGATCATTCGCTCTCATACTCCTTTTTTACTATTAACGGCAGAATATCCGTATTGACATAAACATTAATACTGCTTTAAACCACCGCAGGGTGCAATTGCACTACACCCCATTATATCACAGCACATCCCCGTGGCGCAACCACCAAAACAATAGAGAGTTTTTCCATCCTTTTTGCGCAGAAAGCAGCCTGATACTATATTTTGAGGAAACCTTTTTCGAAATGGTCCGTCTTCAAGATGCCTCAATGAGTGCTTTTAGAGAAGTATGTGTATCGGCGAGGATTGCAGGATGTTTCGATCCGGGGCTTAAAATATCTCATTCCGAATCCTGAGTGTCCGAATCCTGGGTATGCCTGACAAGAACCTCGTCGATAAGGCCGTATTCCACCGCCTCCTGCGCATTCATGTAGAAATCCCGGTCAGCATCAGCGTGAATCCTCTTTCTATCCTGCCCTGTGTGCTTCACGAGAATATCCTCAATCAGCTCTCTATTGCGGACGATCTCCTTTGCGGCAATTTCTATATCAGTTGCCTGTCCCTGCGCGCCCCCAAGGGGTTGATGCAGCATGAGCCGCGCGTTTGGAAGCGCATACCGTTTTCCCTTCGCCCCTGCGGTGAGAAGTACAGCCGCCATACTCGCCGCCTGTCCGATGCATATTGTAGACACATCGGGCTTCACGTACTGCATGGTATCGTATATGGCGAGCCCTGCCGTAATAAGGCCTCCCGGGCTGTTGATGTAGAGAAAGATGTCTCTTTCAGGGTCCTCACCCTCGAGGAATAGAAGCTGGGCTATTATGAGGTTCGATGTAACATCCCCTATCTCCGAATCAATAAAAATGATCCGGTCCTTCAATAATCGTGAGTATATATCGTATGCCCTCTCGCCCCGGCTCGATTGCTCAACCACCATGGGTACAAGTGCCATCAGTTTGTTTCCTCCCGGTATGTAATGTGTTTCTCTTTTTCCAGCTTTGCATTTTTATAGATAAAGTCAAGCGCCCCGCTGATCTGTAATCTGAACCGTATCCCGTCTATGCTTCCGGCGTCTTCCAGTTGTTTTTTCACCGATTCGAAGCTTTTTTTCTGACTTTCCGCATATTTCCGTATTTCGTCATCGGTCTCTTTGTCAGTGATGGTAATCTTCTCCTTCTTCGCAATTTCATTCAGCACGAGATCCTGTTTGAGATTGTCGACAGCGCGCGGCATCAGGTTTTTCCTGTATTCGTCGTATTTTTTACCATCCTGCTTGAGTTTTTCCATGTCGATTCTGTATGAATAGGCAATATCACCCAAAATGCGGTCGATTTCATTTTCGACCATTGTTTTCGGGATATCGAACTCAGTTTTTTCGATAACCTTCTTCAGCAATTCGTCTTTGGTTTTCTGGTCAGAAAGCTTCTCTGCATTTTCTTTGATATCCGCCCGTATCTTCGCTTCGAGCTCTTTCAGTGTCTTCACATCGCTTATATCCTGGGCAAAATTATCATCAAGTTCAGGAAGCTGTTTCTGTTTTACTTCATTTACCCGTATGTGCAGTGTTACAGTACGTTTTAATTTTTTCTCATTTTCGTCTTCGTTCTCATGAACCAGCTCTATATCTTTCTCGTCCCCCTTTGCCATACCGATGAGCTGTTTGGCAAGCTGATCATCCTTTTTATCGAGTAAGATCGTCTGGTTTTCCTTCTTCTCCCCGTTTTCTTCGGAAATTTCCTCGTAGTCGATGACCACGTAGTCGCCCATCTTCGCCTTGCCGTCAATGCTCATAAGAGTTGCAAACCGTTCCCGGAGGGCTTCGAGCTCATCGATTACGGCCTTATCGGTGATGTCGTAGATGTACTTATCGGACTCTATCTGTTTGTATTCCGTAAGTTTTACCTCGGGCATGATATCGCATTCAGCGCTGAACGAAAAATTGTCTTCGCCGGCGAGTTCTCCCATCTGGGTGATAGTCGGATCCGCTATCGGTTTGTACTCGGATTCTTTCAGAATTTGAGAAAGTGACTTCGAGAGTATCTCGCTCACTGTTTCGTTTTTTATGCTTTGAGCAAAACGCTGAAGGATAAGAGTTCTCGGTACTTTGCCCTTTCGAAACCCGGGAAGCTTCGCGTTTCTTTCATAATCCTTGATAACCGATTCCTCCGTGTCTTTAACCGATAATTTGTCCACTGTTACCTGTATGCTTATTTTTGCATTCTTTTCCTTTGTAATCACCTTTTCAAACTGCATGCACTCCCTTTCTTGTCTTTTGAGAATTTGTGTGCCGGATTTTTCACAGTGCACCTGTGCCATTAATATTCCAAAACTGCTTACGTGTAAAGATACTGTTATTGTACCGAAAAGCTAAATAGTTTTGCGAAGGCGTACTTGCTGGAGGAGTGTGTATTTGCGATGATTTTGTGCAGTTGGCAGTTTAAACGAAGAAATACTCAAGACAGTGAAAAAATGAGCGGGAAACGGGACTTGAACCCGCGACATCCACCTTGGCAAGGTGGCGCTCTACCACTGAGCTATTCCCGCCTTCGAATCGTTGACAAATGTAGGGTACTATGAATTTTCCACCGAAGTCAAGGTTATTTTGTTTCGCTCCCTTTCCGAGGACAAAAAAGCGGTACAGTATACTCCCCGTGCTACGCACTGCCGGCAGGCGATGCCTCCCGTGCAATTCGGTGCATCGGAGTACATACTTACTCATTTTCCAGTTCAATGACATACGCCTTTGCTTCAAACATGAGCCGTTCCTGGAATTCCCTGTCGTTGTAGTAATAGCGATCCAGCAGGTTTTGAAGTTCATTCAGGGAAACTTGGGATTTCTCTTTGAATTTTTCCGGATCGTATTTATACACGCGGAGATGGGAAAGAATCTCTTTCACACCGCTGTACAGTGCGTTTGTTTTTTCCTGTGTGTGCAGGGCCTGTGTGTACTGTTGATATGTTCTGTTCAGTGCTTCATCGTGTAGCTCGTCGAATGCCATTAACGCAGCTCCTGTTATACAGTTGGTGTGGGAGCGGAAATCACCAAGAGTACAATGTATCACAAACCGGATGATTTTCAGTTTTAGGTATTCAATATGTACAATACTCTACGGAAGCAGATGAATACCAGACTGCCTGGTTGGTTTTTTATATTGTCGGAATAAACAGGATTCTCATGACCCTGTTACCGGATTGAGATATGATATAGTGCAGGATCTTTCAGCACTCGATGAAAACTGATCAATTGGCGCAGCAGTATTAAACCCGGAAGAGGAAAAACCAGGGTCTTTTTTCAGGTGTTTTTTGATGCCGGGTTTCATTTGACATCTTTTCTTCAACGGCCCAAATTTTCTCATTAAATGATTTTTCATATTCACGTTCCTGTTCCATTACCTTTACCATGTATGAACCCGCTCCTTTCGTATACAGACCGTTATAGTGAATAACTGACTCACCCCACGTTTTATACCGTTTTTTCAGTTTGACGAGAAACTCGCAGCCGAGACGGAGATTAGTATCGACCTCGAGCAACTGTGCCTTCGAATAGCCTTTGAAGGTTCTGCTGTTCAGGGACATCAGGCCGTAATCATATGTGCGGTTGGAGTTCTTATTGACCGCGCGGGGGTTGAAGTTGCTCTCTGCGCTGATAATCGCAAACAGGAGTGAGGTGGGAATATCATATATAATGGAATAGCTCATTATTATTCTGGAAAGCGTCGGATCACCCGTGATTTCCGTATAGATGGCAATGATTTTATCGGTCTCTCCTCTGTTGAGCTCTTCTTCGATCTTTCTATTGATATCTTCCCGCTGAAGGTACGGTCTGGAAACGGCCGCTCCTGAAGTTTCATCTTTGATTTTGGTTTCTCCCAGATTGAGATACATATTGACGAAGAGCATGCCTATGATCAGTAACAGCAATACCCATATGATTGTTTTTCCTTTTTTACTCATTTACATCTTCTCCTTTATATGCTGCTTTTGCAGTACATATGCTACCTTTGCAGTACAGGCGTTTTATTACGCTCAAACCTGGCCGCACGGTTTTGATGATTATCTTGAAATAAGCCGGTTTTTTATGATTTAGTATTAGGTGCCAGGAAGAGTTTTTACTGCGGTAAAAGGTTCTCCATTACAGACAAAATTTTCATTAGCGTTAATATACTAGTATTATTGTCTATAATAAATATTTTTTTGTTCTGATTTTTCATTTTAGTGATGATTGAATGGGTATTTACACGGTGTTTTTTTGTGAGTTTTCCCCCGGCAGATATGGGAGGATAATTGCGAGAGGGGGGACTCGAACCCCCAAACCTCGCGGCACTAGATCCTAAATCTAGCGTGTCTGCCAGTTCCACCACTCTCGCGCTTAGTGCCACAGGACTGGCCTGCAGTCGATTTTTCTTTTTTAAAGATAACAATACCAATGATTCTGGTTTTTTTGAGCCGTGAAGGGATCGAACCTTCGACCCGCAGATTAAGAGTCTGCTGCTCTACCATCTGAGCTAACGGCCCATTTTGCACGCGCCCGGCAGGATTTGAACCTGCGACCTTTGGATTCGAAGTCCACTGCTCTATCCAGCTGAGCTACGGACGCACAGGAAAATATCAAATGCCGCCGGCACACCGCGCATTATCCGCATCAAGTAAGAGACTTGTAAGCTGCGGTTTTCCCCACTCAGGGGTTTACACCGGCGGTATTATTCGGACGGGATGCATCCGAATAAGATAAACATGGGTGAGCGATGGGACTCGAACCCACAACAACAAGATCCACAATCTTGCGCTCTGCCAATTGAACTACGCTCACCATATTCGCGTCTGGCAGGACTCGAACCTGCGACCCACAACTTAGAAGGCTGTTGCTCTATCCACCTGAGCTACAGACGCCAATTCGGGATGGCGAGATTTGAACTCGCGACCCCTAGTTCCCAAGACTAGTGCGCTAACCAAGCTGCGCTACATCCCGACTGTGCGACAGAAGCAAAATTTATCATTGTTAAATTGCAAAGTAAAGCAAAAATAGGCGATGGTCCTCACCTCGCAAAGATATGAACAGCGGTCTTTAGAATCGCTGCAGTTTCATTTGCTGTCAATGTAACAGACGTGCCGAAAACGGCTAGAGTGGATAGCTTTTTTCCCGCCGATTCAAAATCACCGCTAATGTAATTGGCAATAAAAAACGAAATTCTCATCCTGTTTGGCTCATGAAGACATTCGCATATTGGTTGCAGGTTTGCACGGCACTATATTATAATTAAATAGGAGACTTTGCACTTCTTAGTAACTTCTCGCGAAGTTACAATTTGATACCTAGTCCTGTCAAGGATCGGCCGCGAAGTGGCATATCCCGCCAGGGACATTCGCCACTTTTTATTATAGTAATGATTTCAGACCCATACGGCAACACAGGAGGTACTGCATCAACCAGGCATGGATACAGGAACTGAAAAATGACCACCGGTGTTGAAAATAGTGAGAATAAGAGCGATGACAACGGGAAAAAAGCCGGAGATAAAATCCAAACGATGCTCAGGCTGCTCAAGAGCTTTCCCGGAGACGACGTTTTTGCCCTGCTGACCGATTACTTCTTCCACCCCGATAATGAAGTGAGTAGAGCGGCACTGCAGTCGTCAGCTGTCAATGGCAATGTAGAAGCGGTGGGACATCTGTTTTCAATAATTGAAAAGAGCCCCGCTGTCCTTAAACTCGAGGCGATACGGACTTTTGCGGCGATCAGGGTACCCGGGACGGTTGAGCATCTTGTGCAGTACTACACCACATTCAAGGAAATTGAGCTGAAACGAGAGGTACTTGATGCGGTGAATGCGATTCAACCGAGGCATGAACGGGTGCTCGAGCTCAACAGGGGCGTGCTTTCAGACAGAACGGGAGGAGAGAGCCTTCACATATCAGCTGTACGTGGACTTATCGATGCCGATGATTTTGTGTTTCTGGATTACTATATATCCAATGCACATCCCGCCGTACAGAAAGCCGTGTTTTATCATATCGCAAATTCAGGTAGTGAAAGTGTTTCCTCATTTCTGAAAAAATTGGAAGGAAGGGGTGAAACAATTTCAGAACCGGTACGTGCCGCCTTTTTAAGCGCCTGTCTTCTCAGGGAAAAAAATCCAAGCTTTCCGTTTGTTCTTGATGTGCTCTCGGAGTCTAAAAAAAACATACTGCTCGAGCTCCTCGATCTTCTTCAGAACAACATCAGGCAGTGTTTTTCCGTAAAAAGTATCTTTCGCTTTCTTGTGATGGTTCCCTTTGTCGACAGGGAGGTGGAATCGGTTATCGGCGATCTTATCCGCGAGGCCATAGAAGTTTTCAGGCAGAGATCACCTCAGGCCTTGAATGAATTACGAACCGTTGTGTCTGTTCATCTTGAAACGTCGTTCAAAAAAGCGCAGGCAGGCCTGACCTCCGTTACGAAAATATCAAACCGCGAGGAACTGCTCCCCCTGTTTTTACGGCACTCCATCGAAAAATACTGTCCTACTGCGGTTGTCGAGGATATGCGTGCCCTTTTCAGAAAGGAAATAACCGGAGATGCCAGGCTGCTCATTGAAAAACTTACCTGGTTTATCAACGAAGGAACAAACAGCGATGTCAAGGCCTTTCGGGCCAGTGTTCCTCTTTTTCTTGAAACGGATAAGAAACGGCGCTACCGCATATACACCATTATGAGGAATGCCGATCCGCAGGTTTCAACACATCTCAGAAGATTGGCAAGACTTTTAAAGGCTGCCGGTTTTTTGGGCATGAAAGGGTCTCTGAAGAAAATCCGGGAGACGTACTTGTTTGCGCATGAACAGCAGGTGTTGTATCTGGAAAAGGTTGCAATCGTTACTCTGTGCCAGCTCGGATCAAAGTATATAATGAGAAAAAGCGATCAGGTGTTTGAAAAGCCATCGGTTGAGAGGGAATTTCTCAGGAGCTTTATACGGGGCGCGCAGTACCTTCCGACTCCTCATGCTGCCGAACAGCTCATCAGGCTGCTCTTTCTTCCGGACATCGTTCCCGGTGAGAGATCCCTCGACATTGAGGTGCTTGCTTCAATGAATCTGAATGGAAATGAGGCTGCGATACACCGCCTCTTTCGGGTGTTTGAAGCCGATTATTTCGAGCCCGGGGAAAAGAGAAAGACTGCCGAGATTATTGCAGCCTATGGAGGATCCGGCTCTCTTCGCACTGCTCTTGGATACCTTGACAGCCGGGATCCGAAACTGACGAGAACGGGCATGGAAATTATCAGGAAGAGGGGTAAAATCGATAGGGATATATCCCGCGATCTTGTTATCGGCAGGCTATACGCGCTTCTGGAGGACGATACGCAGGCGGTGAAGGTCGATGCGCTCGCTACACTCCTCATGCTCGGGGATGATTACGTTGAAAGGGTGGCATGCGACTGGCTATCGTCATCCAATACAGTGCTGGTACTTGATGTTCTTAGCGCCCTATCCGTCCTGTTTCGACGATCTCTGTTGAGACCGGTTGTTCAGCATCTCAGATCGGATAATCATGAAATCCGGGAAGCGGCGTATAAACTGCTTTGTGAGCAGGCTGAAAGTCCGTTTGCCGAAAAGATAAAAACTGCCGTAGTTGATGAGCTTATCACCGTTCCTTTTTCAGACAGGGCACCTGGCAGGGCAAATGGAGCTGCAGTCAGCCCGGAAAAACCTTTTCTTCACCCGAAATTCGAGTTTCAGCTGAAGCGGGAGCACTCACAGAATCTCACCGTTTTTTTCGTTGATATGGTCGGCTATACTGAAAAAACTGCGCATTCCGATATTACAAAGCTGATGTTGCTTGTTAAGCAGTTCGATGAAACGGTTGTTCCAACTGTCGGAACCTACAACGGCCAGATTGTCAAAAAGATGGGGGACGGCATTCTCGCCGTATTCAAACATCCGGTGAATGCGGCGATAAGTGCGCTTGAGATCCAGGGGAAGATCAGGGAGTACAATCTCCATGCTGTGGAGGAGGAAAAGTTTTCTGTGAGGATCGGTATCCACTCAGGATCAGTTATGTGGAGGGAGAATGATATATACGGCGATGTGGTAAACACGGCTTCACGGCTGGAGGGCGCGGCGGTTCCAGATGAGATACTTGTTACTGACACGGTGTATGCTGAGGTACGCGATTTCATCAATTGTGAGCCAAAAGGCGAGATCTCTGTAAAGGGCAAGGAGGATGCGATATCGGCATATGTCCCGAAAGGGGTTGTAAAGGATGTAAAGGCGCTGCTCGAGATTAGAAACAGCAATATCGATTCACTCAAAACCGTGAGGGATGGCGGGTCGATTGAACATCTCAAGAAGGCACTCTTCAGCCCCCGGTTTTTTGTTCCCGCAGGTATGGAACATGTTGCAGAGATAGCCGATATGGTGCGGAGCCTGTTCAGGGAGTTGTCAGCAGCGGCTTCTGAGATTTCTCATGACTTTCACGAGGAGTATCAGTTCAAACGGTATCTTCAGGACAAGTGGAATGAAACTATAGCCAGGTTACGCGGTGTCGGCAGGTAATAGAGGCCGCGTGCGGTCCGACGCGCTTCATTCAGCTGATCGCGGGTCGGCAGGAAGCAACTTGATGTGCTCCCGTGGAATGAAGATGCGAACGGATGCGCCCGCCTGATTGAAACTGCTCCTGCCGTCCAGAGGAGACAGTTTGGCCGTATATTCTCCATGTTTTGTTTGTACGCCTACTATCATGTTTTCACCGATGTACTCGAAGGCAGTAATTTTCCCTGAAATACTGTTTGCACTGCCTCCGTTTTGATCGAGCGTGCATTTTTCCGGTCTGAAGACAATGGTTGCGTCGGATCCCGGTGCGTGTTTTTTTCGGCTGTGAACGGTGAATTTTCCCTCCGGCGTCAGTACCTCAAATACATATTCAACAGCCCCGGATTTGGTAGTCCCTGCTATCTTCCCGTGTATTTTGTTCGACATACCGACAAAACCGGCGACAAACAGGGTCTGCGGTTCATTATAGATGTCGTACGGGCTTCCCGTCTGTTCAATTCGCCCGCGGTTCATGACAGCAATATTGTCGGAAAGTGCAAGCGCTTCCTCCTGGTCGTGCGTAACGTAGACGGTCGTAAGGCGTACCTCCTGCTGTATCCGCCGAATCTCTGACCTGAGCTCTTTTCTCAACTTTGCATCCAGGGCGGAAAG
>Ga0315536_1000144_pt1 | contig 33623 bp, 37 predicted proteins | sample SalMarSW160230MG_FD_203093 | JGI IMG/M metagenome (GOLD analysis project Ga0315536, IMG submission 203093) | Salt marsh sediment microbial communities from the Plum Island Ecosystem LTER, Massachusetts, United States - Salt Marsh Sediment SW1602-30 ...
TGTATTGGTGATATTTGCTAATGACACGTCTGCTGTCACCTCGAAAGGGATTGTTTTTGTGATGATGCCAAGAACCGTGATGCCGATATCAAGCGTTATCCTATTTTTTATAAGGGTGAAGTCATGACCACTGAATCCGAGTTGATCCGTTGCGATGAACGTTTTATTTGTATTTGGAGGAATGTTTCCCCCTGCAATGAAAAACTGTCCTATTTCATACCCATCGCTGGTGGTGCTGGCGACCTTGAAATTTTCTATCGAGATATCGAACGGGTTGGGGTTGGTGATGTGTATCTGTGCCTCAAGAAGGATATGATCGGGGGTTATTTCTATTGGGTTAATGTTAGCATGAATGAGGGGGGCCTTGAGTATCTGGATGTCTAAGAAAAGAAACGCTCCAACGATGACATTAATAATAATCAATGCACTTATGATGATAATAAATATTTTTTTCACAGGGTTAGACCTCATATGCTAGTATAATATAAATATATTATACGAGAATAAATATTTTTGTATAGAATTAAATATTGTAGTAAACAAATGTAATCCTATCTATTATTCCTCAATTAATTTTTTATAGATGTGGGTGTTCTTTGCTAGTGATGAAGGTCATCATTCTCGGAGGCGGTTTTTGTGGCGCAATGATTGCTAAAAAATTAGACCGAGAGAAAAAATTCGACGTAACCCTTATCGACACAAAAGAATATTTCGAATATACACCAAGCCTCTGGAAGCTTCTCCTGCGCCCTTCCTATCATCAACACCTTATGATACCCTACAACAAGTTTCTGAAACGTACACGAATCATCACTGATCCGCTCCGCTACGTCACCCCTGAGGTCATTGAGACAAAAAAAGAAACTCTTCCTTATGAATCTCTTGTTATTTCAACAGGGATTGACTACCCTATTTTCCTGAAAAATAAAAGAAATGTCTTCACCATCAAATCAGGTGCTGAAGTAATTCAGTACAATGAAAAGGTAGCACAAGCAACTACGATATTGATTATCGGTGGTGGTCTGATTGGCACCGAAGTCGCTGGAGCACTCGCAAAGACAGTTCCAGAAAAACAGATTGTTCTTATTCACCCCCATGACCGCCTGCTCGAACGAAACACCAAAACAGTCTCAGAGTACGCAAAAAAATACCTTGATGAGCACGGCGTACAACTTATTTTCAACGAGAAAGTCGTTGACCATAAACGTGGGGTTTTCATCACCAATACCCAGCGGAGTGTTAAGGCAGATCTTGGTATCTGCTGCGCAGGAATCAGAGCAAACCCTTGGTTCATGAAAAATTTTCCATCCTCGATCCTTACAGAGCATAATGCATTAAAGACCAACCAATTTTTACAACTGGAGAACTACCCAAACATTTTCGTCGGTGGTGACATTACAAGTATAACTGAGGAAAAAACAGCGGCATGCGCAGATCGGCACGGTCACATCATCAGTGAAAATATTCTTCGAGTATTTAAAAAGAAGCCGCTAGTCGTCTATAAATCACGGAAAGAACCCATGGTTATTAGTTTGGGGAACGGTGATGGAATCCTGACATATCCTCCCTTTGTTATCCCTGGCTTTATCCCAGCAATATTAAAATTACTCGTAGAAAAAATAGGAATTAAACGATTATATTAATCCTAACATATGGGTTTGTTTCCTGGTGAACGTCTTTCAAAGAAGAGTGAGCCATAGTCCGAGAATGAAAAACAACGAAAAGAGGACATACAGCGCAGTGTTGAGTTTTGCTACGGGTACGAGATATATTGGGTCTGCATGATATTTTTTTATATTGATCCAAATCTTTGGAAGCAGAATAACAAACGGGATTAGTGCGAGAAGCAAAGGCCAGCCTGGGTGAAAGATAAAAAAAACCAGTATCAGAATATTCAGCACAAGTAATGATTGAATCATCAAGTACCCATAAGATGCTTGTTTCGTACCCATCCGGAGGACCAATCCAATTTTTCCTGCGGCTTTGTCATCAGGTAGATCGATGAGCTGGCCAACCCATAAGATGGTAAGGGTACTGAGACCGGTTGCAGGCATCACCGCGTAAAACATATCTTGCATCATCATATTTTGACTGAAACCAGCAAGCATGATTGCCATAGGCCCAAAACTGAACCAGATGAGTATTTCACCTATTCCTCGATACCCAAATTTAAACGGAGCAGCGGTGTAGTATTTACTAAGAAACGCTGAAACAAAATAAATGACACTTACGTACAACCATAAGATCTGTTCAATGAACAAGAAAAGACCTAGCATTGCGAAAAAGGATAGAAGCAAGCTGCATCGAGCAATGAGATACATACGTGCCATTAGATAGGGTTTTTCCAGGAGGATTCCTGAGCCACCGCTATATGAATTACGTCGTTCATTTCCAATTGTATCTGCTCCCTGTTTGGTATCATAGATATCGTTATAGACATCTGTTGCAAGGTGAAGTCCAAGTCCCATGAGCATGACAAGGAAAAACCCAGGGACCTGAAAAGATCCTGAGATGGAAATCGCGGTTAATGTTCCAACTAGCAGAGGAAAAACAATCCCGATGAGGAATTGAACACGAATCATCTTAAGGCTTTGAGGCAGTTTTATGATCATATATTCCTCTTAATTTTCATCAAGGCAGTTGGTTCTTCAATGGTCCTATGCTTTCGCATAGGTAAATTAATTATTAAATGTAATGCATCGTTGTAAGTTTGTTGTAAACAGAATTAAAAGAATAAAATTCATATACGAAGGTAGTAACAATCAAAGTGAAGAGACGGTTTTCAACTATTAGCAATTAAGTCTACCTGGGAATTTGAAAAATTGATAATTTTTTTCCTATCATTGTTCTTACATAATAAATAGAGTTTATTTGTCCAATTTGAACATCGCTATTATCTGTATCCATCCCTCTAGTATTTTTTATTGAAGAGGTAGAACAGGATACCGAGTAGGCTAATGTGGTAAAAAAACCCAATCCCAAGAAAAATAACGTCCTGGTTGCCGGTCGTAAGTATGTTGTCTAATGCCATAAATGTCCAGAAGTTTGGGATGATGCCAAGTATGTATTTCCAGTCTTCAGCAATGAAAAGCGAAAATAAAGGAAGGAAAAAGACGCTACCAAGCATTTTGAAAATGGCGAATGCTTGGATTTTATTGCTTGCAAGGTTATTAACGATGAGGGCGAGGACCGGGGCAAAAATTGAGAACAGTACCGCAATAGGAAGATAATCAATAAATGAGATGTCGATTAATCCTGACAGTACAGGGAATAAAAAAACAAAAATAAAACAGAGGCTTATCATAAGAATCATACGGTAGATAAGATAACTGGTTCGTGATATCGGCATGACTCGTAGCACCGTGAGAAGGTTTTCATCTCGTTCATCCATGATAAGGAAGGCGATGATGAATCCAAAAATCATCGGAAACATAATAGCGAACATCATGAAAAGGAGGGAATAATACCTGGTAAGATCATACACATTGTCTGATATCCAGGGGAGAATGAGTCGGCAGAGAATTACTAATACAACGGGAAATGCGAAGGCAGAGTACAGCAAGATTCGATCTCTGATGATATTGCGCATATCGTTGACCATTATTTTCCCTATGGATGCCATAGTTACGCTCCTCCTTGGATGATGTGGGTGTAGAATGCTTTACGAGCAAGATAGTAACACAGAATTATCCAGATAAAAAGGTAGGGAACTGCGTAGGCGGTGTCAATGGCGCTGATTTCACTGAAGGTCCCTTTAAGGATAATGAAGGACGCTTGAGTTGGCCAGAGGTAGAAAAGTGTATTTTCATAGATTTTGCTTATATGGAGGAGTGGGGGAAGGAAGAGAACGATGAACGAAAGCATAATCATAAGGAGATATTCGTTAAGGCTATGGCATCGGGAGACGAAGATGAATCCAATAAGGATGAGGAGTATTGAGGTAAGGGTTAAACCAGTGAGATAGTAGGCGATGTTGAAATCAAACCCTTGCGCGAGAAGGAGAAAAACAGTTCCGGTTACAAGTGATAGAAGGGTGAGGGAGATGATTTTTGAGAGGAAATAGGTGTTAATTTTTATAGGCGTGACGATGAGTGCTTGGAGTGTATTTTCTGTTTTTTCAAAGAGAACCAATGCGCCAACAAACATAATCCCGATGAGCATTGGATCAAAAAAGAGAAATGTGGTGCGGGTTTCAACGGAGTTTAACACAGGTACTACCTTAAGCATCAAGTAGTAGAGAATAACACTTGCAAAGGCGATATAGATGATTCGGTACCGTGATTGAAGGATGATTTCCCATTTCAACATAGCGAAGAGTTGGTTCATTTTAAGTGCCTTCCAGTCACTTTGATGAAAACATCATCAAGTGTTGCTTCTTCGGTATGAATGGTTTGTACCCTTCCACTGTTAAGAAGGGTAATGAAGGTGGCATTCGACCCAAGGCTTGCTAAGGTGAATTCCTCTCGAATAAGTTCTCCGTTGTGTAAGTATTCTACTCGTACGAGTTTTTTTCCATGTTTCAGTTTAAGATCTTTAGGATTTTCAATAAGAACAAGTGAGCCATCGACCATGAAACCGACTCGATCACAAAGTTCGTCGGCATCAGTCATATTATGAGTCGTTAGGAAGATGGAGGTGCCGTCTTTCTTTTTATCATGGATGATATTTTTTATCTGGCGGGCGCTGACCGGGTCAAGACCGGTGGTTGGCTCGTCAAGGAAAAGCATTTGTGGGTTGTTGAGGAGCGCTCGGGCGAAGTTTAGTTTGGTTTTCATTCCTTTTGAAAAGGAGCCGACGCGTTGATTTGCGTCTTTGTCGAGGTCGACCATTGTCAGGAGATCATAAGGATCAATGGTTTTTGTCCGATAGAACGATGAAAAGAGCTCGAGGTTTTCGAGCGCAGTGAGTTTTTGGTAATGGTTAGGAAGCTCGAAGCAGACACCGATGTGCTCGTAGAGGTCTGATTTCCAGTTTTTAAGGTTTTTTCCAAGAAGATCGACGTTTCCACCGTATCCTTTGAGCAAACCGATGATGACTTTTTGGGTGGTGCTTTTTCCTGCGCCGTTAGGTCCGAGAAACCCGAAGATTTCTCCTTTTTTTATGTGAAATGAGACGTTATCGATTGCTTTCTTTTCTGCTTTAGGGTAGGTGAATGTAAGGTTTTGTATGGTGATGGCATTTTCGCCATTGGTTGGTGTTGAAAGAAGTGTTTCATCAGGAAATTGAAAAAAGCCTTTTGTCTTGCAGGACGGGCAGGTTATGTCGATTTTTTCTCCAGGGTTTCCTTTGATTATAAAATTGTTTTTGCATTGGGGGCATGCGATTGTTGTTATGGCCATTTCTTTTTCACATCCTCATCCAATTATGTAAACCTGTATACATTTGGAACCTATACTTTTTTATGTCATACTTTCCTTTTTATAATTTCGGTATTTAAACTATTTTTTTTTACTTGTCAAAATAGAATAATAGAATTTAACAATACGTCTTGGAATAGATTTTAACGTAATATTGTAGAATCTCTCGGTGACATAAAAATATAAATAGTAATATAAGTTATGTTTTGTTGTGTCAAAATCGTGCACAACTAAAAAAGGGGACATAGCGAGAGTAAAACATGACAAAGGATGAGTATGAAATTGACCTTGGGTTTATTATCACCAAAGCACCACTCGAATCTTCATTAGGCGAAGGGCTTCTTACGTTAGCACACCACGCAATCAATAACGGTAAAAACGTAGGTTTCTTCTTTATCAGCGATGGAGTATGGTTCGTGAAAAAAAACCAAAAAAACACCACCATCAACAAACTAAAAAATCTCATTGAAAAAGGAGCTACCATAACTGTGAGCAAAGATAACCTAGATGCGGCAGGAATAGAAAAAACCGATGTACTCGAAGGGATAACCATATCAGAAAAACCCTACCAAGATCTCGTTGCACTAGTAATGGAAAAATGGAGACGGGTGATGACGATATGAACAACCCAGACACCGAAAAACCATCCAAAGTCCTTACCATTCTACTGATAAAAGGACCATATGTATCCGAGGCAGCAGACATCGCATTTCAGACCGCGTTAAAAGCTAAACAAATGGGATATATCGTAAATGTCTTTCTGTACCTTGATGGAACATGGAATTCCCATCTTACAGGTGATAAAAATTATAATAACCCCGGGGACTGGTTAAAACGACTCATTCGAAAAGAAATACAGGTGACCTTGTGTGAACGCTGCTCAAATGCTCGGGATCTTACCGAAGAAAATATCATCAAAGGAGTCAAGATTGCTGGGTCAACAAAACTCATTGATTACCTCAGAGACTCTGATAAAGTCCTTACTTTCGGAGGCTAAATACCATGAAAAACCATTCGCTTCTCATCTATTGCACCCATGGAACATACGGGCGAGACGATGATACCTATGGGGCATTATTGCAAGCAAATCATACGCTAGCTTGGGGGATGGATGTCACGTTAGTGTTAGTTGAAGATGGTGTGCTGGTCAGTAAAAAAGGACAGAATCCATCAAAAATAGGACTCCCTAGTAATCTCAATGAACTGACAGATTTTATTGAACTTGGGGGAAAGTTGCTCGTCGTCAGCGAATCACTTGAGCAACGAGGGATTCGAAAAGAAGAAATCATTGATGAAGCAGAAGTCATTTCATTTCGAGATATTGTCCCTCTCGTTGAAAACCATGACCTCTCGCTGACATTTTAGGAGGTAAAATAGAATGGGAAACGATGAAGAAATAAAAATATCAACACTGGGGATGAATTGTCCCAAACCATTAATTGAAACACGAAAAGCGCTCAATAAGATGCAGCCGAATCAAATCCTGGTTGTTGAAGGAGATCATCGTGTATCACTCGTTGAAATCCCTCAAGCAATCAAAGATACCGGGCATGAATTATTATCTATTGATGATCAAGGAACAAAATGGGTCATCAAAATAAGGAAGGTGAAATGAGAAATGGTAGAAAAAAAAACAATGACTATCCTGTTGCATAGCGGAGAGATGGATAAGGCATTTGCCGCATTTATTCTTGCGACTGGTGCAGCAGCAAAAGGCATACAAACCACGATGTTTTTTACATTCTGGGGCCTGAAAGTAGTTCAAAAGGGCGGTGCTCAATCCGCGAAACTCTCCAATATGAACATGGGTGGTTTAGGTAAAATGATGATTAAACGAATGATGAAAAAGAAAAACGTCGCATCCTTACAAGAATTAATTAAAGATGCAGGGGAACTTGGGGTACGTTTGGTCGCTTGTGAAATGACCATGGACCTAATGAACGTCCCAAAGGAAAGTCTAATCCCTGAAGTAAAAGAGATTGGTGGTGTTGGCACGTTCTTGGATGCAGCAGCACAGTCAGATATCCATTTTGTCTTTTAATAAAAATAAGTGGCCTGTCCATGTTTGAAAAAATCCTGGAAGTATCTACTAGGTTAAACGCTGATGATTTTACCTGTCTTGATTTGATACGGTGCGTGTTTAACCTCAAAGAAACAGAAATACGAGTCCTGCGTTCAATAGATGATAAAGGCAAGACCATTGCTCAACTATCCAAGGCGCTTCAGAAAGATCGATCAACGATTCATCGAAGCCTGGAAAAATTAATGACCTGCAATCTCTGTTACAAGCAGCGAAAAAGTGGGAAAAAACGAGGATTCTTGGATTATTATTTTAGCGTCCCGGAGCATGAGATTCTTACAAAAGCAGAGAAAAATCTCGATTCATGTTATACAAAAATGAAACACATATTACAGGATTTAAAAAAGGATGAAAACATATAAGTTTTTGGTAATACCAAATTGATGGATCCTAGGTTATCAACAAGGAGGTCTGAGAAATTTTATCTAAAAATATCTGTCTGCCCTTGAGTAAAAATAAAAAAATTTAGAATCATATTTAATTATTAATAATCGATGGAATCATACCTGTGCTCAGAAAGGTAGGTATGACCAAAGTGAATAAGAACTCTTATAAGCAAACCTCACTATCAAAATTTGATTAGGTTATGAAAAAAATAGCGATTGTGACACGAGATTGCGCAGGTGTAAATGCTGCATTGCGAGCTGTGGTACGAACGGCAAATAGATATCATATCGAGGTTGTCGGTGTTTTCAAAGGATACGATGGTTTGATTGATGGGAAATTTATTCCACTTAACCGAAGCTCAGTTTCAGGGATTATTAATCTAGGCGGAACAATACTTAAAACCTCCCGTTCGAAACGGTTTCTCACGTCTGCAGGACAAAAAAAAGCCGTCGATAACCTTCATAAAAATAATATCGATGGAATACTCGTTATTGGAGGGGATGGCTCGTTAAGTGGTGCTCATCATCTTGCCAAACACTCAAAGATACCTGTTATTGGTATACCCGCAACGATAGATAATGATATCACGGGGGTTGATTTAGCAATCGGGGCAGATACAGCAGTAAACGTCGCCTTAGATGCATTAGATAAAATACGAGATACCGCAACTAGTCTGGAAAGGATTTTCGTTATCGAAGTGATGGGTCGTGAAAGCGGGTATATCGCAATACAAGTCGCATTGGCAGGTGGATGCGAAGAAGTCTTACTCCCTGAAAGGAAATCAAATATTGAGCTGATGTGTAGGGAAATCGAACAGGGAAATGCCAAGGGCAAATCAAGTTGGATTATTATTGTAGCGGAGGGAAAAGCAAAAGCACATGACATCGCTTCGGTTATTACAAAGAAAACTGGTTATGAGACAAGAGTCGTCGTATTAGGTCATATCCAACGAGGAGGTCATCCGACTGCTGTTGACCGAATCCTTGCAACGCGACTAGGAAATTATGCTGTGGAAGTGTTGCGAAGTGGAAAAACAGATTGTTGTGTCAATGTTAAAAACGACAGATTGGCAACTATTCCCTTGTCCGTAGCCATACAGCCGAAAAAAATCAAGGTCACAGAACCCTATAAACTAGTAAAACTCCTTTCAAAGTAAAAGAAATTGGTTCGACATAAAAACGGATGTACTTAAAAGTACATAATCAGAATTTGAAAAGAGGCAGATAGTATGGAAAATATTAAAAGTAAATTATCCGAGGTTCCTGAAAGAATATCTGGTCTTTCGGAATTAGCGTATAACTCCTGGTGGAGCTGGCATCCGGAAGCACGTATGCTTTTCAAGACGTTAGATCGGGCAGCATGGAAATTAAGTGTTCACAATCCTGTTAAAATGCTGTTTTCTATCGATGGTACTACACTGAAGAATGCAGCAAGAGACCAGGAATTTTTAGACCGTTATGATTCGGTTATGGCACGATTTCATGAAGATATGAAAACAAACACTGGCTGGTTTGTTGAAAATAGTACACCTACGGATGAGTTGTCACTTGCGTTTTTTTCTGCAGAATATGGTCTTCATCACTCCCTTCCCTTTTATGCAGGAGGGCTTGGGTTTCTCGCTGGAGATCTGCTAAAAGAAAGCAGTGATCTTGGAATCCCTGTTGTCGCCGTCGGATTTATGTATCCCGAAGGATACTTGCTCCAACGGATCAACTCTGACGGATGGCAACAAGACAATAATGAACCTATTGATAGAGAATCAGCTCCTATCGTCCGGGTATTGGATGCGAATGGAAAACATCGAGTAATTAAAGTCCCTTTTATCGAACCTGATCTTTTTGTCGAATTCTGGAAGGTTCAAGTCGGTCGTATCGAACTTTATCTTATGGACACCGATATCAGTGAAAACGATCCATGGAATCGAGGGATCACCTCACATTTGTACATCGGTAGCCCTGAACAGCGTCTTCGTCAAGAAATCGTTCTTGGGATTGGTGGTGCAGAAGTGCTTCGGCAAATGGGCAGGAAGCATTCAGTAATTCATTTAAATGAAGGACATACCGTGTTTGCTATCCTAGAGCGAATCAGAGAGAAAGTAGCAACAGGCATGGGTTTCAATGAAGCTTTTGAACAGATTCGGTCTACAACGATTTTTACCACGCACACGCCTGTTCCCGCTGGAAATGATGTCATTCCATTCCCTCTTATGGAAAAATATTTTTCTGGTTACTGGCCGTCTCTTGGTTTGGATAGGAGTTCTTTTCTTGCGTTAGGTATCGACCCAAAGGATCAGAACGCAGGGTTTAATATGACTGCTTTTGGGTTAAAAGGATCATTGTATCATAATGGAGTTAGTAAACGCCATGGGTCCATAGCTCGAAAGATGTGGCATTCGCTCTGGCCTGAGGTAACAGAACAAAAAGTCCCTATTGATTCAATTACAAATGGGGTCCATGTTCCGACATGGATCGAACCAAAAATGCAGCTTCTTTTCAATAAATATCTTGGGCCTGATTGGATCTCAAAACATGACGACCCAGAGATTTGGAAACATATTGACGATATACCTGATGAGGAACTCTGGCAGACCCATTATTGGCTCAAAACAAAACTGATAATGCGCATCATGGACCGCGCACGTGAACGGTGGATGAATGAGCAACCAGACCCTAAGAATATTCTCGCATCTGGGGTGTTACTTGACCCGAATGTTCTTACTATTGGTTTTGCCCGCAGATTTGCAACCTATAAACGAGCGACCCTGATTTTCCAGGATATAGAGCGTCTCAAAAACATCATAAATGATCCTTGGAAACCCGTTCAAATCATTTTCGCAGGAAAAGCACACCCAGCAGATGACCAAGGAAAACGACTCATACAGCAGGTGTTCAACATTGCAAAAGATACTTCCTTTGGAGGCCGTATTGCATTTATTGAAGATTACGACGAACACTTAGCCCAGTATTTAACCCATGGTGTTGATATATGGTTAAATAATCCAAAACCTCCCTATGAGGCTTGCGGGACAAGCGGAATGAAAGCATCATTAAATGGCGTCCCGAACCTGAGTATTTTTGATGGATGGTGGATTGAGGGATACAACGGTAAAAACGGATGGGCGTTTGGGGATAAAGAGGGGAATCGAAGTGATAATGAGGATGCCACAGAAATATATCAACTCCTTGAAAATAAAGTCATACCATTGTTCTACGATAGCGATGATGATGGATTATCTGTCAAATGGATTCAACTTATGAAGGAAGCAATTAAAAGCACTGCCGCACCCTTTAGCGCACGCAGAATGATGAAAGAATACGCAAAGAAGTTTTATCAACCTGCGTTTGAATTTGCATCCAGAACTCAAATTATTAAAAATGCTGGATGACGGAAACACTGTTATTCTGCTCCAATGGTAAGGATTCCCAATGAGTCTGTTCCCCCTGGTTTTTCCGAAAATCGACGTTGCGTGAGTATCACCTTATCGTTCTTTTTCACAAGACCCGCATCATTGATAAAGTTAAGGATGGGAGCATGCCAGCTCTTCGTCTTGTTTGTCATAAAAAAAGGATATACACCGTGAGAGAGATTCAGAAACTGGCAAGTGTTTTTCTGTCTGCTAAACGCTAATATCCAGCATTCTGGTTTAAATCGTGAAATACGCCGAGCGGTGTTTCCACTTGCCGTCGGTGTGAGAATATATCGTACTTGTAGGGTCTCTGCAGCTTCCACAACGTTCAGTGATATAATGTCGGTTACACTGCGATGATCATCACTGACGGTACGTCTCAAGATATCCTGAAGGTTACAGGATGACGGAGTAGCTCTCCGTTTTTGTTCTGTTGCTTTTGCGATTTTCCTCATCATCTGAACAGTCTCGATAGGATATTTTCCAATCGCGGTTTCTTCAGAAAGCATGACTGCGTCAGTACCGTCAAGAATAGCGTTTGCGACATCTGCTACTTCCGCTCGTGTCGGACGGGTGTTTTCTTTCATGGATTCTAACATTTGTGTTGCAGTAATGACCGGACAACTAGCGAGATTCGCTTTGTTTATTAGTTTTTTCTGCACCGATGGGACGTCTTCTAAGGGTATTTCAAGCCCGAGGTCCCCTCGAGCAATCATCACTGCATCTGACACAAGAAGTATCTGATCGAAATTTTTCACAGCGTCTTTTCGTTCTATTTTCGCTACTGCGTATATTGTTTTTCCTTTTTTCTGTGCATATTCTTTTACTTTAAGGATATCATTTGCATTTTGGATAAACGATACACCGAACGTGTCAACTCCTTCTTTTAACCCAAAATCAATAAACTCAAGGTCTTTTTGTGTTACCGCATCGAGAAACAAACTTGCCCCTGGTATATTCACTCCTTTTGATGAATACAATTCACCACCGATAATTACCTTACATCGAACTTCATCGTGTACGACAGCCTGGACTTTTAGTTGAATAAATCCATCGTTGAAATAAATTGTTTGTCCTTTGGAAACACTTTTCGTTAATTGGTTGTATCTTACTGGAATGAGCGTGTTTGTCCCATGAATATCTTGTGAAGTGAGTGTAATTTGTGTATTTTTCGTAAGAACGGTTGGTTCGGATGTTAAGGTTCCTGTTCTGATTTTTGAACCGGGAAGATCAATAAGGATTGTAATTGTTTTTTCTAACTCAGCAGCTATTTTCTTAATCTGTCGAATATCCTTTCTATGCTCGGTAGAAGTACCAAAAGAAAAATTGAGCCTTGCGACATTCATCCCATTTTTTAGTAATTCTTCTAAAACCTTTGGAGATCGAGATGCAGGGCCAATAGTACATACAATTTTTGTTTTATGAGACGGCAATTTTATTTTTCGATGAATTTGTTTGTTAGTCATGGTATTCACTTGTTTTAGGACTTGGCAGGTGTTCGTCGCTTAAATATTATGTCTCTGTGGTTCAGTAGACGATAAAACTGGACTTTTAAGAAGTCTGTGATCACAAATGCGAGAAGAGCATAACTCCATACAAAGAGAGCGAAACCCCAACCATGGCAGGTAATAAGATTCCGTAGACCGTAAGTATAGTGGCGGTTAGTTGCGTTCCGATAATTGCGAGAAACAGGGGTTTTGCTGGACGTATCGACCAGAAAGGGCCTTTCGTACGAGCAACAAACAATGTCAGATGACCTGCAACTGAAAGTTTCAGATAGATGAATGATTGGAGAATCGTAGGGCTGAGATTGAAAACATCTCTGCCGATGTAAAGAAGACCAAAGGAGGAAATCACACCAACGATTCCAAGAAATGTTGCAATACCAAGTAATGTTCCCATATTCCATTTTTCAGGGTCATTGGAATATTTGACATTATCATAGGCAATCGTCATAATTGGCAAATCGTTCAAAATCGCTAATAACACAATCATAAGGGCTGTTATAGGATAAAATCCAAATACAATGATAGATAACGTTATGAAAAATGACATAAGGGTTTTGCCCTTATGTCACTTCTTCTGAATCCATAAAACCAACTTCTTACAAATTATCCTTTTTTTTTTTTTAAAAAACAACAGTTGCTATCTGCATTATGAATAAAAATATATTGTATAGGTGTCATATCAAGAGGGATTTTGAACGAGATTTCAACTCTTAGATGTTAAAACATATTCTTCTATAATTGGCGCTAGATTTTTTTTTCAATTTATTTTACAATGATGTTAAAAACACGCTGTTGCAGACTTCCTATAAATTCTTTGATAAATTGTTAAGATTGCTTAAGGGTATAATAAAATAGACAAAATTTAAGTCAGTTGTTTCTATACTGGTATCATAGTAAAATCTATTATGGTGGAATTGAAATAAGAGATAAAAAAACAGATACGGATTTATATCTTGAAATTAGGGAAAAAGAGGATATTAACAAACTTGTTATAAAAAAGACGAAACGTGGTTTGGCTGTTTATTTTCATGGCAGAAATTACAATCTTGTTTTTCCAAAAGACCAATGGGATACACTTCCTGCTGAATTAAAAGACTACTTCGCACAAGAATTTGGTTTCATATCAACAGCAACAATGCCTCTTATTTCAGAGATCTGCAACGTAAATTATAACACACCAACACCTCTTTTTGAAGCTGATATAAAAGAAATTATTTCACGTCAGATTCCGGGGATCGCAGATGACTATAATCTTGATGCACAAAAAACCATTAAACGATTTGAAAATATTCAATACTCGTTTACAGGAACAACCAACATTGACGCAGAGGCCAATGCTTCTGATGGTGCGGTATCACTTCTTTCATGCGGTAAAGATAGTTTACTTACCCTGGGATTTGCGCGAGAACTTGACATCGATATTACACCGATTCATATTAATGATACGACGACCCCATATGAAAACAGTGTTTCACTAAAAACCGTAAAGACGATTGTAAAAAACCTGCAGATCAACATCCAGGTGATAACAAATAATATTGAGAATCTGAATGACTTTGAGACATGGAATAAACCTCCATCCTGCTTAGGTTATTCGCATATGATTACCGGATTTTGTCTTCTTGCACTGCCCTACCTTCACAACAATGCATCGATGGTGCTACTTGGTAACCAACAGAACATGAATTTTTCGTTTAGGACAAAACAGGATTATGTCGGGTATCCTTCATATGATCAGACAACAATAGCAAGACATCAGCAGGAAAAAATGCTTCAGCATCTCAATAAACAATATCGTGTAATAAGTTTGGTTGAGTCTTTAACTGATATAGCAGAAATGAAAATCCTCTTTTCAAGATATCCTGAGTTGGCAAAATATGAGTTTTCCTGTAATTGTTTATACGGTACAATTGAGAAACGATGGTGTCATGCATGCAACAAATGTGCACGACTAAGCCTATTCATGCTTGCGCATGGTATTCATCTAAAAAATGTGGGTTTGCGTAGTATGCTTTCACGTCGATTTATGGATTATTATGCACTTTTCGGTTTGAATGCTGAGATTGACAGATATGAGAAAAGCATTGAAGCAAGAGACCAGCAGTTACTCGCGTTTTATATGGCATATAAAAATGGTGTGAAAGGGCAGCTTATCGATGTGTTTAAAAAAATGTTTCTCTCTGAGGCAGTTCGCCGTGAGGATGAATTGCGAAAAAAGTTCTTCAAGATTTATAAAACAGATTCGCCTTCTAATCTGAACACAAAACTATATTCAATATTAAAAGAGGAACTACAAGATCTACGATAACTTTTTTTAAAAGATTCTTATCATACGAAGGATATACTAAAGCCTTTTATAAGAATGCATGATTTTCAAATGAGCATCTTTATGGTGGTATAACCAATGAGCGAAGTAGAAGGACATGAACATATACTCCCAACTCGTGAAGGCTGGGCCGTCCGAGCTGCTGGGTCAGAGGGAGCATCAAAAATATTTCAAACACGAGCAGAAGCCGTCCAGTACGCCAAGGAAGTAGCAGCACAACATAATGTCTGTATCGTTGTTCATGACGAAGAAGGAAAATTTGAAGACTTCCACTGCGAACCTGAAGTAAAAAATCAGTTTGTTATTAAAAAAAAACAGGGATGGGCTGTAGCTGTTGAAGGCGGAACCGAAGTAGAAAAAATATTCAATCGAAAAGGTGAAGCGATGGCGTATGCCTATGATTTTGCGACAAAACATAACGTCTGTATGCTCATTCTCGATAAAGAAGGAAATTTCCAAAGTAAAACCTGTCCCCCTGATGGTCATCCAGGGATTTTAGAAGTGTTTCGAATGAAACTAAAAGTATGAGATAAACATCACACCATTTTTTATTTTCAACATACTCTTTTTAGTAAAATCTATAAATAACATTAGTTTACAACAAATCATGAAATCCAAAATCCATCATTATGCAAAAGAAATCACAAAAAGATTAGCAATATTTGCCATATTATTAATAGTAGCCTTTTTATTTCATAGACTATTTTCGTTAATTCATGAAGAGATAATTGGTGCCGTCATCTTTATTCTATGTTTTTCGCTTGGCGCCATGTATTATTATTTTAATCTTTTTAAAACAGATCATATCTACAAAATTGAATATATAATAAGTATCATTTTTGTGTTTTTATTAACAATTACTATGTTTGCAGTTATTTATTCAGAGCCTATTGAAAATAGTAATAATTACTTTATGGAATTTGGAACCCCATATAATATAACTTTTCCAGATGCGTTCTATTTTTCGACAACGACGATAACAACGCTTGGATATGGTGATATTACCCCGGTTGGTATTTTTAGATTTTTTGTAATTATCGAAGTATTTATGGGGTTAATTTACACCGGGTCAATGATATATTTTATCGTAGAAATATTAGGAAAAAAATCAGAGAAATAATGTTTATAGTAAGTTATTTATCGTGTGGATTTCCTTATGAGCCGATATACTTTTCCTGAACCACCTGTTTGTATTCCTCAACTATGATTTCCTGAAATAACAATCACAACATTCATCAGATGAGTTTAATGCCCACGAGCCAGAAGATAGACAGAATGATGATTCCTCGCACCATACCTGCAGCAACATTTATCAACACAAATTTTGTTGATGTAAGCACCGATTTTTCTTCTGTGGGGTTAAGTAGCGAAAACAGATACAATGTAATTGAATCCACCATCAATGGGATACTCATGATGATAAATAACCCATAATGACCATATCGTCTCACCATACCTTCTAATCGAAGAATCACTTTTTTTGTTATTTTCCAGTTTTTCCCAATCGACACATCCTTGATTTTTTTCCGAAGTGTCTGGCTGATATAAAACACAATAAATGTACCCACTCCCTTTCCTGCCCCACGGATTAGAATCAAAAAATCGAATTTAGATGGGGGTTAAACAACCCGATTTCGACAGGTATTGGAAGGATGATGGCAGCTAGGATTACGTAGATAAAAAACACAAGCGAGTACGATACCGGGTCTTTAATGGTGTTAACTAAAATATCTATGAAATCCAATATTGAACAGACCAATCCTTTTTAACATTAATGATTCGTACAAAAGACTAGTAGACAAAAGTACATAAATTAAGGAGCCATATCTTTTTTTCATCTAACTTTGAGGTATTGTTTAATTGTTTTTAAGTTACCATTTAATACATACGAGCATTTTTAAGAGTGTAAAAAAAGACTTGGAGGTCTGTAGAGTTTGAGAAAACATAAACCCTTTTTTTCCGTCATTTTCCTCCTCTCCTTTGTTTTCTACGAGAATTCTACAGACTCATTACCCTTAGGTGTACCCAATGAATCTTAAATATTTATACGCCGTAATTACGATTTGTCTTATCCTTGTTGCAGCCGTCATTATTTTTACTGTAAATTCTGAAGAAAACAAAAATACACAGACAAGTGATGTCAATAAATTCATTGGCACCTGGCAGTTACTTAGCACCCAAATTGGTGGTGTTGACAATCAAAATCCCGATACGACTGCATTTTCTGAAAAATTTGTTGATTATGAACGATATACCTTTCTTTCAAATGGCACCTTTTATCATCTCGTGGATCAGGATAATACCAGCGGTACCTGGGCGATACACGACTCCGTTTTGGGGCTTACCATGAATCAACCAACCGGGGTTGTGACCTATTCCTTTGCCTATACCTTTTCAGATGATATCAACAGGGTTTCCCTCAATTTTTTCGAGGATGCTACAAGTTATTGGGACTTCCAAAGACTAAATACTGGGTAATACAATTGGATATATCGAGGAGTCACCCATGGCGTCACTTCAATTATCAGAAAAAATACGTACAGTTGCAAAAGAACTGGATGATGCAGTTGAACGACATGATATACCAGCGGTCTTAACGTGTTTTACCGATGAGTGCAGCGTTGAACTATTCGGAACGACCCTCCATGGGAAAGTTCAGTTAGAAAAAGCATTACGATGGCTCTATAAAATCATGGGAGAGATTCGATTCGAACCTCTAACAATCCTGATTAATGATGAGGTGTTTATTGGAGAATTCATATTCCGCGGAAAAAAACAAAAAACAGAGATCAGCATCAAAGCAACAGAGGTTCTTATCTATGAAGACTATAAAGTAAAAATACTTCGTTTATATCTTGATGGACTGCAGATTGCAACTGCGATGGCCTCAGGATTTTTTGAAAAATCCCTCCTTCGTATGGTGAATAAAAAAATATTACAGGGTCTTGGCGCATCTGCTTTAACTTCAGTCTGATTTTAAGCATATTACATTTATTTTTTAATCGTTTTTAAGGAATGGTTTAAAGTAATTTGGATATTTTTAGTTGAGGTGTAAAATTCATGAAAAATAAAAAAGTCATTGAAGGTGTAATTGCGATAGGAATAATCTTTGTCATCTCAATATTCCTCTGTGGTTGTCTTGATGAAAAAAGCAAGTTTATCGGAACCTGGCAGTATTCAGAAGGTGGATTCATTACTTTTTACGACAATAATACTGTATTAATCGACAATATCGGTCCACTTGGAGATTTACAACTCATTGGTATTTTTGATTATTCAATAGCAAATAACCAAGTGACGTTTACATCAGGCTCAATTGGTGTTATATTGAATTATAAATTCCTTGATTCAAGCACCTTTCAACTCTCCAATGATGCTGGGTTATCGATAACCCTCATAAAAGTATGATCTGGTGGGGTAATGAGCAAAAGTATACTTCCCTATAGCATATTGATTCTTTTGCTTGTTTTCATTCTGCTTATATCTCCTATGACAAACTAACCCTGAATCAGGACAGGATTTAAGAAGAGATAGGAGATTTAATAAATCAATTAGACAAAACAACCATTTAATTAGAAGGAATAACTATGGATGCGGTAAACATCACCTCCGAAGAAGCAAAAAAAAGTTCTGTAGATGACCTGTTTAATAAATTATCAACAAATGAGAAAGGTCTTACAAATTCCGAGGTTCAACAGCGTCGGAGTGGGTATGGGTATAATGAACTACCTGAGAAAAAGGTTCATCCTTTCCTTAAATTTTTAGGGTATTTCTGGGGGCCTATCCCCTGGATGATCGAGATTGCTGCTGTACTTTCTGTAATGATCAAACACTGGGAGGATTTTATTATAATTTTAGTACTTTTAATGGTCAATGCCGTTGTTGGTTTTTGGCAGGAAAACAAAGCGGATAACGCTATAGAGCTATTGAAAAAGAAACTTGCGTTAAAAGCTCGAGTTCTCCGTGATGGTGCTTGGGCCAGTATCCTTTCTCGGGAGCTTATCCCGGGTGATATCGTACGTGTGAGGCTAGGCGATATTGTTCCTGCGGATATCAAACTATTAAATGGTGATTATCTTCTTGTTGATGAATCTGCATTGACCGGAGAGTCCCTCCCGGTTGAGAAACATGTTTCTGATGTCGCCTATTCTGGTTCGGTTATAAAACAAGGGGAGATGAATGCTGTTGTCACGACAATCGGCTTGAATAGTTATTTTGGTAAAACAACCAAGCTTGTCGCAGAAACTAAAAAACGAAGTCATTTCCAAAAAGCTGTGGTCAAAATTGGTGATTATCTGATAGCCCTTGCTGTTATTCTTGTAACTATTGTTTTTCTTGTGGCAATGTTTCGTCATGAGCAACTTTTAGTTACGTTACAGTTCGCTTTGGTGCTAATTGTTGCAGCAATCCCGGTTGCTTTACCTGCTGTCCTAACGGTTACTATGGCGGTTGGTGCAATGGAACTAGCGAAAAAAGAAGCTATCGTCAGTAAACTGACAAGCATTGAGGAGATGGCTGGTGTTGATGTTCTTTGTTCTGATAAAACTGGTACTATTACAAAGAACGAATTAACGTTTGCTGATTCGGCATCGTTTGGCAGTTTTGATGAAAAAGATATTCTTTTGATGGGCGTACTTGCTTCGAGAGAGGAAGACCAAGATCCTATTGATGCTGCAATAATTTCAAAAGCGAAGGAATTAAAAGAAATAGAAAAGAATCTTAGTACTTTTAAAATATTAAATTTTAAACCTTTTGACCCGGTAGTTAAACGAACTGAGGCAACTATTGAAGGTGCAAATGGAAATAAATTCAAAGTAGCAAAGGGTGCACCACAGGTTATTTTATCATTGGTTTCTAGGGGGAAAGATATTGTTAAAATCGTTGATGAAAATGTTGATTCTTTTGCCTCCAAGGGTTATAGGGCGTTAGGTGTTGCTAAAACTGATTCTGATGGTAAATGGGAGTATGTTGGCCTTGTAGCTTTGTATGATCCCCCGCGTGATGATTCAGCTGAGACAATTAAAAATGCTCAGAATATGGGTGTTAATGTTAAAATGGTTACAGGTGATCATATTGCTATTGCAAAAGAGATATCAAAACAAGTTGGTCTAAAGGCCAATATTGTTACTGCTTCTGAGTTCTTAGATAAATCTGATAAAGTAGCACAAAAGGCTGTTGAGGATGCTGATGGTTTTGCTCAGGTGTTCCCTGAGCATAAATATCATATTGTTGAACTTCTTCAGGATAAGGGTCATATCGTTGGTATGACTGGCGATGGAGTAAATGATGCCCCTGCTTTGAAAAAAGCTGATGCGGGTATGGCAGTTTCTGGTGCGACTGATGCTGCTAAATCTGCTGCTGATATCGTTTTTACGAAACCTGGTCTTTCTGCTATTATTGATGCTCTTAAGGAGAGTCGTAAGATCTTTCAGCGTATGAATAACTATGCGATTTATCGTATTGCTGAAACTATGCGTGTGTTGCTTCTTGTTACACTGGTAATTCTTATTTTTAGTTTTTATCCAGTGACTGCGGTTATGATTGTTATTCTTGCTATGCTTAATGATATTCCTATTATGATGATTGCCTATGATCACGTTAAAATCCTAGAGAAACCGGTTCGTTGGGATATGCGTGAAGTACTCAGTATTGCAACGCTTCTTGGTGCAACAGGGTTGTTTTTCAGCTTTGGACTCTTTTTAATAGGACTTCAAGTGTTACAACTCGATCAGGCAACCCTGCAAACCCTTATCTTCCTTAAGTTAGCGGTTGCTGGCCATATGACGATTTATCTTGCCCGTACTGGGCAACATCATTTCTGGACGAAACCGTATCCTGCTTTATCCTTATTACTCACCGCTGAACTCACACAATTTGCAGGAACAATTATTGCGGTGTATGGTGTCGTTATGGCCCCCATTGGCTGGATGCTTGCTGGTCTTATTTGGGGATACGCATTACTTGAATTTGTCGTCACTGACTTCATAAAAATCTATATATTTAAATTGATAAATCATCGAGAGGTACTCTTTCAACGAAAAACACATAGAATTCCTGAAAATAGTTCATAAAACTATTCATAGTAATTACATATGGAATCTACAACCATGAAAAAAGAAGGAACTCTTAGTTATTGGTCAGTTGTATCATTAGGTATTGGAGGGATGGTTGGTGGAGGTATTTTTGCCGTGCTTGGTCTTGCTGTACAACTTGGCCATGGCGGAACACCGATTGCCTTTGCTTTAGCAGGTCTCATCGCACTTCTTACTTCATATTCCTATGCTCGATTAAGTGTTACCTATCCATCCCAAGGCGGGACCGTTGAGTTTTTAAATCAAGGGTTTGGAACAGGTATTTTTACAGGTGGAATGAATATTTTACTCTGGATTAGCTATATCGTGATGCTCTCATTATATGCGTTTGCTTTTGGGAGCTATGGCGCAAGCTTTTTCCCAGCAGCTGAACAACTTTTTTGGAAACACATTCTTATCTCTGCTGTAATTGTGATATTCACTGGCCTAAATGCGTTAGGTGCAACGTTTGTTGGAAAAACAGAGGAATGGATTGTTGGGTTGAAAATAACTATATTATTGATTTTTATATCGGTCGGCATATGGAGTGTTAATCTCCAACGCATTCAACCAAACACCTGGAGTACTCCCCCTGAATTAATTGCTGGTGGAATGATTATATTTCTTGCGTATGAGGGTTTTGAGCTTATTGCCAATACATCTAATGATGTGAAAAATCCCAAACGCAACATCCCCTATGCATTTTATACCGCTGTGTTGTTTGTGATCGCACTCTATATCCTTATTTCCTTGGTAACAGTTGGGAATTTACAAATAAATCAAATCATTGCTGCGAAGGATTATGCTCTTGCTGAAAGCGCAAGACCATTTCTTGGGTATGGCGGTTTTATCTTAATTGCTATCGCCGCGCTTCTTTCTACATCGTCTGCAATCAATGCGACATTATATGGAACGGCTCGTGTTAGTTACATAATCGCAAAAGATGGGGAATTGCCAAAAATATTAGATAAAAAGGTTTGGAATCGACCACTTGAAGGGTTGTTTATCACGATGATTTTGACTCTTTTCTTTGCAAATTTTTTTGACCTTTCAAGTATATCAGTGATGGGTAGCGCAGGTTTTTTACTAATTTTTGCGGCAGTAAATGCTGCAAATATTCGTCTCTCACAAAAAACAATGAGCTACAGATGGATCTCCACGATTGGTTTAATAGCTTGTCTACTTGCTTTTGCTATTTTACTTTGGCAAAAAGCTCTCACGTCACCATATACTATCATAATATTAGCGTTTATGATTGGTGTTTCATTTGCCACTGAAATCATCTATAAAAAAATCACTGGACGAATTATCAAGCCAATCTATCTCAATAAAAATCCCTGATTCACAATTGAATTTTGCTTCTTTTTGAATCAAAAATAAGAAAATATTTTGAGGTTCACTAATATTTGTTTTAATCGTTTTTTAATTTTTTTCAAATTATTTTTGAGTTATGGTTTTAAAGAGCGATGATATAATAGACTTGTTATGGAATAATAACGATATAGGAGTTGTAGAGCCAAGAGGAATATTTCTTGTTAAAATCGCATCCCATCCCTTTCCCTCACGAAAAATTCCCTGTCTCAACGGCTCTACAATGCCTAGAGGAATTTCCATGCAAACGATACAATCTAACGAACGACTATTGATTGATAACCCACGATTTTACATCATCACACTGGTTATGATAGGTTTATTTTTAATACTGATGCGGATCTTTGCCTAGCACTATCAAAAATGCGGTAATAAGTCTTTGTCAGAGACAATAACGAAAATAGCCTATTAAAAAATATGAGAATGAATCTTTTAGTTATTTTTCAATTGTTTTTAAGTTATGTTTTAATAACGTAACACTATTGGAGAAACAAAAACAAATCAGAAGAAATGACTACCCATGAAAAAGAAACAACATAGAAAAACCATCAAAAGCGAGTTTAAAAGAATTATCGCTGCGATCGATGGATCCATGTACTCAAAACGTTTTGCAAAAAAGGCCCTTGATTTAGCTAAACAAAATGGTGTAAGTGTCACTGCTTTATATGTGATAAATCCACCAGAAACCATTTATCCTGAATTTACCGAGATGTATCCTAATGCGGTTGCATTATTGAAAAAGGGGAGGCGTTCAACGCTTGATGAAATAAAAAAGTTAGGTGATAAGATGGGTGTCCCTGTTAAAACAAAACTTGTCGTTGGTCATCCTGACCAAGAGATTATTAAAGAAGCAGGAAAACAAGATTTAATTGTCCTTGGGTGTAAGGGAAAATCTGGGTTGGAGAGAATTCTTATGGGCCGTGTGTGTGAAAAAGTATTGCATCATTCTCAATTACCAGTACTGATGGTTCGATAAAATGTTAGGAGGTGAAAATAAGCTATGGCGAGCTGTAAAGATGGACGCAAGTATATTCATGTCAAAGGATACGAACGCGAAGATGGAATCAAAATAAAAGGCTATGAACGAAGCTGCCCAACTGCAAATGCCCACTCTTCCGATGACGTCTACATTTGTTGTGTATGTGGAGAAGAGCATGGATTAGGTGATCTTCACGATGTAAAAATAATTGGAGAAATAAAAAAAGTCTGTGACGGATGTGCTGACACGATTCACGGACTCGCGTGAATTTTTTTGGAGGTAAAAAACATGGTGTTGACTAATGATATTGTTTTTAAATCAACTGTTTCACGATGGATCGCAGGGTTGTACTGGAGTATTTTAATTTTCTTAGGCGTTCTGTTCATCGGAATCCCCCTTCTAAGCCCTATTACTTTTTTCCAAATAGCTATTTTTGTGATCGTATTTTTTATAGTATTTCTCATAATTATTGCTACCATAGTCAGAGCGTATCGATTAATTTTTATTATCTCTAACGATCGACTAATACTTGCTGGCCTGTTGAAAAAACATGAGGTTATGTATTCCGATATCAAAGAAGTAAAAAAGATCCCTATTCCATTTGGTTTTCGACTGTATGGTGCGAGTTTTTTAGGTGGTAGATATTATTTTCCGGGGGTAGGAAATGCAACTGTTGCTATGAGCAATTTTACCGATGGGGTTCTAATTTCGACAAAAAAAGGCTATCACTATGTTATTACTCCACAAAATCCAGGAGCGTTTATTGAAGGTGTAAAAAAACACATATCATAAAATATTAAGAGATGAAAAAAAAGAGATGAGATCAACAAAACAAGTTAAACATCTTGCTTTATTTATCGTGTCCGGTGGAGGGATATGCATAGTTACTATAAGAAAAAATCAAAACGAGGTAACATCAGTATGAAAGCAAGTTTTCAAATTGGGAAAATTATTGGAATACCTATAAAAGTCCATTTTACGTTTATTCTTATTCTTTTATTGTTTGCATGGGCGTTTTCTGCTGAGAGTTATTCTATATTCGGTTTTACTATCGGTTTTAATGGCTTACCGTTACCCTTCGCTGTTCAACTCTTATTTGGAGGTATTATTGCTGTTTTTCTTTTTATTTGTGTGTTATTACATGAGCTTGGGCATTCTTATATCACTCAGAAATTTGGGTATAAAATAAATGGTATAACTCTTTTTATTTTTGGAGGTGTTTCTCAGACTGAGGAACTCCCACGTAACCCAAAGCAGGAGATGGGCATCGCTATTATCGGACCCGCGGTGAGTTTTTTTATCGGTGTTATCCTGTACCTTGTGTATATTTTTATTAATCAGTTGGGCACCTCATTATCTGTTCAGATAGTATCAATTTCTGTTGGTACTCTTGCGTTTTATAATTTTTTGCTTGCTGGTTTTAATCTTATTCCTGCGTTTCCTATTGATGGTGGTAGGGTCCTTAGAGCAGGTCTTGCGATGCGTATGGATTATAGTAGAGCTACAAGAGTCGCTTCCGGGTTTGGCAAAGGGATCGCGATTTTTATGGCGATATTCGGGATTTTTTATAACCTCTGGTTGACCTTTATCGCGATTTTCATTTATTTTGGTGCATCTCAGGAGCAGCAGGCCCTTGGTGTGTCTCTTGCGTTAGAAAATGTGAAAGTAAAGGATATTATGTCTCCGAATGTTGAGTCTATTTCTCCTGATCTGAGTTTGCGGGAGTTTTCTGAGTATATGTTTGCTCATAAACATCTTGGTTACCCCGTTATAGAGAATAGAAAAATTATTGGTACTGTATCCGTGCTGGATATCCGCGGAATTGGTAAAGACCGGCAGGATAGCGTTTATGTTAAAGATGTGATGCATAAAGATTATCTCTCAATTTCTCCTGATGATGACGCAATTACTGCTTTTAAGACAATGGCAAGAAGTCATAATGATAGATTAATCGTTCAAAATCATGATCAAATCGTGGGTATTATATCTTGGTCGGATGTCTTGCATGCTATTAAAATGCGAGAAAATCAAACATAGGTGACATTTATGAGAGGGTTCTTACAATGAGATCAAATTCAATATTGGATGTCATGGTCAAAGATCATACTCGACTACTGAAATATTTACAGGATGTAAAAAATAATTTAACACATGATCCGAAAGTATTATCGAAATCATTTACTATTTTCCAATGGAACCTCGAAAAACATTTTTTTGTTGAGGAACGCGCAATATTTACATCATATGATCCTGAAAATATCGATGATGGATATCAGCTTTTTTCAGATCTTTCAAAACAGCATACTGTTATTTTGGAAAACGTCGAGTCATTACGAAAGAATTTACGCTCGGCTAAACCTAAGGATGTTTCTGATTTGAAGACAACGCTGTTAAACCATAAAAATTTCGAAGAAAAACATGTGTATCCCATACTCGATGTACAAATCAATGAGCGTGAAAAACAGTTAATGATTGAGCGCATCAATGATGTACTTTGAGAAGGTGAAACAATCGAAAAAAATTACGATATAATAATTATTGGTGCTGGACCAGCAGGTATCGCTGCATCAGTCTATGCTTCAAGAAAAAAAATGAAAACAATAACGCTTACTATGGATATTGGTGGACAAGCAGCAATTTCTCTGAACGTAAAAGATTATACTGGGTATCAATTCATCTCTGCAGAGGATCTAGTGAAAAAATTTGAGGAACATCAGAAAAATTTTGGCCTTGAGGTACAGTATGGTGTTGCAGTGAACTCCATTGAAAAAACCTCTGACGGTTTTCGAGTGAATGTGGGACACGATTATTATTCATCTCCTAGTGTTATTATTGCAACCGGCAGGGAGCCTAAAAAACTAGGAATACTTGGTGAATCAGAGTTTTTAGGCAAAGGCGTCACCTATTGCGCAACATGTGACGCCCCGTTTTTTAAAGATAAAGTCGTGGGTGTCGTTGGTGCGGGTTCTTCTGCTTTGTATGCTGTTGTTCAGCTGCTATCAATAGCTAAAAAGATTTATTTGATTAATGAAGTAAGTACATTCATGGGAGACCTCGAACTCGTGGAAAGGATAAAAAACTCAGAGAAAGTAAGCCTTCTGTTTAATTGTAAGATAGAAGAAATCACTGGTGACATGGTTGTGAAAAATATTAAAATAAACAATAAGAGTCATGAGATTAAGGTTCTAGCTGTTGATGGGTTGTTTATTGAAATTGGCTCTGAGCCTGTGATTCCAAACATTAAGAGCGATGGAGAAATTCTTCAGACGAATTCAAAGCATGAGATTATCGTTGATGCTGGTTGTAACACAAGTATCTCTGGGTTGTTTGCAGCAGGTGATGTAACAAGTGTTCCTGAGAAACAGGTTCTGATTGCAGCTGGGCAGGGATGTATCGCGAGTCTTTCAGCGTTTCGCTATATTAATCGCTAGATTGTGATATTATGCCAAGTAATCAAATTAGTCGTGTTACTCGATCAAAACATGATGCACGAGCGTTTTACACCCGTATTAGCAGATTCTATGATTTTTCCGAGGGTAGTTTTGAAAGAAAGTATATTCAGAAAGGTGTGGAAACACTATCTGTTAGAGGTGGAGATATTGTTCTTGAAATAGGTGTTGGAACCGGAGGAAGCGTTATTGAGTTTGTAAGACTTGTTGGGGAGTCCGGAAAAGTGGTTGGTGTTGATATCGCGATGGGTATGCTTGATGTTACACAAAAGAAGCTTCAGAAAGAAGACATGCTTAATCGCGTAGAGTTAGTATGCACGGATGCTGTCCGTCTTCCTTTTAACAATAGTTTTTTTGATAAAGTTTTTATGAGTTTTACGTTAGAGCTTTTTGATACACCTGAAATTCCAATGGTGTTGTCTGAATGTTTTCGAGTTCTTAAAAAAGATGGGCGAATTGGTGTTATTTCGTTATCGAAGAAAAATAGTAATGTGATGGTAAGAATATACGAATGGCTCCATAGTTTATTTCCTAGGATACTTGATTGCCGCCCTATTTTTGTACAAGATGCTTTACAGAATGCAGGGTTTGAAATAGTTGATACATCTGTCATTTCAATGTGGGGTTTACCCATAGAAATTGTTGTTGGAGCAGCTTTGAAATAAGTTTTAAACAAAAGACTACTTTCCGTAATTCTATCTGTTATTAAGGTATTTTATAATTATTTTTAAGTCAATATTATAAGATTAAAACATGTTTTAATCTACAGAATAAAAAGGTCGTATAAAATATGGTATTTAACATAGGCGATGAAAAAAAACTGAGAATACAGTACCTAACCGGCGAAGAAATTCACCTATTAGAGTTACTCAAAACTCCCATTCATAATTAAATAAAAGAATTATTTAACGGTATATGTGTTATCGCACATAAAACCAGGTCGAGTGGGAGATTATAGTTATGAAAACACGTTCTGAAAAAACACTAACGTGCCAGATTTGTAAAAAACAAAAAAAGCAATCTGAACTTATACCCGCTGAACTAATAAGTAAACCTATTTCTGACACAATAAAAAAAAGTTATCCTGAATGGTCCGATGATGGTTACATCTGTCTTTCAGATCTTAATCATTTCAGAGCACAGCATGTAAAAAATGTGCTTGAGACAGAAAAAGGGGAACTTACAAATTTAGAAAATCAAGTCATGAAAAGTCTCGTGGAACACGAATTACTATCGAAAAACATCAATGAAGAATTTGATCAAAAGTTAACATTTGGAGAGAAACTTGCAGATAAACTTGCTATTGGCGCGGGGAGCTGGAGGTTTATTATTGGATTTGCAATTGTTCTTATTATATGGATTATTATAAACTCAGTGGTCCTCCTCAGGCGACCTTTCGATCCTTACCCTTTTATTCTCCTTAACTTGGTACTCTCCTGTATCGCAGCTCTGCAAGCACCTATCATTTTAATGAGTCAGAATCGTGAAGAAGCAAAAGACCGGTTACGATCAGAACATGACTACCGGATAAACCTTAAAGCGGAATTAGAAATACGACATCTGCATGAAAAAATAGATCATCTCGTTATGAACCAATGGCAACGACTCCTAGAAATACAAGAGATCCAAGTCGAATTAATGGAAGAACTTGCTGGGAAAAAACCATCTTAGCAAGTTGACCCAAATTTATCATCTTTGCCATCATCGACGATAGGGTGATATTGGCTCGCTTTATAGTATTTACAAATCAGATGACAAAGGGTTATTTCACCTACTATTTTGCTCTCCGCTATAACTACTACCCTATCAATATTTTATATCAATTGTTTCTCCGTTACAGTAAAATCATTTTGTCTTGCCCAGAGTTTAATTCGATCTAAAACAAGCCAGATGTCTTCAATGATTTCTGCCATTCTCCATCGTCTTTGTTCTTCAGCGATAAACTCTAAACGTTCCGCATCTTTCAGAGTTTCTTCCTTAAGGTGCACAGAATATTCAGGTGAATACACATCATATGAAATCTCATGGTGGGGTACATCAATCCTGAATCTTACTGTAATGGAGCCTTGTGGTTCATCCAGCCAAAAACCAGACGGATATTCCTCTGAAAGAGAAAAATGCAGTTTTTCTTTTCGAATAAAATTTTTTAGGGCGGGTAAAGGATTATTTTGCATAGATGACACCGTATTTACTTTATCAAAGAGATATGTTTCATCCTTCTTTCTTGTTCGTCTAACCATCCAACAATTTGTTTGATATATGCGGAAGTGTATTTTTCTTCATTCATGTTTTTCACCTTACTCATCTATTAGAAAAAGTATCTATTAATACATAACTAAAAAATAAATAATAAATATATTAAAAATAGTGATAATTTTTTAAACTTTTAACTCATTGGAGAAAAAAACATCTGGAATTAAAAACTTTAAACACGAAATATCTAGAGAAATCATCGACTCATCATGAAATAAAATAAATGATGACTCAGGACTTCTGTGATGGGAATCTTACTACTTTGAAAATATAAAAAGAGAGAAAACGTGGAGAAGTTGCTGTAATTTTGTTATTTTTTTCTCTTTATTTTTCTACTAATAGCTCTTTCCCTGGGTACCGAGCAACAGTTCTAACTCGGTGATATGTTCTTGCTCTTCCATGAGAATGTGTCTGATCTCGTGTTCAAGAAGATGGTCATAGTAACCTTGTTCTTTTTCTTTTTTTAGCTCCTGCAGGATCTTTCGGTAGGTATCCACCGCGGTTTTTTCATCTTTGAGATTTATTTCCAGAATCTGTTTAATCGTTTTTGCTGGATGTCGTGGTGTAAAGTCCATGCTGGGGATACCGCCAAGGTCCCCAATCAAAGTACGAAATTTCTCCTGATGACCTTTTTCATCATTTGCGATTTCTTTTAGCCGTGCAATAATCGGCTCAGCATCAATACCATCAACTATTTCTGCGTGACTGAGATATTGTACAAAGGCAGCGTGTTCTAACTCTAGTCCATGGTTCATTAATTCAATTATTTTTTCTTTCGACATATTTTATATCTCCATATTTTGTTAGCTTATTTACTATAAGGATGACTCATCCGTCGTTATCATTAATCCACGATAAAACAAAGAAAAAGAAAAAATGATTATTTGATTTTTACTTTTTTTGCTTCAAATGTTGGTTTTGGTTTAGCCTTCGGTAGTGAAAGTGTTAACACACCATTCTTCAGTTCTGCATCTACGTTTTCGGTTTTAACATCTTCAGGAAGCTCGAGACGTCGATAGAAATCCATGCTACTGCGTTCTTGCCGTAACCAATTCTTTCCTTTATCTTCGCTGGATTCTTCATGTTCTGCACAGATCTCAACCATTGTCGGTGTCACTTCTATGCTCACATCTTCTTTTTTGATCCCTGGCATTTCAACATGCATCTGGTATTTATCACCAAGATCAACAACATCCATAACTGGCATGCGATAATCTGGCGATGCCATGATACTTTCTCCTGGACCCCAAAAGAGTTCATCAAAATTTGATCGGAAACTATCAAAGAGATCGTCCATATCCATCATGAGCTCATGTGGTCTCCGAGTAACCATTCCTGCTCTTTCTTTGGGGACTATTGCAAGTTTTTCTTTTTTTCTTTTCTTCATTGCCATAGGTTTGTACCTCAACTGTGACATAGTGTTTTTCTTATAAAATGATGACTTAAAAACAGTTAAAAAACAATTGAGATATAGATTAATAACGAATTATTTCCTAGTGAGAGTTTTGGAGGATATAAACGTGATTTTTTTCTATTCTATTGCAAAAATCTCTAACGAGTCCGTCCCTCCTTTTTTCACTAATGAGCAATTTTTTATAAAATCAAGAATAAATTTATGCCAATCATCTGTTTTCTTGTCGATAAAAAATGGGTGTATTCTATAAGAAAAAGGTAAAAAACTGCAGGTATCTTTATTTCTGCTAATTGCAAGAATCCAACAATCTGGTTTAAATCGCTATTTTGCTACCCTTCCCGAAATTCATCACAAGCTGTCTCTTCTTCCATAGGTCGCGCATGTTCAGCATGCGCTGGCTGAAGGCAAATCTCTCTAGGTATATTTTTCATTTTCTTACCACAACATCTAGGAGTATGCTTGTCATCTTCAACAGTTGCTGTACGTTTACATGTTAAACATTCATATGTTTTCATAGAATTCTATTCATTTATTTTTTTGAGATATATTCACAGAGTTCTAATAGCTTTTTTGCGTAACCTGCTTCATTATCATACCAAACTAAGACTTTCACCATTTTTCCGTCAATGACCTTTGTTGAGGTCCCATCGACAATACCTGAATGAGTATCACCAATGATATCAGCTGAAACAAGATCATCCTCACTGAATCCTAAAATATTCTTAAGCTCTCCTGTTGCAACTTTTTTAAATGCTTCATTTACTTCTTGAACCGTAACTTTTCTTTTTAGTTCGGCAACAATATCAGTTATCGCACCATCAGGAACAGGAGCGCGAATTGCTAACGCATCCATCTTATCTTTTAACTGCGGAAGAACTAAACCTGTAGCCTTCGCAGCACCTGTACTTGTCGGAATAAGAGAAACAGCGGCAGCACGTCCCCTGCGAATCTTACGGGCAGAACGGTCAACCAATGCTTGACTCGCGGTATACGCATGGATGGTCGTCACCAATAGATGTTCTACACCAAACGTATCATTTAAAACTTTGACCGCTGGTGCTAAAGAATTCGTTGTACACGATGCATTAGAGATAACATGATGTATCAGAGGATCGTACAACTGTTCATTGACACCTTGCACAATAGTTAGATCGGCACTTTCAGATGGAGCACTGATAATTACCTTGGATGCACCTGCTGTGAGATGTTTTGCAGCATCCTGACGTCTCCTGAATAAACCAGTGCACTCTAAAACGATATCTACACCAAGTTTTTTCCAAGGAAGTTTTGCAGGATCCGTCTCATGGAGGATCATTATTTTTTTTGCGTCAAGTTGGATAGAATCTGATCCAAAATTCACGTTATACGGAACTTTTCCATGCACAGAATCAAAACGAATAAGATAGGCTAGGTCATCAATTGGCGTCAAATCATTCGCAGCGATTATCTCAATATCTTTCGATGGATTTGTCATGTAATGACGTAGGACTAAGCGACCGATTCTTCCCAAACCATTAATTCCAACCTTTTTCATAAAAACTACCTTACTTTATATGGGTGGTTCGTTTAAACCAACCCAATACAGCCCTAGCTGTTGGGCTACATCACTAAATTTCTTAAAATCCACTGGTTTACGAATATAACTATTCGCACCAAGTCCATATGCTTTTTTAATATCCTGTTCCTCTTTAGACGATGTAAGAATAATCACAGGTATTAATCTCGTTCGTCCATCAGACCGGATACGTTCTAGAACCTCTAAGCCATTAATTCCCGGGAGATTTAAATCAAGCAAAATAACCGCCGGCATCGCTTTTGTATCACGCTTAACGTGTGTGCTGTTTCCAAAAAGGAAATCTAACGCATCATTTCCATTTCGTGCAACCTCTAAATTAATTTGCTCTGTTATTTTACTTTTACTAAATGCCCGTTGTGCTAGTTTAATATCATCGGGATTGTCCTCAACTAATAAAATAGTTTTTTCTTTCATTTCATCAAACCAATGTTATTTTTTTAGAGTCATTGTTAATACAATACTGTTGGAAAATATAAGTATGACTTAAAAATAGATTAAAAACAAATCAGAAACAATTTACAATTTTGGTTATAACATTATTTTGATTAATTTTTATAAAGTTCGTTGTTTCTTGTATTACGAAATTATTTTCTGTTTAAAGTCTTGAAGAACATTCATAAAATTCATAAAACCGTCATACGGGCTGTCATAGGGGTTGAAATAAGCATGTACATCTCCATCAGCAAGACCTTTTGTTGAACAGTAATACAAATGATCTGATGTTTGCAGACTGCGCCATATTTTCAATAATTTTTTATTCCCATTTCGTTTAATATATCCTCCGAGGTTTTTCAGCTCATTAAAACATGCGATTTGCATACCGTTTCCAAGCCATGTTGACACATCCCGGTCTTCATCAGCCCATGAAATCGCCGAAGGAGCATCTATTTCTCCAAGAGGTTCATACCTTTCTATAGCGTTACTAACTGTGGTAAAATCTAAATTTTTATAGCTTAAAACGTTTTCAGGCAAATATCTTAAAAAATTAAAAATACCTGTTTCGCTCCATTGATGTTCCCCGAATGTCTCGTAATCGAGAAATAGATTAATCAGATCTCCCTTGCATTGAGACAACCAACGGGCGTATTTCTCTGCAGTTAAAGGATATTCTGTCCAATTTCTTGATGAAAATCGAAATCCGATATCATCACTGAGTTTATAGTTTCGCATTAATACTTTAAGATCTGCATTCACTGGTTTATAGAGGTAATTTGCTGAACGCCCTCGTAAAATATTATCTGTTCCCTCTGTGATAATTCCTTTATACCCCATCTCAGCGATTTTTTTTGCTATCCTATTATCATAGATTGTTTCTGTATTTCTAAAAATTTGTGGAGTAAAATGAAATATTTTTCTCATGATTTTACGATGCATTTTTATTTGCTCTTCAAATTCATCAAGATTGTCAAATAAACTGGACAATGAATGATAATAGGTTTCTTCTAT
>Ga0315536_1000145_pt1 | contig 33603 bp, 30 predicted proteins | sample SalMarSW160230MG_FD_203093 | JGI IMG/M metagenome (GOLD analysis project Ga0315536, IMG submission 203093) | Salt marsh sediment microbial communities from the Plum Island Ecosystem LTER, Massachusetts, United States - Salt Marsh Sediment SW1602-30 ...
AAACAAGTCAAATTTAGCAATTCACGATTGATTATTCATACCTGAGAGCATCAATCGGATTTAAATTTGACGCCTTCCTGGCCGGATACCATCCAAAGAATACCCCTATTGCAAAGCACACTGCAAACGCAAGAACCACCGACTGTGTTGTAATTACTGCATTTATGCTCATTAATGATCCGGCCAGTTCAGCAATCAGGTAACCGAATATTACCCCGAAAGCACCTCCTAATATGCTTAGTAACATCGATTCCACAAGAAATTGTTTAAGAATATCCTTGCCTCTGCCACCTACTGACATTCGTAATCCTATCTCCCTTGTACGTTCAGTAACTGAAACAAACATGATATTCATGATCCCGATACCACCTACAAGCAGCGATATCCCTGCTATGGCTCCAAGAAGAATTGTCATTATATCGGTTATTGAAGACACAGTGGCTATTAATTCAGATTGCGACATAACCCTGAAATCATTCTCAGCTGATTCCTTTAGTTTATGTGTGGTTCGGAGAGTCTCTTCAACCTCTGCCATTGCAGTGGGACTCTTCTCTTCACTTGCTGCAGAGGCATATATACCATTTATGTAATCAATTGCTGCAAGTCTGCGCTGAACGGTTGTATAGGGAGCAAGTATAAGATCATCCTGGTCCTGTCCCATCCCGCTTTCACCTTTGTCTTCCAGAGTACCGATAATCTGAAACGGAAGGTTCTTGATGCGAATTGAAAGTCCGACCGGATCTGCTCCTTCGCCAAAGAGGTTTTCAACAACAGTTTGACCCAATATGCATACTTTAGCCATACTTTTTACCTCATTGGCGTTGAATATCCTTCCGCTCTTTATCACGAGCTTCCTTATGTTAAGGTATTCCTCACTTACTCCATAAATTGTAGTCTGGGTGTTCTGATTACTGTATATCACCTGGCCATTGGCACGGACTTCAGGAGATACCGCTGCAAGCGCTGTCGCATCATTACGAAGAGCTACTACATCGCTATATTTTAGCGCCATTGAACTGGATGCACCTAAACTTACACCACCCCGCCGTTGAAAATTAGGCATTACCATTATCATATTCGTTCCCATTGATGACATCTCTTTTCTCATCCTTTGTTTTGAACCTTCCCCGATTGCAAGCATCGCAATTACAGAAGCTACACCTATTATAATTCCCAGCATTGTCAGAAAAGCTCGCAGCCTGTTTCTCACCAGAGCCCTTGTTGCGATCCTAAATAAATTTGAATAGTTCATCTTCCTGAATTTTAATTTTTTTTGTCAAATTCTTCAATATCTTCAACAGGCAGTGTCCTGAGTACTTCCTTTGCAGAAAGCCTGTCGGTGACGACATTCTCGCGCTGAATTTTTCCATCTCTGAAGATCACATTCCTGGTTGCAAACTTTGCAATATCTGTTTCATGAGTTACATATACTATTGTCCTTCCTTTTTCATTCAGATCCTGGAACAAGTCCATAATTTCAAATGAAGTCCTTGTATCGAGGTTTCCTGTTGGTTCATCGGCCAGTATCAGCACAGGGTCATTAACAAGAGATCTTGCTATTGCAACTCTCTGCTGCTGACCTCCGGACAACTGGTTGGGCATATGCCCCATACGATCTGCAAGTCCTACTGCCTCAAGTGCATACAAGGCCCGCTCCTTGCGTTCCTTTGATCTTATTTTATCATTATAAAAGAGTGGCAGTTCAACGTTTTCCAGAGCTGTTGTTCTTGCAAGAAGATTATAGGCCTGAAAGACAAATCCCAGCTTTTTGTTTCGAAGTCTTGCCGTTTCATCCTTATCCATTGTATTAACATCTACTCCATCAAGAAAATAGTCTCCATGTGTCGGTTTATCCAGACATCCAATGATATTCAGCATCGTGGATTTACCGGACCCGCTCATTCCCATTATTGCAACAAACTCTCCGGTATGTATCTTCAGATCCACTCCTCTTAAAGCGTGTACAGTAACCTCCCCTATGTGATAATCCTTCCTGAGGTTACTGATCTCTATGATTGTATTATTCATTACTCTTATTATTAGATTCTGTCTATTTGCTAGTTTCAAAATGGGAACGGACCTCTGGGACCATCATTTTTCTTTGTTGCAGTTTTTGCTGCTCCTTTATTCATGGCAATTATTACCTCATCTCCTTCATTCAGACCTGAAATGATTTCAACATTCGATCCGTTATCAACGCCAATCTTTACCATCTGAGGACGCAGTGTCATCTTATCATCTTTCACCCAAATAGTTTTTGTCTTGGGATCGCTTTTTATAGTTCCCGGGGCCATTCCGTTTGCAGGCATATTTGAAGCTGGGCCACCAGGACCGGTGGTTCTCACTGCCGGGGATCCCGTTGATGTTCCTGAAGAGGGACCTTGAGGCATCTTAGGAAGTGTACCGTCGGCCTGCATTTTGGCAAACATCTTCTGAAGGTATTCCTTATCAGGTGTAAATCTCATTGCCTTGCCTGACAATGTGAGTGTATTCTCCTTTTCCTCAACATAAATGGTAGCACTGGCAGTCATCCCCGGCATAAGCTTTTTATCGGGATTCGGAGCGCTTAATATTACCACATAGGTGACAACATTATTGGTAGTTACTGGCTGTAATCTTACTTCAGACACATTACCTTCAAATTTCATGTCGGGATATGCATCAACAGTAAACTCAACACGCTGACCCTGTTTTACTTTTCCAATATCGGCTTCATCAACACTTGTCTGTACTTCCATGCGTGTAAGGTCATTCACTATTGTAAACAATGTTGGGGTATTAAAGCTGGCTGCAACAGTCTGTCCCTCTTCCACGGCCCTGTTCAGCACTACGCCATCAATTGGTGATGTTATAGTAGCATAATCGAGATTGACCTGGGCCCGTGCCAGGGCAAATTTGGCATTTGCAAGGTTACCTTTTGCATTCTCATAATTGTAAACTGCCTGGTCATAATCAGCCTTAGCTATCAGTTTCTTATCAAAAAGCACCTTTAACCGTTCATAAGTTGCTTCCTGAAAATTGAGCTGCGCCTGTGCCTGGTTGACTGATGCCTGGCTCTGGTCAAGCTGAGCCTTAAGAGCAGTTTCATCAAGCTTGGCGAGTAACTGACCCTGCTTTACATCCTGATTAAAAGTAACATAAACATGTTGCAGGATCCCCGATACCTGGGTACCAACATTTACTGTAGTTATTGCCTCAACGGTGCCTGTGGCAGTTACCGTGTTGGTAATGTTACCCCTTTCGACCTTTACAGTGTCGAAAGAAATAGTGTCATCCTTTTTAGTGAAGGATCTCAGTGCCATTATAGCGATAATGACTGCTCCAACGGCAACTGCGATGATTATTAACGTTTTCTTTTTCATTATTTTATTATTTTATCATTTTGGTTTTCATGTGATAATGGAACCCAAATGCCATCTAACCTGTAATTATTTGTATCATTATTTTATGTCGATGTGGGTGTCATTAAAAGTACCATTTACAGTGACAAAGGAATTCCCATATAAAAATCAAGGATCTTATAACTGAAAATCAAATTATATTTTGATTGTAAGAGCTTGCTTTCCGCTACAATAAGATTCGTCTTTGAAACCAGGTAATCTGTGGAGTTGATGATTCCCTGATTAAATTGTTCGTCTGAAAGAGATGATGCTTCCTGTGTAGCTTTATAGTTCTCGATGTTTGCTTCGTATTCAATCTGTGCTGAGGTGACATCAAGGCAGGCCTGTTCAATACTCTTCCTCAACTGGTTTCTGGTGTCTATTTCGCTCAATTCAGCGTCCTGGTAACCTAGTTTTGCAAGAGATACATTTGTCTTAACCTGTTTTTTCTGATAGATAGGAATCGAAAGTGAAAATCCCACAGCGGGACTTATACCATTATTTAACTGATTATAATAGGGATCAGAAACCTGGCTTGAAAAACCTGAACTTAAACCAGCGCTGGCAGATAATACCGGGAAATATGATGACCTGGCAATTTTTTCATCAAGACCTGCAACTTCTTTATTTATGGAAGCATTTTTTACCTGAGGTTTTATTGCCAGGGCTGTTTCAAATACCGTTTTAACGTCCGGGATCAGCTTTTTATTAAGCACTGAATCCAGATCGGGATGTGCAACAGAGAAGTCCTCCTGCACAGGCAGTTCCATCAGTTGCATCAGTGTGATCTTTGCTATTGAGAGCTGGCTTTCTGAATTTGCAAGAGTAAGCTTCTCACTGGCCAGTTGAGATTTAACCTGGGCATAGTCTGCTGTAGATATCACCTGTAGCGTCAGTCTTTCTGCGGCTAAATTAAGCTGGCTGGTGGTTGATTCGATTTGTTTCTGACTGTTCTTTACCTGTTCCTCTGCATATAAAACCTGGAGATATGCATCCAGTATGTTCAGGCTGATCGATTCTTTAGTGGTTTCAAGAGAAAACTTCCCGGCTTCTATTCCCAGATCAGCCTGTTTGATCTGATTATTCAATCTTGAAGCGTTGTAAATTGTCACACCTGAGTTGACTGAGTAGTTTGAGCCATTTACTCCTGAAAAACCTGAACTACCGGTTAAATTGCTTTTGCTCCAGTTGAAATTCTCATTAACAGACCCATTTACAAATGGCATACGCTGAGCCTTTGCCTGATCAGCATAAACCACCGACTGCTGATTTGCCAGTTCGCTCTTTCTTATCTGGATATTCTGATCATAAGCATGCTCTATACATTTCTGAAGAGTCCATACACTGTCTTGTTGTGAAAGAATGAACATGCCATGGCATGTCCCTACTGTCAAACAAAAACTTAATATTAAAATCAATTTTCTCATAAATCTGTCTCCATTTTGGGATAAAAGTATGGACAGACCTATGCAGAAAAAAATTTAATAGAAGATCAGGTTGATTTTACCGACAGAAAGATGATTTTCAGATACAGAAACCACAGAGGATAGAACCAATAAATAAACAAGGAGTGCTGATTAAGCTATTTTCAACACCCCTTGCTTGGTAGTTTTAATATTTCAGCGCGACAGGTATTCTGTTTTATATCGGATTTAAATAAGAGGGTTCTGATGACTTAATTAAGAGAAGATTTGCCCTTAGTCCGTCAAGATAGATAAGTGTCCATGAGAGAGTAGTGTCATTGAAAAGTCTTTTGGCCCATTTCTGTGGATCGATTGACGGTTCATCCCAATCAAAAATTGCCTGTGAATTCTTAACCAGTTCCTTCAATCCCGGATAAGTTTTCATCTCATTCAAAAGGCTTATAAGACTATTAGCCAACTTTTCCCCGGGATACGATTCCTGTAAAATTAATTCTGCACTTTTTCTTGCATCAGGTCTAACAAGATTTCCGGGATTTTTAATCCATTGATCAAGAGGAATCTGCTCGAGATTTAAAACTGCAGCCTGGGTCTCATCTAAAATCTTTATTGTTTCATCAATTTTGCTATTTAAAGGTGATTTCAGACATGAATCTGGCAGTTGACCCAGAATAATTTCCAGCTTGCTATAATTTCGTGACAAATTATAACTATCCTCTACCCTGTCTTTTGTGACATTCAGTGCCAACAGCGCTGAAAAAACAGAATTCAGGGCCAGTAGTAACAAAACAAAAACAGTATTATATATATTGAAATTCTTGTTTTTCGCGGTTACAATAAGGAAGACCGGTAGAAATACTACGTAAGGGAAGGGTAAAGCAATAGTAAGCATGACACCTGCAAAAGGCCAGTGCTGTATTTTGAACAGCATTGATATGAATATCACAAAACAGGTCAGGTATGTCACTATATACAGCAACAGGTTATGGTTGCTTTCTTCAGACTTATAATGATTTATCAGGGCTGCCGGAAGAAAGATAAAAACCATGGTTAAAAGACCTAAAGTCAACATTACACCCGCACCGGGCATGTGGTTTACTTTGAAGATTGCCCCAATAAAAACGACCAGGGTGGTAATTACTCCCAAAATGTATATCTTTTGTTTCATTTTACAATGTATTAATTTGATTATCTATGATTTGCAGCAGCAGTCAGCATTTGCCATTCAAAAGTAAGGATCCCGTTTTTAAGGACTTCAAGGGAGTGCAAGCCCGACATAAGCGATATTATATTATTTTCATTGATCTCCCCCGGTAAATAATTTGAAGGGTCCAGAAGATTTTCAAACTTCAGAAGATCTTTTCCCGGATTAATTCCGGAAATGAATTCTTCGTATTGCATTATAGCCGCATTAAGTTCCTGGCGTGAACTGCAGCCAGGGAGAAGAAAATCTCTGACCGGAGCCAAAGTGAAGGGTGCAGAAAGATACCTGTACTGAATAACGGGACCTGTTTCTGTCTGCTTTATCTGATCAGAACCGACTGCAGCAGTTGCTGGTCTTCCTTCTGATGCCTGCACCATCTGAACCTGTATGTTGTCAATAAGAGATAGTAATCCTGCTGTTTTGGTATGAATTTGTTCCATCTGCGGATAGTTTGCAGAATCGTGGTACATGGTCATAAGTGAATTGTTATTACCATTCAGATAATTAAACATTTCCTGTTGCTGCAGCTGGTTAGGATAAAAACCTTCTTCGTATGAACGCTGCAGGTTGAGGTTCAACAGAGCTCCGGGAACAATAATCAACAGAGCACCTATTACCAGGTAGATGTATCGTGCTTTTATATGATTTTCCTCCTTCCATGTAATCCATGTATACCATGGGAAAGCCACCACACTAAGAACAACAACCCCCAGTATCATAAGAGCTGTAGCCAGAGGCCAGTGCTGTATTTTAAAGAACATCCCTGCGACATAAAAAATAATTCCGGCTGCGCCAATAATATATACAGGTCTCTTAGCCCTGTTTTCCTGATCAGTTATCCTGCTTACCATCAGGGCTGGTATAAAGAAGAGTACAGCGGATAATGCAGCAAGGCTCAAAATTATTCCGGCTCCCGGCCAGTGCTGTATTTTGAAAAGAGTTCCTGTAATAAAGAACAGCGATGCAAAAAACGCGGAGATAAACAAGAAGATTCTCTTTCTGTTGCGAGTTTCTTTCCAGAGGACGCTGAGGGCTGAAGGCATAAAGAGAAAGGCCAGGATCAGTGCCCCAAGGGTCATCAGGATTCCGGCACCTGGCCAGTGCTGTATCTTGAATAAGGCTGCAAAGCCATACATAATAGTTCCGGCAACGCCGGAAATTTTCATTAGGTTTTTCATTTTTCTGTATTTGGTGTCAACTAAATAAAGTGTCTCTTCCTGTATTTCCCTGATTCTGCGTGATCCAATTTTTCTTTTTACCTTTTTATAGGCTTCGGAAAAATCCAGTCCTCTTTGCATTTCATACTCCACATCGCAGCATACATGATCGATCAGTTCCTCAAGGAGATGGGAAAATGTTATATCCTGCTTCCTTAAGTCACGGCTTATCAGGTTAATATCATGAAGGCTCAGTTCATGCATGGCTTAAGCCGGGTTGAATATCAATAATACGTTTTAACGATTCTATGAACTCGTTCATCTCTTTAATCTTTTCAATCACAAGTGATTGCCCTTTATCAGTAAGTGCATAATAGATCCTTACCCTGTTATTATAGTTATCCGATGCAGTTACGAGAATACCGTCGTTTTCAAGTTTATGAAGCACAGGATATATAGCTCCGTAGGTAAGTTTGATTTCACCGCCGGTCAGTTCTTCCACTTTCCCTGTTAATGCATAGCCGTGCATGGGGCCTTCCTCTTTCAATACTTTCAGAAGTATTGTTTTCAGGGATCCTTTAAGAAGTTCGTTTGATATCATGATTTATTTATATGTAAGTTTCTTATATATTGCAAATATATTATAATATTTTTATATATTATTACCTTTTAATAATATTTTTTTATTTTAATATATTTCCCCAAGAATATTTTATTTTAGAAATATTATCTGCATTGCGATTAAATTTTTTATAAATCCAAAATGACAGGTCCTGATAATTCCTAACAATAATAATTATTCATCCCTGGGATTGGTCGCATTAAATGTGGGGATAGGTCAGCGAGACCATAATCAATTAAATTTAAACATATTAACGTTAATATCCAAAAATATTTTATAAAATATTTGCATAATTAATAAATACAAATTAATTTTGATCAGTTGGTTAAACTAAATGGTTTATCTAATTAGTTAAATAATCTGGTTAAAATTATGCCTGAGTTAGAGAGTCATACGGAGGAAAAAATATTTGAAGCGGCAAGCGATGTATTCATTGAAGAAGGATCAGCCGGAGCAAGGATGCAGACTATAGCCGACAGAGCAGGGATAAACAAGGCCCTGCTCCATTACTATTTCAGATCAAAGGACCATCTATTTGAAGCTGTGTTTTTAAAACTGGCTCAGAAAATGCTCAACAAGTTCTCCCCAATATTTGAGGAAAACCTTACCCTTGAAGATAAAATACGGTTCTTCTTCAGGGAACATATAAGTTTTATGCAACAAAACCCTAAACTGCCGGCATTTATTATCAGCGAAATAAACCGTAACCCCGAACGCATAAGGAAACTCCTCGCTAATGTCGATTTCAAAAAATTCTGGTCAGAAATTCTTACACAACATTCTGCAGAACTACATAAATATAATATAAGTGAAGAAAACCTCCCACAGATAATGACAACCATTGCTTCATTATCCGTTTTTCCATTTGCAGCCAAAGGTATAATTGAAGTGATATTAAGCAAATCCGGAGTTGATTTTGAAAAATATGTTGAAGATCGTAAGCAATTTGCCGCTGATTTTGTTATAAAAGCTATAAGCCGATAGTAAATGAAAATGAGAAATTTTAGCATATATATGAAAATGAAAATACTAATAACATTAATCCTCGCATCGCTGTGGTCATTTAACTCACAGGCCCAGAAGATCCTTACCCTCAAAGAATGTTACGATCTTGCAAACACCAGTAACGCTCTGGCTGGCGAAAAGACTGCTTACTCCGAGATCTCAAGACTTAAGGATAACAACCTGTCGAAGGGCTGGCTTCCGACTCTCGACGCAAACGGAAGTTTTGTTTACAATTCTTCAGTTATTGATCTCAGTTCGGTACTTGGCTCATTGCCGGTTCCCGGAATTGCAAATGCTATAAAGCCGCTTCCAAATGAACAATATAAAATAACCATCGACATTAACCAGGTAATTTATGACGGAGGCGCCATAAAAGGTGCCAGAGACCTTGAAAAAGCAAATCTCAAAGTAAACGAAAAACAGACTGAAACTGACCTGTATAAATTGCGTGAACAGATAAACGGATATTACTTTAATCTTATGCTTCTTGCACGGCAGAAAGAATTGCTCGATAACTATCATGAATTAATAAAGAAAAAAATCGATGCTATGGAGTCAGCTGTTGCCAATGGTGTTATTTTGAAATCGGATATTGACGTTCTTAATTCGGAAAAAATCAATATTGAACAACAATTATCTGAAAATGAAATCAGGAAAACCACTTTGCTTAAAGTACTGTCTGACATTACCGGGAAAGAGATAGATGCTTCAACTGAGTTTATTGTCCCTTCTGTATCTGCAGAGCTGACAAATGAAATATCCCGGCCGGAACTTCAGCTTTTCGACATGAAAAAAGAGCAGCTTGACGCCGGAATAAAAGCAATTGACAGTAAAAGAATGCCGGTTGCTTTTGGCTTCGCTACTTTCGGGTATGGAAATCCTCCAGGAAGCAATTTCTTCAAGGATGAATTTGCTCCTTATTATATTGTAGGGGCTGGTGTAAAATGGAACATATTTGACTGGAATAAAGTTAAAAACGAAAAACAGATTGTTACTCTTCAGCAGGGTATAATTGAGAACCGCAAAAACGACCTGACGGATAACCTTAAAAGACTCCTGGAGTCTAAAAATGCTGAAATAAAAAGCTATATAGCATTGACAGAATCAGACTCAGAATTGATAACCCTCAGGAAAAGAATTACTGCTACAGCTGAATCACAATATAAAAACGGCACCATTACTGCCACGGAATATCTTAATGAACTTAATTCTGAACGACAGGCCATCTTAAATTATGAGATCCATAAATTAAACCTTGCCCTTGCAAGAGTCGAATACCTTAATATCAGTGGAAAAGAAATTGAATAACAAACACTTAAAAATATGAAAATCAGATTACTAATAATTATTCTTGCTACACTTCTTTTCGGTTGTAAAAATAATACGGAAGAAGCTGATGCCTATGGAAATTTTGAATCCACGGAGGTCATTGTCTCTGCGGAAACAGGCGGACGTATAATGCAGTTTGACTGTGTTGAAGGTTCTCCCATTGAAAAAGGTTCAACAATAGCCCTGGTTGATACAACACTTTTTCATCTGCAAAAAGCCGAAATTAATGCCGGGATAAAAAGCATTAAAACCCGTATTGCTTCAATCAATGCACAGAATGAAATTCTCTCACAGCAGATCGAAAACATTAATGTCAACATAGCACGTATAAGCAATATGCTTAAAAATGATGCAGCAACTCAAAAGCAGCTCGATGACCTTACCGGGCAGGTAGCTGTACTGCAAAAACAGATAAGTGCAAACAACACCCAGAAGATATCCGTTACTGCTGACATTACTGTGAATGCATCGAAAAAAACGACTCTTAATGAACAGATAACCAGGAGTAGTGTAAAAAGTCCGCTGAAGGGTACAATTATTGAAAAATATGCTGAAGCAGGTGAAATGACGGCACCCGGCAAACCTCTTGTCAAATTATCCGACCTGTCTGTTATGAAACTTAAGGTTTATGTGAGCGGAGCGCAACTGGGCAGTATCAAGACAGGTCAGCAATGTACTGTCAGAATTGATAAAGGTGACAAGGGATTCACTTCATTTCCGGGAACCATAAGTTACATATCAGATAAAGCTGAGTTCACACCTAAGATAATACAGACAAAAGAAGAACGTGTCATCCTGGTTTATGCAGTAAAAATAGATGTTGCTAATGACGGGGCTCTGAAATCGGGGATGCCGGGTGAAGCCATTTTCTCACCAACCGGAAAGTGATAAGATGAATGCAATAATAGAATCATCAGGTGTAAGCAAAGTTTTCGGAACGACTAAAGCTCTGACCGATATCTCATTCACAATAAATGAATCTGAGATATTTGGATTTATAGGACCTGATGGTGCAGGGAAAACCACTCTTTTCAGGATTATTACCACCCTTCTCCTGCCTGACAAAGGAACAATGAATGTTCTCGGACTTAATAGTGTAAAAAATTATAAAGAACTAAGAAAATATATTGGTTATATGCCCGGAAGGTTCAGTCTTTACCAGGACCTTTCAGTTGAAGAGAATCTTAATTTTTATGCCACTGTTTTCGGAACTACTGTTGAAGAAAATTATGATCTGATCTCGGAAATTTATTCTCACATCGAGCCATTTAAAAAACGACTTGCCGGACAGCTTTCAGGAGGGATGAAACAGAAACTGGCATTGTCATGTGCGCTCATACATAAACCTAAACTTCTCGTACTGGATGAACCAACCACGGGTGTTGACGCCGTATCGCGTTCCGAGTTCTGGGATATGCTTGGAAAATTACGCAAATACAATATTACAATAATCGTTTCCACGCCATATATGGATGAAGCTATGCGTTGCGACCGCGTAGCTTTGATCCAGAATGGAACGATCCTCGCAATCGATTCCCCCGGGAAAATCAGGGAAGGATTCAGCAGAAGACTTTTTACTGTAAAATCAGCTGAAAAATACAAATTAATAATTGCGCTGAGAAAATTCCCGGATACATTTACCGCTTACCCTTTCGGAGATTCTGTACATGTTACATTTGTGAACGACGATGCTGAAAAATCACTCTTTAGTTTTCTGCAGGGTGAAGGGCTTTTTGATGTCGAAATTAATGCAGCTGAAGCTGGCATTGAAGACAGATTCCTTGAATTAATGAACAAAGAACAATGATGGAAAACAAGGTCATAATAGTAAAGAATCTTGTTAAGAAGTTCGGAAATTTTGTTGCGAATGACAATCTTAATTTTGAGGTTTCCGGGGGAGAGATATTTGGATTCCTTGGTGCCAACGGAGCAGGCAAAACAACAGCTTTAAGAATTTTATCCGGACTTTCCAAGCCATCTTCAGGTGAAGTAAGCGTTGCAGGCTACGATGCGTATAAACAAACGGAGCTGATCAAAAAAAATATCGGATATATGTGTCAGAAATTTTCCCTTTACGAAGATCTTACCGTAAGAGAAAATATTATTCTGTACGGAGGTATTTATGGAATGAGCAAATCACTTATAAGGGAAAGGCTTACTGAACTCCTCTCAAAACTCAGGTTCCGTGAGTATGAGAACCGGATTATTGCAGATCTTCCCCTGGGACTAAGACAAAAACTGGCTTTCTCTGTGGCGGTCCTTCATGAACCAAGGATTGTGTTCCTTGATGAACCGACAGGAGGTGTTGACCCGGTAACCAGGAGACAATTCTGGGAAATGATATACGAAACAGCTTCAAGGGGAATAACAGTATTTGTTACAACACACTATATGGACGAAGCCGAATATTGCGACCGGATATCAATAATGAACGAAGGGAAAATTGTAGCCCTTGACACTCCTGCCAATTTGAAAAAACAATATAATGCTTCATCGGTAGAGGAGGTATTCATTAAAATAGCGAGACCAAATTTATAAACCAGACTATTAATACATTATATGAAAAAATTTCTGGGGTTTGTTAAAAAAGAGTTCCTGCATATCTTCAGGGATTACAGGACGCTCTTTATACTTTTCGGGATCCCTGCCGCTCAGATACTCATTTTTGGCTTTGCTGTAAGCACTGACATTAAAAATGCCGGTGTGGCAGTGCTCGATCTCTCGCATGATGAGATAACAAGACAATTATCTGAAAAAATAATATCTTCCGGTTTTTTCAAAAGTACCGGAAGCCTGCTCAATTATAATGATATTGACCGTACATTTAAAAAGGGTAAAACTAAAGCTGTAATAGTTTTTGAGAAAGATTTCGGTCAAAAGCTGATTAATGAAGGAAATGCTTCTCTCAATATAATTGCTGATGGTTCAGAGCCAAACACAGCCACCCTTGTAACAAACTATATAACTGCAATTGTTAGAGATTTCAATTCGGAACTGGCGGGTCCGGCTCCTAATAATTCAGTAAGGATAAAACCCGAAGTAAAAATGTTTTATAACCCAAATCTAAAAAGTCCTTTTATGTTCGTTCCGGGGGTAATAACGCTGATACTCATACTCATCTGTGCGCTTATGACATCCGTTACAATAACCCGGGAAAAAGAGTTCGGTACAATGGAGGTCCTGCTCGTATCACCACTGAGGCCTGTTCAGATCATTCTTGGAAAAGTAATGCCATATTTCATTCTCTCATTTATAAATGTCATTCTTATACTAATCCTGTCGTGGTTTGTGTTCGGACTTCCTGTAAAAGGAAGCATGGCCCTGCTCCTTGCTGAGAGCATGCTCTATATACTTATGAGCCTTACCCTCGGAATTTTGATCTCAACCGTGTCAAGTACCATGCAGCAGGCAATATTTATTTCTCTTATCGGATTGATGTTACCAACTGTACTTCTGTCCGGATTTATCTTTCCGATTGAAAATATGCCAAAAGTATATGATTATGTCAGTATGATTCTGCCACCAAGATATTTCATAGTAATAATTAAGAATATAATGATAAAGGGCACCGGTATACTGTACATATGGAAAGAGACACTTATACTGATCGCTATGACAGTAATATTTGTAGGGCTTAGTGTAAGAAATTTTAAGATCAGACTCGAGTAGAAGGATGGGGAGAAGAGGAGAAGAGAAGAAGATGAAAAAAATAAAAGTAAAGAATAAAAAAAATAATAGTTCCCCCTCTTTACGAAGTTGAGAGGGGGCGGAGGGGGTGAGTTCATGAAGAAGAAATGAATAATAAAGAGTAAACCATGAGGACAATATTTTACCTGATAAGAAAAGAGTTTATCCAGATATTCCGGAATAAATTTATTTCAAAAGCAATTTTTGCAGTGCCGATTGTTCAGATGCTTATTTTGGTTCCCGCAGTAACATTCGAAATAAAAAACATAAATCTGGCAATTATTGACAAGGATATGACACCCGAATCGAGGGGTCTGATAAATAAGCTGGAAGGTTCAACCTTTTTTAAGGTTACATTTTCAACCTTCTCTGAAAAAGAGGCAAATAACCTTCTCCATAAAAACAAATGCAGTATGGTGCTTCAGATTCCATCAGGTTTTGGAAAGGATATCGGTAGTGGAAACCCGGGTAAATTAATGGCCACAATTGATGCCATAAATGCCTCAAATGCCCAGCTTACATGGGCTTATTTCAATGGTGTTATAAGCGATTATAATTTGGATATCATCAAAGAGAATATAAACACAAACCCTCCTTATCCCCTGTCTAAGATAAAAATTTCCAATAGGTACTGGTATAATGAAACGTTAAACTATAAGTATTACATGCTTCCCGGAATATTGGTAATACTTGTCACAGCAGTAGGGTTCCTGCTTGCCGGATTAAATATGGTCAGGGAAAAAGAGATTGGTACAATTGAACAGATAAATGTTACCCCTGTTAAGAAGTATCATTTCATAATCGGTAAAATGGTCCCTTTTTTGATGATCGGGCTTGTCGATCTTGCCCTCGGTCTTGTTCTTGGGAAACTGGCTTTTAATATCCCATTTGAAGGAAGTATTCTACTCCTGTTTCTTTCCAGTTCAATATTCCTGGTTGCAGTTCTGGGAATGGCTCTTTTCATATCTGCTTTTTCAGGAACTCAGCAACAATATATGTTCGTTGCATTTTTCTGTATGGTAATCTTTATTCTCATGAGCGGCATCTTCACTCCCTACGAAAGTATGCCGATGTGGGCCCAGGATTTCAATCTTATTAATCCTGTTGCATACCTTATGCGCATAAACAGAATGGTAATGCTTAAAGGATCATCAATGCATAATATAAACCGCGAGATCTATTCGCTGATACTGATTGCCATAGTTTTTACATTTCTCGCAGTAAGACGTTACCGCAAGACAGCATAAGAAGAAGGCTTTAAAAGCAGTAGCGACAGCAGAAGCAGCAGAGGCCTTATTTGCTGAAGAGAATGAAAAGCGTTATTAACAGGCATGTACTTGCCAGTACTATTTAAGCACAATAGTGGTCTTTACCGGCCAGTGATCAGAGATATATATGCCGTGTTCTTTTTTGATTATTGTCTTATGGTTAGTGACCTTCATGCCATTCCTGACAAAAACATAATCAATCCTCCCATTCCCGTTTTTATTGTCAAATCCGTTATAAGTACCGGAAGGGACTGAAGGCTTCTTCTCTGATATTACAAAAGAATCTTTAAATAATGGTACGCTCTCATCCGGGCCTGTCAGTATCTTATAGCCTATGCTGTTTGGGCGCATGTTAAAATCGCCTGTAATAATAAACGGGAATCCTGCTGAAATTTTTCCAACCTCTTTAAGCAACATTTTTGAACTCAAAATTCTTGCAGAATGGGAATCGTGTGCAAAATGTGTATTAAAACAGAAGAAATGCTTTTCGCTATTCTCCTCAACAAGCTCCACCCATGTTACTATTCTGGGTAGTGATGAACCCCATCCTTTCGATCCGGGAACTTCAGGTGTATCAGAAAGCCAGAATGTAATAGTCCTGACAAGTTCAAACCTGTCCTTTCTGTAGAATATCGGATTCATCTCCCCTGCCTTTATGCCGTCGTCGCATCCGACTCCTACTGAATTATAATCAGTAAGGGCTGAATCAAGTACTTCATATTGATTCCATAATACCTCCTGCACGCCAATTATATCGGGTTTTTCGTTTGTTAAAAAATCACATACCTGCCGAGCCCTGTTTTTCCATGCAAAGGTGCTGTCTTCAGGATTATCAAATCTGACATTAAATGTCATGACCTGTATAGCATCCTTGTCTGTATGCCTGGAACATGCAACAATAAATAAGATAAATAGAGAAATTATTAACGTAAGTCGCTTTTTCATTAGTAGGTTTGTTTTTTGTTAATGGTTCATAAAACTGGCCGTGATCTCAAACCATCTTTTAAAATCCTATCTGTAAACAAAATGAAGATTATGGATTCCCTTTTCCCTTATTCAAATACAAATATAAGCAACTGAAATTAAAAAACGTTATAGTTACTTTATTGTAGCATCCCGGGTATTCTCAAAGCTAGTCTGCCAATTATTTATATATTTGTAAAATTGTTTAAACAAGGGATTCATTAATTTACTTAAAATCCTGAATTCCAGTACAATATTAACAATAAAGTATAAAATTACCTTAATAAATGCCTGATGTAATTAAGCTCTTACCCGATTCCGTGGCTAATCAGATTGCTGCAGGGGAAGTTATACAGAGGCCGGCTTCTGTGGTAAAAGAGCTGTTAGAAAACTCTGTTGATGCAGGAGGAAAAAATATCAGGGTAATAATTAAAGATTCAGGAAAAACTCTGATCCAGGTTATTGATGACGGATCCGGAATGTCTGAAACAGACGCAAGACTTGCGTTTGAGAGGCATGCCACGTCAAAGATAACAACAGCACAGGATTTATTTGCAATCACAACAAAAGGGTTCCGTGGAGAAGCTCTTGCCTCTGTTGCTGCTGTCGCTATGGTGGAACTTAAAACACGCAGGGAAGATAGCGATACAGGAATAATGATAGTCATAAGTGGCTCTAAAGTTGAAACACAGGAGCCCTGCAGCTGCTCTGCCGGGTCAAGCTTTTCGGTAAAAAACCTCTTTTTCAATATCCCTGCACGCCGCAAATTTCTTAAATCAGACAATACCGAAATCAGACATATTGTTAATGAATTTCAAAAAGTCGTTTTAGCACACCCTGATATTAAATTCTCTTTGCATCACAATGATAATGAAATCTATAACCTGATACCAGGTAATTTAAGACAGCGTATCATAGGTGTTTTCGGGAAACAGATTAATAATGAACTTATAACTCTCGAGACCGAAACAAGTCTTATCATTATAAAGGGATTTATCGGAAAACCCGAGAATGCGAGACGAACTTACGGGGAACAATTCTTTTTTGTCAATAACCGCTTTATGAAACATCCTTATTTCCATAAAGCTGTAGTTGAAGCTTACCAGAATATACTACCTCCTGAAGCCATACCATCATATTTCATCTTTATGGAGTCTGATCCTGCAAGTATTGACATAAATATACATCCCACAAAGACTGAAATCAAGTTTGAAGATGAAAGAGCTATCTGGCAGATACTTATGGCTTCAGTGCGGGAAGCCCTTGGCAGGTTTAATATTGTCCCGTCACTTGACTTTGATAATGAAGCCCTTATAGAAATGCCGGTTATAAGTTCATCGGGCAATATACCCGGGCAGCCTGAAATTCAAATTAATACACAATTTAATCCCTTTACAGCTGACGAAAACCAAATAACCAGCCCGGGTTATATTGAACGGTTTGAAAGGGATAACATGGCTAACTGGGAAAAACTTTACTCCTCGCTTGAAAAAGGAGATGATAATACTGAACCCATTGAAAACCTGAAGGAGTCACAAAGAAAATTATTCCAGATAAAAAATAAATATATCGTCTGTCCTGTAAAATCAGGTCTGATGCTGATCGACCAGAAAAGGGCACATGAAAGGATCTTATACGAAAAGTTCCTCGATTGTATCAGTAATAACCGGGCTGTAAGCCAGGTGGATATGTTCCCGGTTACAATGAAACTAAATCCTGCTGATTACTTTATTCTGAAAGAAATTGAAGCAGAACTTGAATTACTTGGATTCAAAATCAAACATTCCGGAAAAAATAAAGTTATTATTAAAGGAAGACCTTCAGGTAGTGATTACTCTGATCCTCTTGAGATGCTGGAAATCCTGCTTGAGGATTATAAAAACACACAGGAAGATCCGACTACAGGGGCAAAAGTTAAGGTTGCAGCTGCTATGGCGAGCGCTTCTGCAATTCCTTATGGCAAAACATTAAGCCAGCATGAAATGGAAGACCTGTTCGATACCTTGTTCGCATGTCATGCACCCAATTACACCTCAAAAGGGAAGCCTGTAATCAGTATTATTTTACTTGATGAAATTGATAAAAGATTTAAATAGAAATAATGACAATTTGTCGGTTTAAAAATTAAAATGAATTTTGGCCCGACTATTGAAGTTTTAAAACAAAATTATAAATAAATATATGAACGGATTCGGAAGAGGTTTATTAGGGATGCCCCCGGTAGTAAAGAATATTATCCTTTTAAATGTATTAATGCTTTTAATTACCTGGGCAGTTAAAAGTGTAACTGGGACCGATCTCACTATGGTTCTTGGTCTCTACTTCCCCAAATCAGAACATTTCATGCCGGTGCAGATACTTTCTCATATGTTTATGCATGGTGGTTTTCTGCACCTTTTATTTAATATGTATGCTCTGTTCTTATTTGGACAGGTGCTTGAAAACGTATGGGGTCCCAAAAGATTTTTGTTTTTTTATATGGTTTGTGGTCTGGGTGCAGCATTTACGCATGAATCAGTTATTTTCTTCCAGTATCATCACCTTGTCCAGGTCCTTAGTCCTGATAATCTCAAACTTGTTTTTGACAAGGGAGCCGCTTATTTAAGTCAGGGAAAAGTATTTACAGATCCTGCAATGCAAAGTCTGCAGATTTTGCTTAATACACCAACCGTTGGTGCTTCAGGAGCGATATTCGGAGTACTTCTGGCTTTCGGCGTCCTTTTCCCGAACACTCAGCTGTTGATTATCTTTCCTCCAATCCCGATAAAAGCCAAATACCTGGTAATTGGTTACGGAGCAATCGAGCTATACCTTGCCGTTACTCAACCCGGGAGCAATATAGCCCATGCCGCTCACCTGGGAGGTATGTTATTTGGTTATATACTGATAAGATACTGGAGAAAAACAACTAACACCTTATATTAATGGGAATCTGGGACGATATAAAGAAGACCTTCAGACACGGGAATAGTCTTACCAGGCTGATATATATAAATATTGCTGTATTCATCCTGATAACCCTAGCAGCAGTTATAGGTTTTCTTCTTAATAATCCGGAAATATCAGAAAAAGTACTCCATTATGTTTCAGTACCTTCATCTTTTAAAGTCTTGTTATTAAGACCCTGGACGATAATCACATATATGTTTGTACACCAGGGAATCTGGCATATTTTATTCAATATGTTATGGCTATACTGGTTTGGTTCTATTTTCCTGGAATATCTCGATCAGCGAAAACTTGTGGCTGTTTACCTTATGGGAGGGATAAGTGGCGCACTTGTATACATTTTATCTTTTAATATTTTCCCGGTTTTTTCAGCTGTTGTCACTGATTCCGTTGCAATAGGCGCTTCTGCTTCGGTAATGGCAATAGTTATTGCCATAGCAGCTTATGTGCCTGATTATACAGTACATTTGTTTTTATTCGGACGTATCAGGATCAAGTACATGGCTCTTGCAATTTTTATTCTTACATCAGTCATGGATTTTTCGATAAATTCAGGGGGGAAACTTGCTCATATAGGTGGAGCTCTGTTCGGATATCTTTATACACTTAACTTAAAACAGGGAAGGGATATCGGAAAGGGATTCAACAGGATAATTGATTCCCTTGTAACAATCTTCAAGCCAAGAAAGAAGCTCAAAGTCACTCATAAAAAGCCTGCAAATGAATATGAATATAACAAGCTCAAAGCTGAGCATCAGGCCCTGATAAATAATATTCTCGAGAAAATTTCAAAAGGAGGATACGACAGTCTCACAAAAGAAGAAAGGGAAACTCTCTTCAGGGAAAGCCAGAAGAAAAATTGATCACCTGATTGGCCTCATTAACACACTCTTTGCTGTTGCTTGTCAAAATTCATGATACCATGATAATCGATCTCGTCAAATAGCAATAATTTAGTATTCAATAATGTTTCTGCCAGTTGTTTATGATTATAATCATTATCCATTGTATACGGAGCTAATTAATTTGTTTTTAATTGAAAAAGCTTGTTTATAGAGTCCTTCTTGCAGTAAATGTGGTTTTCGCTTTTACGCTTCTGATTTCATATCTGGCGGTTCATATTAGCCCGGAAAAATTTGCACTGCCAGCCTTTTTTGGTCTTGCCTATCCCTATTTACTATTTACAAATCTTATCCTTGTTATTATCTGGGCAATGCTCTTACGATTTGAAGCCCTGATATCAATTGTTGTGATTGCTGCCGGTTTCAACCATTTTTTAAATTATATTCAGCTTGCCAAACCTGCCGGAGATAAAGCAAATACATTTAAAGTATTAAGTTATAATGTACATCTTTTTAACTATTTCGAGAATAAAAAAGGATTAAACTCTGAAAAGCAGGTCCTTGAATTTCTTAAAACCCGGAAGGCAGATATTATATGTCTTCAGGAATTTTTTATCGTCGGCGATCCTTCCGCCAATGAGGAAGAAATTAAAACATCGCTGGGAGGACAATACTACTCCCATATTAAAGTCCTTGGAAGCGGTAAAAACAAGTATTACGGGATCGCCACTTTTAGCAAATTCCCTATTATCAGGAAAGGGGAAATTGTTCTTAACGGCTCTTCCAGTCTTTCAATCTATACTGACGTGTTAATTGATAAAGATACTTTCAGGATATTTAACAGCCATCTTCAGTCATTCAGGCTCAAGAGGATGGAGAGATCGTTAATTGAGGAGATAAAGGCTTCAAACGATAAAGAGACGCTAGGAGAAGTAAGGAGTCTATCAGCAAGTCTAAAGAATGGTTTTGTCCGAAGAGCCATTCAGTCACGGATATTGAAGGAAAATATTAACCACTCTCCCTACCCTGTTATTGTTTTGGGCGACTTCAACGACACACCGGTATCTTACTCCTACAGAAAGATACGAAAAGGCCTGAATGATTCATTCGTCAATTCAGGATATGGTGCAGGGTTTACCTACAGGGGTAATTATCCGCCAAACAGAATAGATTATATATTATATGATAATGTCCTTGTATGCAGCTATTTTGAAATAATAAAAGTAAAATATTCCGATCATTATCCCATAGAAGGATATTTCAGGAAGAAAATCAAAAAGGCAAATTCCTGAAATCAACATTCCCTCCGGAAATAATCAGTCCGATTTTTTTATCCCTGAAGTCATCAGGGTTTTCTTTAATAATTGCCAGTACTGTGGCAGAAGATGGTTCGATAATAATTTTCATCCTTTCCCATACCATTATCATACATTCAATAATTGATTTTTCCTTCGCTGTATATATTCTATCAACATTCTTCCTGATTATTGAAAAAGTGAGATCGCTTAATGATGTAAGCAACCCGTCAGCCACAGTTGACGGATTGACAGAAGGGGTAAGAATCCCTGTATTGAAAGAGACATATGCATCATTTGCATTTAACGGTTCAGCTCCTATAACCTGTATTTTATCATTTATCCCCTTTACACATATTGATGTACCACTCATCAACCCGCCACCGCCTACCGGAGCAATAATAACTTCAAGATCATGATTTTCCTCAAGAAGTTCAAAAGCTGCGGTACCCTGTCCGCATATAACATTATAATTGTCATATGGATGCACAAGTGTTGCACCTGTAGCCTCCATTATTGTTCTTGTTGCCTCTTCACGTGCCTGAAGAGTGGGTTTGCAGAATGTTATATCTGCTCCATACCCTTCAACAGCGTTTTTCTTTACTACAGGAGCATTTTCCGGCATCACAATACGTGCTTTAACTCCATTCATCATTGCAGCAAGCGCGAGAGCAGCTGCATGATTCCCCGATGAATGCGTAACAACTCCCCCTGCCTTTTCTTCAGAAGATAATAACATCACTGCATTGGTTGCGCCTCTGAATTTAAATGCGCCTACTTTCTGAAAGTTCTCACATTTAAAATAAAGCTCGCACCTAAAATGCTTGTTCAAAAGTTTTGAACTCAGAACAGGAGTGCGGTGTATTAATGGCTTTATTCTTTCATGAGCCGAGCTTATATCTGAAAGTGAAGGAAGTTTCATTTTATCTGTTTTTTCAAATTTAATAAATAACGGAATAAAAAGAGGGTGTTTCAAAAGTCGAAATCCATTAACCGCAAAGGTCGCAAAACATTTACGCGAAAGTTGCAAAGATCTTAATATAAATATTTTACCTTTGCGTACTTTGCGCCTGCTTAGAGTTCTTTGCGGTTAAAAATGACTTTTGAAACACCCTCTTTTTATAAGATTTATTTCCTGATTTCTAGAAAATGCTGTATGCAACTGTTATGCCTGCGAGAACAACAGATACCATCGACATCAGCTTAATAAGTATATTCAGAGCTGGACCTGATGTATCTTTGAATGGATCACCAACGGTATCGCCAACAACACTGGCCTTATGGCAGTCGCTTTTCTTTCCGCCATAATTGCCCCTTTCAATATATTTTTTGGCATTGTCCCATGCACCTCCTGAGTTATTAAGCATGCTGGCAAGAGTAAAGCCTGTTGTCATGCCTCCTGCAAGAAGACCAACTATGCCGGGTACACCGAATAACAATCCGACAATGAAAGGAACCGCGATAGCCATTAGTGATGGAACCATCATTTCTTTTTGTGCTCCAGCAGTAGAGATCTCAACACATTTAGCATATTCCGGTTTACCCGTACCATCCATTATACCTGGTATATCGCGGAACTGACGTCTTACTTCGTCAACCATTTTACCTGCTGCCCTGCCGACAGCCTTCATGCTCATGGCACTGAAAACAAATGCCATCATGGCACCAATAAAAATACCCCCTAAAAGTATTGGGTTGAATAGTGAAAGATCATAGGCAGATACAAAATCCCTTATTGTTGCTGAAGACAGGTTAACAGCCGTCTGTCCATTATGCACGGCAGGAATTGTATTATGATAGAACAGGATATCTCCAATCTGTTTAAAACCGTCTGGTGCTTTGTCAGCCAGTCTTCCCAGCCACAGTTTAACCTCTTCCATATAAGCAGCCATAAGAGCCAGAGCTGTGAGGGCAGCTGAACCAATAGCAAATCCCTTTCCTGTAGCTGCTGTAGTATTCCCGAGACCGTCAAGAGCATCGGTTCTTTCTCTTACTTCTGCAGGCAGTTCAGCCATTTCAGCATTACCGCCGGCATTATCTGCAATCGGCCCGAAAGCATCAGTTGCCAGAGTTATTCCAAGAGTAGAAAGCATACCTACAGCGGCAAAGCCTATCCCATAAACACCCTCTGCAAAGTCGCGGAATCCACCTGCAAAACCGAATGCAGCAATAATACCTGCAACAATGGTAATAACCGGTACCCATGTTGAAAACATACCGACTGCCATACCTTCAATAATTACGGTAGCAGGTCCCTGCTGGGATTGTCTGGCAATTCCCTGTGTTGGTTTATACCCGTCAGAAGTAAAATATTCTGTCGATTGACCAATGATCACACCAGCCATTAATCCTGAAACCACCGAACCAAATACACCCCATGTTATCCAGCCACTAAAAGCCATAACAGCAAGAGCAACAAGGATAAATGCCGAGCTACCGCCTGTGCCCAGTAACAAAGCATTTAACAGGTTTTTCGGAGTGGCTGATTCCTTAGCCCTTACAAGGTATACGCCGGCAATGGACAATAATATACCGATTGCCGAAACGATCATAGGAGCAATTACTGCTTTCATCTGGAGGTCAACAGCGCCTGCAACAGCAGGCAATGCAGCTCCCAGAGCGGCAGTTGCAAGTATTGATCCCGCATATGATTCATAGAGGTCAGCTCCCATACCGGCAACATCACCTACATTATCGCCAACATTATCAGCAATTGTAGCCGGGTTACGAGGATCATCCTCAGGTATGCCTGCCTCAACCTTGCCAACAAGGTCAGCGCCAACATCGGCAGCTTTTGTGAAAATGCCTCCGCCAACACGGGCAAAGAGAGCCTGGGTTGATGCACCCATTCCGAAAGTAAGCATTACTGCAGTTATTTCAATTAGTTTCTGCTGATCAGTAGTACCCGGATGAACAAATGTAAGGCCAAGAAACTTAAGCCCCGTATCCATATGTTCAGGAGTAAAAATAACCGTATTAAGAAGAAGAAACCAGAGAGCTATATCAAGAAGTCCGAATCCGACAACAACCAAACCCATGACAGCACCGCTTCTTAAAGCTACCTGTAATCCTTTATTAAGCGATTTTGAAGCTGCCCATGCTGTTCTGTTTGAAGCAAATGTTGCTGTCTTCATTCCCAGAAAACCACAAAGGCCTGAAAAGAACCCCCCGGTGAGAAAAGCAACTGGGACAAAAGGGTTCTGAACACCCATGTATGCCAGTATACCTAAAAGCACAACAAGAATTAAAAATACTTTTGTTACAACAGTATACTGACGTCTCAGGTAAGCCATGGCTCCTTCCCTGACATACTCAGCTATCTCTTTCATCCGGTCTGTTCCTTCCTCCTGAGCTTTCATGCTTGAGTAAAAGATCCAGGCAAATAACAGAGCGAGAAGCGCTGAAACCGGCACAATCCAAAAAATACTACTAATCATGTTATCTGTTTTTAAATTAAAAAATTAAGGTTTAGAAATGAACAAAAATTCACCGGTACAAAACTATACGAGTTTTTCAATAATTCAAATGAAAAAAAAATAATATTAAAATAAACTGTGTTAAATAAGATGAGGCTGTTGAAAAAGTGAGTTTTTTGACTTAATCCCTTAGTGTTCCTTAGTGATGTACTTTGTGATTCTTTGTGGTTCAATGATTTAGGTTTTAACACTAAGGTCACAAAGGTTAGCACAAAGTCGCACAAAGAACATTTTCAGCAGCCCCATCCGGTTTATTATTTACCTGTCAGTCTATTGTTACGGGCTAGATGCCCCTGAAAAAATTGTAATTAATTTTTTCCAGTTCTGACATTTTGGGATAGGGATAAAAAAGGAAGTTGTCTTTTGCACCTATATAAAATCCGGTTTCAATGGTCCGGTAAAGAAGTTCCCCGGAGAAAATACGATGAACTGTTTTCATTTGTTTCTCATATTCTCCCCTTATTATTTCAAGGCAATCTCTCATATGTCCTATATTTGAGTATGGGAGATGTTCCGCGGAACCTTCCAGTGGATTTGTAGCCAGTTCACCGAGCTTCAATTCAACAAAAAAGAGTTTTGGCAGAACAATCGGAATGGACCCGTCAGTAAGTCGTTTAAGAAATGCTGAAGGAGCCAGGCTGCTTGCCACGAGAGGAGTTACCGGACTTAATTCCTGGTAAAGATGCAGATCGTTTAAAGGTTCTTTTGTTTTGTCGTAAGCTGCTTGTTTTAATTCGAGTGCAAGACCATGATCGGTTGTCAGATAAAGACTTTTAAGAGCATCCAGAGGTATCATTTCCAATACTTTGTATACCGAAAGATAAACGGAGCTTTTGGGGCTTCCGTCTGGCTTTGCCACGCAGCGCTTATTTAAACTCTCCGTATCAATAAGCTTTTCAATCTTTCCCAGATCAACTTCAAAGAAAATTGTCTGGGCTTTATTACGCTTCTTGGTCCCTGTTGACAGGTAGAGACCAAAACCTTCAGGAGGAAGCATAGAAGCCACCAGGGCTTCAGGATTGCAGGTCAAATAAATGTACTTACTCATGAATTTATGTATTTGATTGTACAATAATATACCCGGCAACAATTATTTCAAAGATCAAATAATTGAATCTATATCAAATTTAAGCTACTTTTTACAATTTACACAATGAAAGAATGCTATTTATTCAACAGATCAGTGTCCTAAAAGGGTTTATTCAGATCTTCCAGCATTTCATCACTCAGTATTCCCCGCGCAATTTCGCGTACTTCGCCTGTCATGTGAATATTCCAGTCCTTATCGATTTGTATTTTCAATGTTCCTCCCTGCATATGCATAGTAAGATCGCCTTTGATCAGACCTCTTTTTACAAGAATGCATGATGCTGCACAGGATGAACTTCCGGATGCCAGAGTATAACCAGCTCCCCGTTCCCAGATCAGAATCTGTGCATCGCGATCGGAAAGGACCCTGGCAAATTGCACATTGATACGGTTGGGAAACAATGGATGATTTTCCAGTAAAGGACCATAGGTGCGGATTTCGTTCTCATCCAGCTCCTGTTTGATGACAACACAATGCGGGTTGCCTACCGATACACAATTCACTTCGAATTCCTTATCGCCTGCCATTATTTTTTGCCCGAGGAATTCCTGTTGATCTGAATTAACCGGTATATCGCGCGATGCAAAGATTGCCTTTCCCATATCCACACGGATAAGCAGTGCTTTTCCTTTTTCTTCTTCAACAATTTCGGCATAAACAATATCGGTCAAAGTTTCCACAGAAAATTGCCGGGTCTTTGCATGGCCATAATCATAGAGATACTTGCATAAAATACGAAGCCCGTTCCCGCTTTTTTCCGCTTCCGAACCATCGGGATTATAAACCCTGAAACCAAAATCTGCTCTTGTCGACGGAACCATCAAAACAATGCCATCGGAACCGATCCCCAAATGGATGTTGCATAAACGCATTATAGTCTGCCTAGTGAGCTGGAAATCAATAAGATTACTATTCAGGACAATATATTCATTGCCCAGTCCATGCATCTTTACAAAACTGTTTCTTTCCATCATTAACGATATTGGCTATTTGCTAAAGTATAAATTTCTTCAGGGTAATATCGGGTCAGCATAATCGGGTCGTTTATTGCCAAAAAACTTCTTTTCACTGCTTACATTGGAATAAATATAATTCATTCTTTCAGGATGAAAACTAACTTTAATATATTTGCGGCAAAATTATATAAAATGGCGCAGATTAACGATAATTATTTTAAACTTCAGGCTGGTTATCTTTTCCCTGAAATTGGACGTCGGGTTCGAGAATTTCAGAAAGAACATCCGGAGGCTGACATTATCAAAATGGGTATTGGAGATGTAACGCAGCCACTTGCACCATCTGTCGTACGTGCTTTCCATGAAGGCGTTGAAGAAATGTCGAAAGTTGAAACATTTAAAGGGTATGGGCCCGAACAAGGTTATGATTTCCTGCGCGAAGCTATTGCAAAAAATGACTACCACGATCGTGGAGCTGATATTCGTGCCGACGAGATTTTCGTTTCGGATGGTTCAAAATGTGATACGGGCAATATTCTGGATATCTTTGGACTTAATAATGTTATTGCCATGCAGGACCCTGTTTATCCTGTATATATCGACACCAGCGTAATGGCAGGAAGGACCGGGGAATACCTGGGAAATGGCTACTACGACAAGCTGGAATACCTGCCATGTAATGCTGAAAATGGCTTTATCCCGGAAATTCCGAAAAAGAAAGTGGATATAATCTTCCTCTGCTATCCTAACAATCCAACAGGAACAACTGCGGGCAAACCGGAGTTAAAAAGATGGGTCGATTATGCAATTAAGAACAGGGCCATCATACTTTATGATTCAGCATATGAGGCTTATATTTCTGACCCCGAAATTCCGCACTCCATATATGAGATTGAAGGAGCAAGAGAAGTAGCTATCGAATTCCGCAGTTTTTCAAAAACGGCAGGATTCACGGGCACACGCTGTGCTTATACGGTCATCCCAAAAAATCTTGTTGCCTCATCCGCGGATGGTACATTGAAACCCCTGCACCCCCTATGGTTCAGACGACATACCACAAAATTCAATGGTGTATCCTACCCTGTTCAGAAAGCCGCTGCATCCATCTTTACCCCTGAAGGGAAAAAAGAAGTGAGGGCTACAATTAATTACTATATGAACAATGCTAAAATCCTGCGTGAGAGTCTTGCCCTTATAGGATTTCAGGTCTTTGGTGGTATCAATGCGCCTTATGTATGGGTAAAATCGGGCAGGCAAATTAAATCGTGGGACCTTTTTGACAAGCTTCTGCATGAAGCCTGGGTTGTCGGTACTCCGGGATCAGGATTTGGACCATCCGGAGAAGGGTATTTCAGGTTTTCTTCTTTCGCCACACATGAAAACGTGCTGAAAGCTATTGAACGACTGGGAAATCTGTCACTATGATTTCCCGATAGGTCATTTTATCACGGCATGATATTTGATAATATATAAAGATAAGTAACACTTAAGAAAGACTACTGTAACCCATAGATTTAAAAATACATTGTACAAAGAATTGCCAGTTGTCTATTTTATCGTAAATTTGAATGCAATCCTAATTAATGCTATTGTATGCCTAAAATATCAGCAGTTATTATAACTTATAATGAAGAACAATTTATAGACAAATGCCTTTCCTCTCTCAATGGTATTGCAGATGAAATAGTTGTTGTTGATTCATCTTCCACTGACAGTACGGAAGAAATTTGCAGGAAGTACAATGTCAGGTTTATAAAGCACCCCTTTGAAGGTTTTCGCGATCAGAAGAATTTTGCGCTTAATTTCGCCACATATAAAAATATCATTTCTCTTGACGCTGATGAAGCTTTAAGCACTGAACTCAGAGAATCCATTCTCGCTATTAAAGACAAGTGGGACTTTGACGGATACCTGTTCAACAGACGAAACTACTATTGCGGTAAATGGATTCGTTATTCGGAATGGTATCCCGACAGGCAGCTGAGGTTATTCTTTTCCGATCATGGAAAATGGGGAAAACTCAATCTACATGAAAGATTCATTCTTTCAAATGGTGCCACTATAGGTAAACTAAAAGGAGATCTCCTTCACTGGCCTATTACTTCGAGGCAGGATCACATCGCCAAGATGGAAAAGTATTCCAGGATTGGAGCTGAAGAGTTTCATAAGGCAGGCAGAAAAGCCTACATTTTCACTCCGTACATACATTCTATCTGGGGGTTTTTCAGATCTTACATAATAAACAGAGGCTTTCTCGACGGATATAACGGATACCTGATCTGTTCACTCTATGCTAAATCAGCATTCAACAAATACAGGATGCTCAGACAGCTCAACCGAAACGATGTGGCCGGGCATAAATAAGCTTATGCTTTCCCATGAAGATATAAAAGAATCGCTGAACACTCTGAAAAGCGGTGGTATAATCCTTTATCCCACAGATACAATATGGGGTCTTGGATGTGATGCCACCAATTCCTCTGCAGTTGAGAAGATTTTCAAAATAAAATCCAGGATTGCGTCCAGGAGCCTGCTTATTCTTATCAATAATGAACAGATGCTCGAAAGATATGTAAAGGAAATACCTGAAATAGCATTTGAACTAATTTCCGTTGCTGATACACCTCTGACAATAATATACCCTGAAGGGAAAAATCTGGCGCCGGGCGTCTGCAGCGATGACGGGTCAGTCGGGATAAGAATTTGTCATGAGGAATTTTGCAGAGAGTTGATTGGACGCTTCATGAAACCGATCGTCTCCACATCAGCTAATCTCAGTGGGAAACCATCACCTTCTCATTTCGGTGAGATTGATAAGTCCCTGGTTCAAAAAGCCGACTATGTTGTTAAGTACCGTCAGGATGACCGGCAAAAACAGTCTGCTTCACCGGTCATAAAACTTGAACAAGACGGTACATTAAAAATAATAAGGGAATAAGTTATCTTGATCTTATCTTGCCTGATCCTGAAACCCTTGCATCGACCCTGGGATTACCCATGTAAGTAACATTCCCGCTTCCGGAAACACTGGCTCTAAGAGATTCTGTAACATTACAGGTGCAATTTCCGCTTCCCGATATTGATATATCTGCAGCCCCAATACTTATTTTCTCGCCTGAATAATTGCCCGACCCGCTGATTGAAATATCACCCCTGGCAATATTGCCATTACCTGCTAATTCTATATTACCGGAACCTGAGATGCCACAATCGAGTCTGTCGGCAGTAAGATCGGATGTATAGATCTTTCCACTCCCACTGACATTAAGGTTCAAATCTCCGGTTTTAACAGCATCTTTTATTTCTGCCTTACCTGACCCCGATACACCTAATCCATCGATCTCGGGCATTGTAACATATACTGTGACTCTGTCATTCATCCTAAGTCGCCAGCTGTCCTTTCTGATAATAAGCTTCCCCCCTCTCACTTCAGTTATAATGTCATTCAGTAATGATCTGTCACCTTCAAGAACGACTTTAAATTCAGGACCGAAATTAATGTACAGATTTCCTGCCACACCAAAATTGACTTTTGTAAAACCGGTAAGATCCCTGGTCTCCTTTTCATCAGACTGATTGCCGGCAAAAGACGAGGTAACTACCATAAAAACCATAATAAACGATAAGAAAATACTCCTTTTCATAGTGTCGAGATTTAATGAATTTAATGCGATACTTTTAAAAGACCTCTTTTTAGGAAAAAGGCTGCATAAAACAGTTAAAAATATCAGTTAATCTCGGAAAGACCTTCAGGAATATCCATCACAATGATTTTTTTCTTATGATCAATGCTGACAATAAAATCTTCATGAAGTGGAATGAGTATTTCTTTTTTCTGTGGAGAAACGATTTTGAGAAGCCATTGTCCGGAATTTGACATAAGCTCTTTTATGAAACCCAGGACAACGTCATGCCGGACAATAACATTATATCCGATGATATTGGATATGTCATCCGCCTTACTTGTTTCCGGAATGTTTTTAGTCAGATAAACATTGCATCCGGTAAACTCTCTTATCTTTTCAGCCGATTCATAGCCTTCGAACATGAGCTTAAGAATACCGGCACCATTGTATTCTGAAAAAGAGATAAAAAAAGGAACCGGTCTTCCTTCAACTTCGAGAAAGACCGATTCCATTTCGGGTATATTTTCAGTAAATCTTTTCCCCAGTCTGATCGTTACGGCACCCTCATAACCGCTGATCTTTGTGATTCTTCCCAGTAATATGTCGCTTCTGTAAGCCATTGGATCGACGATCCTTCTGACCGCTTTATTACTCCTGGGGTTTTTCCTCTGCAGCTGTTTCAGCAGTGGTATCTTCCGCAGCAGGTGCTTTATCCTGTTCTTCTGCAACAGGTGCCTGATCCTGCACTTCTGCAACAGGTGCCTGATCCTGTTCTTCTGCAACAGGTGCCTGATCCTGCACTTCTGCAACAGGTGCCTGATCCTGTTCTTCTGCAACAGGTTCCTGATCCTGCACTTCTGCAACAGATGCCTGATCTGGTTCTTCTACAGGTGCGGCATCTGGTTCTTCGACAGGTGCGGCATCTTCAGCTGTAACCTCTTCTTTGTCTCCTGCTGCAGCTTTAGCTGCAAGTTCTGCATTTCTCTTTGCAAGTTTTGCGGCCCTTGCTTCGTTAATGTCCCTTTCAACTATGAGTCTCTTACCCATTTCATCATCCTGCGATTTCTCAAGACCAGACTTCTTGGATTCGATCTTTGCCTCATTCTGTTTCATCCACTCCTCAAACCTCCTGGTGGCTTCTGCTTCATCAAATGCCCCTTTTCTCACACCTTCGAGAAGATGCTTCTTGATCAATACACCTTTATAAGACAGGATAGCTCTACATGTATCTGTAGGTATTGCGCCATTTTGCAGCCAACCCAGCGCTTTATCGAAATCGAGTTCGATTGTTGCGGGGTTAGTAACCGGATTGTACGATCCGATCTTTTCAATATATCTGCCATCCCGTGGCGACCTGCTATCTGCTACCACAATGTGATAGAAGGCCAGTTTTTTACGGCCTTTTCTAGCTAATCTGATTTTAACTGCCATTAATTCTTACGCTTTTATATTTAACCTGTTTTTAAAAATGTGGCTGCAAAGATAACAGTAAATATTTTATTGAACAAATGAATAATACTTATTTATATCAATAAGCAGAGGCTATCCGTTTAAGATAGCCTCTAATAAAAACCTCATATTAAATTTACCCTTAATTTCTGGTAAATGTAAATGCATTGGTACCAAAATTAGCCTCATCAGTGGTAATTTCGAAATACATTATAAATGATCCATCGCATGAACTGTAGGTACCATTACCTGAATAGGCAATATTATGAAATCCCCAGGCATCTGATGCCAGGACGGATTTATCGGCAATTACCGAATAATCAATTGGATTTATATGCATAACCAGAGGCCCCACGTCTTCAACAAGTCCTTCCATTTCCTCCAGACCTGTAACATACAAAGTATACTGATCTGCAGGATCAGCTGTAATAGTAATATCCCCTTCAGATGCCCAGTCTGCTGAAACTGAATGATAACTCCCGGTAGCCAGATTCACATCATAAGCACAGGCCACAGGTACATTTATAGCTGCACTGGAACGCGTGGTCAATCCATTGTAAGTAGTTACAAGTTCAAAAGTAAAAACTTCTCCATTATGAATATCATCCAAAACGATTCCGATTTTCCCGGCAGCAACAGATGAATATATTCTTATAGTTGAAGGAAAAGTTGAAATTTCTCCAATTTCTGTTCTTTGAAGGTTTCCATTAAAAGATCCTTCGATGACAGCTTTTTCCACTTGTATTCCTGCAGCCAGATTTACTTCGAATTCTATATAAGAATTTTCGAGATCCTTGGAATCAAAAATTGCAGGATTTATATTTGAAATAATAGGTATTGGTGCCACATCTCTCTGCCCTGCCGGATCTTTTATCTCTTCACAACCAAAGACTATCAGGATCAGCGTGAAGATTAATATTAATGAATTATTTTTTTTCATTTTTTTAATATTATTTAGTTTGACTTTTCAAGAGGTGTAAACTTATCGGGTCCCTCCGGCCCACCATACATTTTCAGAGTAAACATATGTGCCATCACCATAAGCAGTATCAATATTCGGATTTGTAGTAACGTCATCTGATCCATAGGTATAGCGAAGAGGGAACAAGGTTGAATTCAGCGGGTTTTCAAGATTGATAATATTATCCCCCATCGCCTTCAATCGTCTGTAATCATTGTAAGCCTCCAAAGCCTCTTCCTCATAAAAAGCAATATACTTCTGGTTCATTATTTCGGATAATGGATTGGCCGTGAATTTGGCAGCCACATTATTATCAAAATAATCATCTGCATCAGTAGCGGATAAACCAATGTTCACCTTTTGAAAAGCTGCCACAACTCCTTCCCGTAATGAAGCTTCCGCATCAGTTATATCATTTAACCTGACATAAGCCTCGGCTTTTAAGAATTCAATCTCATGATAGCTTAAAAGGTATGTAGGTGCTGTGTTTGTGCTGATAGCCGAGATTGAATAATAACCCTGAATCTGGTTTGGATTCCCATTGGGAGCAAATACAATCCCATTTCCTTCCGTGCCCGGGTAAGGTTTGAAAAAAACATTATCCCTGGGATCATTCCTTTCCACCAGTTTATCATGCAGGCTCTGACTTGCACCATAATAATCTCTGTCGAGAAACATTTGGTAAAACGGACTGTTGGTTGTGGTGCCATTATAAACAAACTCTGCCTGTTCTGCGCTTGAACTGAAGGACTGGCTGGCAAAGCTGATAACATCAGCATAAGCCGGAGTCCTGTACGAAAGTCGCATTGTGTACCGGGCTTTCAATCCATAAGCAAATTTTTTCCACAGGTCAATATCGCCACCATAAATAAGGTCCTGAGCACCCAGTGATGGAAATTCAGAATCTTTATCCAGGTTTGCTA